>Ga0129348_1000432_pt1 | contig 15171 bp, 18 predicted proteins | sample CPBDNA_4_FD_94424 | JGI IMG/M metagenome (GOLD analysis project Ga0129348, IMG submission 94424) | Freshwater to marine salinity gradient microbial communities from Chesapeake Bay, USA - CPBay_Sum_27_0.8_DNA | ecosystem: Environmental > Aquatic > Marine > Coastal | place: USA: Chesapeake Bay...
ACGTTGCAAATACAGCAAGAGTAGATAATAGTAATTTTTTCATAATTACCTCCTAGAAAGTTAATATACTATTTATATAAAACCATATATTAACTGTCCACAAAAGATTTAATATCATCCCGTTCAGGTTGATTTTGTGTTAATTTCTGTATTTTTCAGGAGAATCGTCCCGTTCGGGATTTAAGTGATGGGATTCTGTTTCTAGGTTCCCATCGGACCCACCCCTTATGCTGCAAGAGCTAAGGAAGGTTTGTCATAGTTATTAGCAACTATTTTAAGTGATACTTACGGTATCAAACGATCAGTCTAACTTCAGCTACCTCTGTTGATCGATCCTAATTCACCCCCAATATTAATCTCCTCTAAATAGTGGAGTAGAGGAGATTAATGGTGGAGGTGAGGAGATTTGCACTCCTGTCTCATCCAGCATTACATCAATATCATCAACTGATAAACTTATTTATAAAAGGTCTAAATTCAATGTCAAGAACTATAATGAAGATTTGTAAAAAATGTTCTACCGAATTTCCTCTAGCTGTAAAGGAATATAATCGTCAAACAAAAAAAGGTCGTCTTGACGACATGTGGTTCTGCTCCAGATCTTGCAACAGGTCTTGGCACAATACCAATAATTATATTATGACAGAAAATAAATTAAACCATTTAAAAGGTCTTAGAGGCCGTAAGAAGGCTGGGAAATTCACACAGCACATGAACAAGGCTCGAAATAGAAATTATAACTTCGATCTTGATGAAAAGTATTTACAAAGTTTGTGGGATGAACAAGAGGGAAATTGTGCTCTGACGGGAAACCCCCTTCTTCTCAGAGAGGGACAAAAAGGGGCGTTGACTCCATACACTGCGTCTATTGACAGAATCGCCCACACTGATGGTTATGTTAAAGGCAACGTACAATGGGTTTGCTATTCAGCAAATTTAGCTAAACAAAGATTTTCCGATGAAGAGATTAAGGAATTTTTTAATTTTTAAATTCAGAACATACCAAATTTATAACTTTTGTCGAGTCCTCATCGAAGACAGTTATATTTATAAAGGATAGCGTTCATGGCGTCAAGCACTAGAACAAACCAAATTTACGTCTTTGGTCCTTACACCAAGTTTTATAATCCATTGCTTTAGACTTATCTTTTTTTCTTTTAAGATAATCTTGATATTCTTTATCAGTTTTAGCAGAAGGTAGTTTCCTCCTTCCCTTATAAAACTGACTCTTTCCATTCCAAGGATTGCTATATTTCATTCGAGAATTTATAAAGGAGTGATCTGGCTCTTGTCAACAGGTTCTTCAAACGAATAGATCTCAAAAGCATCTTTTAAAATCTTGTAGTCATCTCTATTCTCTATGACAATAAAATTAAACCTGTCACAACCATGTTTATCAATATACATATTTGTTGTCTGATGAATTTGAAGTGCCGCAGACTTCAAAAAACTTAACGTTTCTTCTCTAGTCCAGTTTTGTTCGCCCATCAAAAAATCGGTTGCACCTCTAACAATAAAACTAAATATTTTTTCGTTTATTGTCCCACATCCTCTTTCATATCCAATATAAAGAATTGTGGTGTTGTAGAAATCATGCAAAAAAAACTCAGGCAGAATCTCTTCGGCCTGAGTCAAAGAAGGGGTAAACAATAAAGTGAGGAATCCTATCCTCTTCAATAAGTTAAACATTTTTTATCCTACGTATAATTAGATTAATTTTGGTAACGGATGACAACAATCCCCGAACCTATGAGAATGGCGTCCATGTGGCTGTACCATCGTTAGCAGTCACACCGTCATATGGATCTTCTGTAGCTACAGTAAACGAGATAACGTGATCACCAGATCCATCAGCAGCGGTTGAATACGTTGCTGTACAGTTACTAGCAGAGCTTACGTCAGCGGTCAATTGTGCTGCGCTGTAATTAGCTTCCTTGGGAAGTCTTAAAATAACTATACCAGAACCACCATTACCGCCTGTTATAGCACTACTACCTGTACCGTTATACCCAGCGCCACCTCCCCCACCGCCGTATTGTGATCGACCGTGAGTTGCACTTGTGGTAGTAACTGTGCCGTATGGTAATGAAGGATACGCATTCCGTGATCCAACACCACCGTCACCACCACCGCCGACGCCGCCTATACCATTTGTTGTTCCATAAGCTGCTCTAATGCCACCGCCGCCACCACCAGCCCGAGTAATTGATGCACCAGTAATGGTAGAAGCAAGACCATCCCCACCATCGCCCGCTGCTGTTCTGACCGGGGCATCTGAACCAGCCGCTCCAGCACCACCACCGCCAGATCCACTATCATTAGATGATGTTCCGCCATCAAAACCTTGACCAGCGGTTCCAGTTCCTCCACCAGTGAAATATGCACCACCGCCACCAGAACCACCATTTTTCTCTGTGCTGCCAGTATAGTTAAACCCCTTACCGCCACCACCACCGTCAGATGTTATAGTTGTGATATCGGCACCACTAATACTGGTTGATCTACCCTTATGTCCTCTTATATTAGCGCTTGCATTCCAACCAAGTCCACCTTCGCCGCCTTGTCCTACGGTAATAGAGTAAGCTGTTCCTTCACTTAAAATTAGAGAAGTTTCCAGTGAGCTTAATCCTCCGGAGTTACCACCAGTGCCATCAGCACCAGTTCCCCAAGATGTACGATAACCTCCAGCACCACCACCACCGTCGATAACACCACCACCTCCTCCGCCGCCACCAATAATCAGGAAGTTAGCAGTACCATCCCACAAGGACTGTTTGAGGGTCATTACATTTGGATACCCAAATAGACCAAACATGTCAGGATGCCGTTACGTAGGAAACTAACAATTGACCACTGCCTACATGCAAAAGACCAGCAATAAGATATTCACCTGCCGTGCCATTAAGCGCAGGAGCTTCACCACCAACGTACTTTGGCGTAGGTGATGCGGATATTGTAAGAGAGGCAGATGAAGCATCAATTACAACCATCGTTACGCCAGCGCCTACTGGTAACGATGAAGCATTTGATATCGTTACCGTCGTTGATCCACTAGCTGTAATGATGGCCGTTTGATGAGCGGTTACATCCCACGTATAGCTACCTGTTTGCGTTGTAGAACTACCTGTTGCAATCCCACCAATCGACAAATCATCAGTTGCATTAATATCGGAACCGGATAGAGTACCGCTCACTGAAATTGTAGATCCTGATATGGTGCTAGTACTAATAGAAGATCCTGATAATGTTGTTGGCATATCTTATCCTAAAATTTTATACTAATTTAACTAATCAACATCTTGCGGGATAACTTTTACCGTGTCGTTCTCTTTGCTATTAAAGAGTAATAAATTTCTCTCATTTTCTTTAACAACCTCATTTCTAAAACTTTCTATAGCAGCACCAGTCTGTCTCATTTGTTGAGAGTTTTCGACTGCAAGAATAGGTTGCCAAGCCATAGCACACCCCCATTCATCAACTTCTTTACCAGTATTGGGGTTTGTTCCCCTTAACTGAATAAACCAAGCACATTCCAACTGTTTGCAAGGTTCGAAGTTATTTAGAGGGCAGTTTTGTTTTGCTTCAATCTTCATCCAGAAATATCCGTGTTAGATGTATTTGCTAACTCTGCAAGTTCATTTTCTAATTGAGTAATTGTGGTCGAATGAAGTGTTACACATTCATTAGCCCAATCAGGAAGGACTGATATAGTTTCATTAGCTCTACCATGTTCTACATATTCAATCTCACCTGTGTTTTCTTTCCATTGCAAGGCATGAATATCAGAAGGAATGCTAGAAGTAATGTAATCATTTAGATTATTAGAGAAATTAATACCGCTTCCGTCTTTTACGATAACTTTATCTTCGATGACAATAGTGAGTTTCATAATTAATCCTTAGTTGCTATAATTACATCTACATACTGTAGATCAAATCCAGACAAATTGTGAGAGTGTGCTCCACTACCACCAGTGCTTAGGGAGTTTACGGGTCCAGTTACACCTGTAAGGCTAGTACCACCAACTCTACCTCCCGATCCAGTGCCGTTTTGTCGTATGTCAATGGGGTGGACGTGAGCGGGCATTTCTGATTCTGTCAGCGTGTGATTTGCTGTAGTTTTACCGGGACCAAAAGTGGACGTAAAGGTATCAGAACCGCCAGACCCAGCAGTACCAGAAACAACTCTCATTGCTTTGTTGTTATGAGTAGTGTCTTTAGTCCATCCTGTAGGAGCAGCAGTTTGCACAAATAGTTGTTTTGTCCCAGAAGGAATGGAAGCAATGGATTGAACATATGTGTTACTTGCAAGTCCTGCAACATTAATCTCAGAGTTATCAGCTACCGCAGGTACAGTTATTTCATTATAACCAGATGTAGAACCATAAAGCCTTAATTTACTCATTTATCTTTCCTATTTCTTATCTGACAATAATAACCGCACAAGCATATCCACCTTCGGATCCTGCCACAGTAAAGGCGGACGCATTACCTGCCATATCAACACAATGTGGCCCAACAGCTCCGACACCAAAGGCCCACGGTATTGCATGTGCGTTCACACCCGGAAGGGTATCAGCTGGATTAGTACCTAAAAAAACTGCGGGATGAGTTAATCCCTCTGAGAACAATCCTCTTCCAGATACGCCTTGGTTGGTAGTGGTGTTTTCCTCATATGGCGTGCCAGTGGCCCCATGCTCCACATACGATCCAATGAATTTTGGAAAGTGCTTACCCAAGGTTCCAATTGCAGTGTTGGAAGTAATGGTTGTTTGTGTAAAAGATGATGGACCCGTTGTTGTTACGGATACGCCAGAGGCGTTGGTCTGTATATCACCACTCTCTCCATAGATGTTAGTACTTGCTGAATCCACATCTTCACCTTTAAGCCCTTTATATCCTCTAGCAATCTCTACACCGGAATTGGATGTTCCTATATATACAACAGCATCACCTTGAGGATTAAATTCAAAATACAAATCAGATAAAGTGGTGTGAGGTTGATGTGCTATAGTAATCTTAGTAGCCACCTTGGATCCTCCACCGCCGTTTCCTCCTGCTGTGGACGATGCAGCGTCTCTTGTTCTTGCTGATCCACTATCGCCACCAGCACCTTGTACCCAGATATAAACAGCAGAAGCTGTGCTAGGAATTGAATAGGTATTGCCACCGATACCACCATTTGCCGATGCATGAATTAAAGATCCACCCAAAGAGGATAGGTTATAATCAGATATATCTAAAAAAGATCCTAAAATAACTTTTTCATTCTCAAAATAGTTGTTCGAAACAAATGTTCCGGTAATATATGTATTGGAAGGAATAGCTCCACCACCACCTGAAGAGATAGTACCGTCAGAATTCAAAACAATATTGTTAGATGATGCACTAGGACTTTTTAATGCTCCTACCTTTAATACACTCATTATGTTATACTCCATTCAGATCCAGAAGGAATTGTGACAGTGACTCCGGGATCAAGCGTTATCGGTCCAGCAGACATAGCATTCTTTCCTGTCGTGATTGTGTAGTTTGTTGTAACATTTTGATCATTTTCATAAAAAACCTTATCAGATCCAGCGCCGACAGGGAACACATTTTCTTGAAAATAGTTATTAGACGTGAAAATAGATTTAACATAGTTATTGGATGAAAATCTACCCTCAACGTAACTATTAGATGTAAAATTATTTGATGTCTTTCCATCCAATAAATCAGCATCCAAACCAGATCCAGCACCATCTACAGTCTTGATCTTCGTCAAGACATCTGCTGCAGTATAGGATGAAGAATTTAACTTTGTTCCTAGTTGTGCTTGAAGATAGTTGTTGGAACTGAATGTTCCCTGAAGATAGTTGTTGGAACTGAATGTTCCCCGAACATATGTATTAGATGTGAAATCGGTTGATGTCTTTCCATCCAACAAGTCGGCATCCAAACCAGATCCAGCACCATCTACAGTCTTAATTTTTGTGAGAACGTCAGATGCAGTATATGAAGAGGAGTTTAACTTTGTTCCAAGCTGTGCCTGAAGATAGTTATTGGAGCTAAATGTTCCCTGAACATATGTATTAGTTGCCCTGATACCAATTCTGGTCGTTATATGATTATTAGACGTGAATCTGCCTTGTACATAGTTGTTAGATGTAAAGTCCGTTCCTTGAAGTCCATCAAGTCTATCAGCAGAACCAGAAATGCTAATCGGATACGTGCCAGATAACCTTGCAGTGGCAAGAGTGCCAGTATTGATGTTAGAGGCGTTTGTGAAAAAAGTCGAATTTGCCCCATCTAAAGTATCGGCATCTAAACCAGAGCCAGCGCCATCTACCGTCTTAATCTTTGTTAAGACATCAGAAGCAGTATATACAGATTCGAAATATCCGTTTGATACTAGATTGGGATTCGTGGAATCCTGAAAAAATGCATTTGATACGTAGGTTGATTCCAACCCAGCGTCTGTAACTTCACCGCTAGTATTAACCTTTAAAGCTAATTTACTCAGATTTTTGTTTGCAGACATTTAAATCCCCGTCGAATAATTCAACTTCCGTGCAAAAAAATGAAGGAACAATACCATCAAATGCTCCACCACTATTTAGGAAGTTTTTTGTTCTATGTGCATATTTAGCTTTGTTAAACCCCACTATAATCATATCATTACTATTCTGAACAACCAACCAAGAATCATACTCTTCAGACTTTTCAACTCGAAAATAACTCATTAAACGATAGTCCACTCCGAACCTGAAGGTACTGTTACTGTCACACCACTATTAATACTAATTGGACCAGCAGTCATGGAATTCTGTCCGGATGGGATAGTGTAGCTAGTCGTTACTGTTTGATCGTTATTGTGGAATATCTTATCAGATCCTCCACCAGTAGCACCGCCACCTGCTGATATACCAGTAAGATTAGAACCATCACCGTGATAAGTTGTAGCGTTTACTGAACCGTTTACATCAACCCTATGAGTAGATCCCGGAATAGTTGTGTCGGTTTCTCCGTAGCCTATTCTAGTACTATGAGCAACAGTGAGTTTACCATTGGTAGTAAGTGCCATAGCACCTTGAGCAGTACTATGAGATTCGTCGCCCCACCAAAATCCTCTATCATTATCATTGTTGAACTGGAAAGTCATACCCCAATCTGCTAAACCGCCAAAGGTTATTCCTGACTGCATACCAATAGCATATTGACTGGAAGATCCATAAACTGAATATTTGTGTCTTGTGCTGACAGTATCTACTCCAACCTGACCACCACTCACAGTTAAGTCACCACCTACAGTAAAGTTACCTGATGATGAGCTATGATTATGGCTGTCGTCACTGACAACAATATTGTTGTATGTTCCAGACACATCGCCACCAAAAGATGTAGATGTGTTTAAGTAGTAACTGCCTTGTTGACCATCCAACAAGTCAGCATCCAATCCAGACCCGGCACCGTCATTAGCGTTTGTCCATACCTTAGTCCAGCTATTCCAAGTGCCACTATCTCTGCGGCGCATATACATTTTACCATTGCTATTTCCGCCCCATGCTAACTGTTGTGGTTGTCCACCATCACTTACTTGAAGCAATATCATATAATTATCACCGGGACTATTAGTCGGCTGACTAGAAGTCCAACTATAATAACCATCCGTGAGGCTGTTCAAATCATTTCCGCTGTTTAAAGATGTATCAGATACTGTCTGCGTGTAGTAACCACCTTGTTGTCCATCTAACAAATCAGCATCTAAACCAGAACCAGACCCATCTACAGTTTTAATAGCAGTTAAAATTTCACTAGCTGTTTGATCTGCGGTAGCTCCTGCTTCAATGCCATCAAGTTTAGTACCGTCTGCTGCTACGTCACGACCATCTACTGTACCATCTACAGTTATACTTCCATTGACACTTAATCCGACACCATTTATTAGTTGAAGTTCATCTGATGTTTGTCTGCTTACAAAGGTGAATGATCCATTGCCCCTAACTACAGTTTCAATTGCTGTATCTTCTGTCGAGTTATTAGCATCTAAAATTTTAGCAGCAACTAAAGCATATAATTCATCGCTGAGTCCATCATCCTTACCATACCACAGGATCTGACCCAAGTAGTCGCCATCAGCAGGGGAGGCGCTGTTTCTATAAAAAGTCAGAGATGGCGATGCACCGGGATCATCTCTAGTACTAGTTAAATAAAGATCTCCTAATACACTGGTGTTGCCAGTTACTTGAAGTTTTTGACTGTGTCCAAACGGGGCGTAATCTGTATTAGATCCTACTAGAATATTACCAGCAAACTCTGCTAGTCTTATAGTTCCGTCATCGTCCACTTCTACAGAAGGAATACCGGAAATATCATTTACGGAAAAAATAGTTCCTGTTAGGCTATCAGAAATAGAGAATAACTGTCCCGAGTCTCCACTAAAGGAGAGTACATCAGTAGAAAGCATAGACATTGTAATGGTATTAGTACCATTATTAATATCGTCTTTAAATTCTATATTACTTGTTGTAAGACCATTTTTTACAACAAACTTTTTGTTATTAGCCATCGGTTCACTTTCCCCTGATTAGCTTTTTAATTATTTATATTGTTAATATACTCTTCACATTCATTAAAAGTCATTGCACTAAAAATCTCATTTCCATCTTCATCTATAACTTTAAAAGGAGGTAGAGTTGATCCGTCCTCTAAGAAAATATTAGATTCTTCTACAATATTAAATTCCATATGTTGACCTCAAAGATTGATAATTTTGCACCATTTCATCATCAGTTAATTCACGGTCATAAATTAAAACGTTTTTAGTGTGATGTATTCCAGATCTTTCAACTGGACCTCCATCTATTCTTATGTTGTTAGTGCTTGAGGCTAAAACGCCACTGCCCAGCCTAGATCCATATTTTTCTCCATTTATCCACATCAGACCGCCATCTGTAGAATTGTATTGTAATGCAAATATGTATGTATTTCCGGGATCACTAAAATATTGTGAGCTAACAGCTCCCCATGTTGAACCTCTATTAGCATACCATCCAAACATATTTGTTCTAAGATTATCTGTCCATTGCTGAAAATGATAGAGAACAAAGGTGGCATCAGAAGTGTTATTCCATTTAGATACTGGGTTGTATGCATAAACGGTATCACTTCCTATAACTTCTACTATTGCTATTACTGAAACTTCAGTAAGAGTAGAAGATAACCAATCAGGTGCATTAAAAACACTAGGAATAGAGGTACCAGTAGATTGATAATTGTCAATAACATTTTCCCATGAATTTCCACTTCCAGAATAACTTTTGATGTTATTGACATCCGCTACAAATCTTAATCCATCATTAACAATATTTGGTCCAGAATGTGCTCCCATTAGATTCCAAACCTTCCTCTAGTAGCATTAAAGTTTTGTTTGATTTCTGCTGCTGTTAATGCTCGGTTATAAATTAAAGAAAAAGGAATATGACCATTAAAAACTCTTGTAGCTATACCATCATCTCTTCCTATTTCTATTGGACCAGTATCAGAAGTATTTAAAGGACCAGTTTTTGTACCAGAGTTTATTAATTCTCCATTAAGATAAGCGTTTATGTTTGTGCCATCCCAACTACAGGCATACATATTCCAAACAGTAATATCTGAGGAGGTTATAAATTGAGCCTGCCAAGAATTATTTAAATGATAATAGTAACTTACTGATTTAGCACCCCCATTTGGATGCATTACAAAAACATTTCTTTTACTCATTAAGAATCCAGTTCCATTCCAAGTAGAAGTGTTGCTTTTTGCCCAACAAATTAAAGTGTTAATGGAAGGATTTAATGAACTACTATTAGAAACTGAAATGTAATCTGAAGTTCCATCAAACTCAAATGTTCCGTCACTATTATATGTAAGACTACTAGCAGTAACAGTATTTTTACTCTTGGACATATCTAAGAGTGCTTGAGTGTTTGATCTAGTGCCATTGACCCAAGGAGTAGCAAATGAACCTTCTTCTAACTGAAGTTTAGTAAAATATACTGGAGTATTTAAAGTTATAGTATCACTCCACATTCTTAGCTGAACATAAGGTGATGTGCTTCTAGAAGTAAATGTATGAGCTAATCTAACCCACTTTCCACCTCCGGGATGATAAGCAAAACCACTAGACTGTGTTCCAAAATAACTAAAGAGTGCTGCTTGATTGGCTACTGTTGCATATGCATAAGCTGAGAATGTATATTCAGTATTTGGGTTTATATCACCCGACACTACACTTGAAGAATTGACCCAATAGTTTGCTTCACCGCCTGTTGATGTTCTAACTATTTTAGCCGTATTGAACCCTTCATAAGTAAAAGATGTATCTATAGAATTGTCGCCATTTGCAGTTGTTTGATAACTCCACGGCGCTCTAGTTCCTGTTGCAAAAACAGGATTATCAAATAAATTTGTTGTCGGTTTACCTTTAAACGACTTAGCAGCATTATTCATATCATAAGCAAACACCAAACCATCAGTAACGATTCTAGGATTGTGATGGAGACTCATCTTCCAAATCTTCCTCTCATAGCATTATAAATCTGAAGAACTTCATCATCAGACAAACATCTTTTATATGCTAACACCGGACCCATCTCTCCAATCCAGTATCCAGCATATCCTCTTCCGATTCTAATATCATTAGTTGTGGTTGTTAGAGTTCCGTAAGAATTGGTTGCTGTCGATGTTCTTTCTCCATTTTGCCACCAAAATATTTGACTGGTATTTCTTCCTCTGACCATACAATTCCAAACATTTCTTTCAGTTGTCCCTGAGTTACTTGACGAAGTAGGTTGAGCATCACCTCCAGCATCTCCATAATATCCATTCATGTTATTTCCCTGTTCGTGGGTCCAAGTTCCATAACCACCATATGCTTGATCCCAAGGATTTTTACGGCCTGATGTATAGCTATGTTTTAACCACATTACTACTGTCTGTTCATTAGAAAAATCTAAAGACCCAGTTCCATCTGTAGAAATTGTAGCAAAATCATCAGTGCCATCAAAAGTAATGATACCATTAGATATAGATGGACTACCAGAGAAAGTGGCATGATTACCGTTACCACTTAAATCACTCCAAGTTGTTCCACTGCCCGGATAACTTTTAGGATTACCAACATCCAACGATAATGACAAATCAGTTAACGGTAGTGAGGCTCCATACAGAGTTGCCATTCAATTTATCCTTAGTTTTCAATTAGCATCATAGAAGTGTTGAATACAGTAGAAGTTGCAGATGCAGGAGTAACCCTAAGTCTGACGCTGCCAGAACTTATATCTACATCATATGTAGCTAACGATGTGTTTGTGAAAATAGAACCATACTCAGTAGCATATGCAGTCGTACCATCATGGACAACAAGAATTTTAGTCATGTGTCTCTCACCATTAGAAATGGCAGTAACATTTACTTCTGCACCAGAATAAGTAGAAGTGCTGAATGTGTCCAAGTTGGTTTGTGTTGTAGATGTTGTTGTAATTGTTGATGATACAAACGTATGATTAGTTTGAATGATATCATTAGTAACTGTAAGGTCGTTACCGATTGTAACATCATTAGGGAGACCTACTGTTACTCCAGCCCCTTCTGATCCAGAACCAGATACTTCAATCTCATTGGTAGTACCGGAAATTGTAGCAACATAGTTACCAGTAGTATCTGTACCAAGCGCAACAGAGTTTGGCTGGATTGTAGCTGTAAGAGTTCCGCTTGCTAGATCTGTAAGCGTAACAGAACCGGAAAGATCACCACCTAAAGTAATTACAGGGTCAGGCTTGTTTGTAGTATTAGTCCAGTCAAGATAGTATGAACCTTGCTGACCATCTAAAGTATCGGCATCTAATCCAGAACCAGACCCATCTACGGTTTTAATGGCAGTTAAAATTTCACTTGCTGTTTGGTCAGCAGTAGCTCCTGCTTCAATGCCATCAAGTTTAGTACCGTCTGCTGCTACGTCACGGCCATCAACAGTACCAGATGTTGTAATATTACCTGTCACATCTAAACCACCACTTCTAGGCATCAGCCATTGAGAGGCAGTTTCATCATATTGCAAGAAATCTGTTGACCCATAAGATATCAACAAGTCACCAGACTCAGCATAGATAGAATAATAGTTTACATTGGTGTCATGGTCAGGTGCATTGTAGATTCTAAGTTCGCCACCGTTAACGCTTCCTGTACCATCAGACCAAAGATATAAAGATCCTTTAGAACTGTCAGATGCTCCGACAGAAACATAAGCTAATGTGGCTCCAAATCTAAGTTCGTTAGAGCCGCCATAGTAAGATAAGATATCATCGCCATTGCCTTTTTCTAAGTGCCAATCATCCGAAGTAGCCTTCATGTTAAAAAAATCGATAGACGAATCATAATCAGCAGCAGTATACATTCTAATCAAGCCGCCTTGTGATGATCCAGTTCCATTACCATACAGTCTTAGTTCACCATAGGTGTTATCAGATACACCTAAATCCACTCTTCCTGTAGGAACGTCAACAGAGCCTGTACTATAATCGATAGTAATAACATCTGTGCCGCCATTAAGCTCGATAACAAAATCTTCGCCAGAAGTTTTTATTGCATAATATGGAATGTTGGTATCATGATCGGCTGCAGTATGAAGTCTTATCTCACCACCAACTGTTTCTCCAGTCTGCCTTCCATATACCGTAAGAACTCCACCCGCTGCACTATCTTCTTCACCAACCTGAAGCTGAGAAACGTTAATATTTGAAATTTGCCCTGCGGTCAGGTAATTGTTAGAAACAAAGTTTCCAGTAACATAATTGTTAGACGCAAAGTTACCAATAATATAGTTGTTAGAACTAAACGTAGAATTAACATATGTGTTAGTAGCTCTCAAACCAATTTGGTTAGACACCGTAGTAGAGAAGTTAGCATCATCACCGAGCGCTGCAGCAAGTTCATTTAGTGTGTCCAGAGCCGCTGGTGCAGAATCTACTATACCAGCTACTTCTGCGGCTACAAATGTTTGAATATAGTTATTAGTGGTATAGTGATTAGTAATATAGTTATTAGAGGAATAAGAAGATCCTTGGAGACCGTCTAGAGTATCCGCATCCAAACCAGATCCGGCACCATCTACTGTTTTAATTTTTGTAAGAACATCTGCAGCAGTATACGAAGAAGAATTTAACTTCAAACCAAGTTGTGTCTGGACATAGTTGTTAGATGTGAATGTTGCCACTAAGTAATTATTGGTAACATCGCCATTTCCGAAAGCAGTCAATCTATCTTGTAGATAGTTGTTAGACGCAAATGTTGTAACTAAATAATTATTAGACGCATAAGTACTACTAATACTATCAAGAGTAGACCCATCAGATGCAATGTCTCTTCCATCAACTGTACCACCTACAGTTATACTTCCATCGACACTTAATCCGACACCATTTAATAGTTGAAGTTCATTGGATTTCTGTCTGCTTACAATGGTAAATGTTCCATTGCCCTTAATTGCAGTTTCAATTAATCCATCTTCTGTCGAGTTAGTCGAATCAGAAATTTTACCAGTGACCTTAGCGTATATTTCATCACCGGGACCATCCTGCCTACCTTTAAATTGAATCTGACCTATGTAGTCACCGTCATTAGGAGAGGCACTATTTCTATAAAGAATCAGATCTGGTCCAGCAGAACTTCCATCTTCGGTGCTGGTTATAGTAACGTTCCCTGTTATACTTACGTCACCTGAATGAGTAGTACTGACTTTATTCGATAACTGAGATTCTACATAATTATTTGAAGTAAATCTACCTTCAACATAGTTGTTCGACGTAAACGTAGAGTTTACGTATGTGTTTGTAGCTTTTAAATCTAACTGGTCTTGAATATAATTATTCGAGCTAAACGTAGAATTAACGTAAGTGTTGGTTGCTTTGGTATCTAATATATCTTGAATATAATTATTAGAAGAAAAAATAGCAGTTAAGTAATTATTTGTTACATCACCAGTACCAAAAGTGCTTTTAATATCCTCAAGATAATTGTTAGAAACAAAAGTAGCAGTAACATAGTTGTTAGTCACGTCACCGCTACCGCCACCAACGCTTTGAATATATTCTTCTAAGGTTTGTGAACCAACGTTAAAACTGTTAGCACTGATATTATTAGCATACAATTCAGCATGTGATATAACATTTGCATAAAAGTCAAACTTTGAATCAGTACTAACAAATCTATTTGTAGTTTTTGGGTCTGCCATCTCGTCTCCAACATTTTGATTCAAAAATCAAAACTTTTGCTTCAGGCAGTATTTATCTAAACAGCTATATCCTGTCTAACCACTTAGACACGATAGGAACCTTTCTCGATACAATAGGCTTCATCATCATAGCAATTTCTGTGTGTTCTTTCTGAGTGCCGTTGGCCTGTCTAAGATCAAGATAATGTAACCAAGACCTTAGTGTTCCGTTCATTGTCATACGAGTCATCTGCATACCTTCAGGCAAAATAACTCTAGCACATTCCTTAGCCATGTTGTTCTCTAAAGCCCACTTATAAGCCATAGTGATTTCATGCTGGATCTGCTTCTGCTTTGCTTCCCACTGCTTCTTTAACTCATCATCTTCCATCTCAATAGAATTCTGACGGTTCTTTTGATCTTGCAGTCTAAACTCTCTAGTTGTCATACCAAGTTGGGTTGCCTCTGCATACCTTTGAGAGAATTCTTGGTAAGAGAAAGATCTGTGTCGTAAAATCTGCCGTGCAATGTCTCTCGGACAGTCAATCTCAAAAACAAGATTCACCATTTCCAGAGGAGACCAGTGTGCATGTTCGATCAGATAATCAATCAATCTTGGCGCTGTTTCATAGTTGCCCTGATTGTCAGGATTACTAACTCTTGCACAATATGCAATCAGACCAGAAGAGTCTGGAATTCCTGATTCTTTTTCAGGCTGGGTCATTGCAAGAAGTTTTACTTTGTTCACTACATAAAATCCTTAAATTTGTCCATATTGAATTTTTCAGCCGTGTTCGTGTTATCAAACACCGGAGAGTCCATAACATCGTCATGTGCTGAGTTATCAACGTTGTATAGTCTCATCTTCTCCATATCAACACCAACAACAAATCTTTTGTTTTTGTTCTTGTCAGCGTATCTATTCTTAAGCTGCTTTAC
>Ga0129348_1000435_pt1 | contig 15140 bp, 15 predicted proteins | sample CPBDNA_4_FD_94424 | JGI IMG/M metagenome (GOLD analysis project Ga0129348, IMG submission 94424) | Freshwater to marine salinity gradient microbial communities from Chesapeake Bay, USA - CPBay_Sum_27_0.8_DNA | ecosystem: Environmental > Aquatic > Marine > Coastal | place: USA: Chesapeake Bay...
GAGGACCCAGAAAAGGACATTTATCTCTATATCAATTCCCCTGGTGGTTCCGTCTATGACGGGCTTGGCATCTTTGACACGATGCAGCACATCAAACCGGACGTGCACACCGTCTGCGTTGGTCTGGCCGCCAGCATGGGTGCGTTTCTTCTCTGCGCTGGCACGAAGGGCAAACGCAGCAGTCTGCAGCATTCCCGCATCATGATTCACCAGCCTCTTGGCGGTGCCCGTGGTCAGGCCAGTGACATCAGAATCCAGGCGGATGAGATTCTCTTCCTCAAAGACAAACTCAATCGGGAACTCTCCGAACGCAGCGGACAACCCCTGGACAAGATTCAGGTTGACACCGACAGGGATTTCTTTATGTCGCCCCAAGAAGCCGTTACCTACGGTCTCATTGATTCAGTGATTGATCGCCGACCGGTTCATCCTGTCTGAAGAATTAAAGGGGCTGATTATCTGATCAGCCCCTTTTTGCTCTCTTTTAGTTCGCCCCAAAGACCCTTGATCTCATCAAAGGCAGTTTCTTGGTCGATCTTGCCGTTGGCCTGAAGGCCAACGATTAAACCAACCCGTTCTGCAAACTGCTCAAGATTCTGATGGAAGACAAGGCGCTCAGGTGACCAATTGTCACCACGAAAGCTTGAGTGACTCTCCAGGGGAGAGCGTATTCCCTCGTCGTTCATCCAATCAACTGATCATCTCCTTCAAGCTAGTGGCGAAAGAGGATTCGGGCGAGCCTCAGGGGTTAAGAACCGGTGAAAAGCGCTCCTTCTCGGGGATGGTGGTTGTCTCTGCTACCAAAGTGCGGAACTCATCTCCGTCCATGGTCTCGAGTTCGATCAGACGTTCGACCAGTTGATCCATCAGGGATCGATGGGAGCTCACCAAGCTGACGGTCTCCTCGTAAAGACGTTTCACCATGGCACGCACTTGCTCGTCGATCTGTTTGGAGATCGCATCAGAGACATCACTGCGGGTCATGAGATCGCGGCCGAGGAACACCTCCTGGCTGCCGCCCTCAAGCGACATGGGGCCGAGATCACTCATGCCAAAGCGGGTCACCATCTGCCGGGCCATGGAAGCCACCTGTTGAATGTCACCACCGGCACCGGTCGTGACTTCTTCATGGCCGAAGACCACATCCTCGGCGGCACGGCCACCCAAAGCGCCCATGATCCTTGCCTTCAGTTGCGCCCTCGACACCAGCATCTGTTCCTCGTCAGGAGAGAACCAGGTCAGGCCTTGCGCTTGCCCACGGGGGATCAAGGTCACCTTCTGAACAGGGTCGTGATCTTTGATCAGTGTTCCCACGAGAGCATGGCCCACTTCGTGGTAAGCAATCAGACGCTTGCTTCGTCCATCGGTGAGGGGCTGACCCTCCATGCCAGCGATGATCCGATCGACGGCATCATCGATTTCGGCCAGGCCGATGGCGTCCTTGCGTCTGCGCGCTGTGAGGATCGCCGCTTCGTTGAGGAGATTGGCCAGGTCAGCACCCGTGAAACCAGGGGTGCGACGGGCAATGCTGTCGAGCGAGAGATCGCTGTCGAGTTTCTTGTTACGAGAATGAACCTCAAGGATTGAAAGGCGACCCTTGATATCTGGGGCATCCACAGTGACCTGACGGTCAAAGCGGCCGGGACGCATCAAGGCGGAATCGAGAACGTCAGGACGGTTTGTGGCGGCGATGATGATGATGCCGCTGTTGCCCTCGAAGCCGTCCATCTCAGTCAGCAACTGGTTGAGGGTCTGCTCCCGCTCATCGTTTCCACCACCAATACCAGCTCCACGCTGACGACCCACCGCATCGATTTCATCGATAAAGATCAAACAGGGGCTGTTTTCCTTGGCACGTTTGAAGAGATCACGCACTCGGCTGGCGCCGACACCCACAAACATTTCGACGAATTCCGAGCCGGAGAGGGAGAAGAACGGAACTCCGGCTTCGCCAGCGATGGCCTTCGCCAAAAGGGTCTTGCCGGTACCCGGTGGGCCGACGAGCAAGACGCCTTTGGGGATTTGTGCTCCAACGGAGGTGAAGCGCTCGGGCTGTTTCAGGAAGGTGACCACCTCCTGAAGGTCTTGCTTGGCCTCGGCAACGCCGGCCACATCGTCGAATTTCACACCCGTCTCAGCCTCCATAGCGAAACGGGCCTTCGTCTTGCCGAACTGCATGGCCTGACCTGGGCCGCCGGGCATGCCGTTGGATCGGCGAGCCAAAAAGATGAGAGACCCGATCAGAAGCAATGGGAACAGGAGATTGCCAAGAATCCCAAGGGCTGGGGGCGCTGAGCGGGGGGGGGGAATGTCGAAGCTGATGCCTTCCTGCTTCAGCGTGTTGATGAGCTCTGGAGCCAAACCGGGAAGGTCCACTCGCAGGCGTTGAACGCGATTGTCCAGATCCGGGTCCACGGCTTCAACCACCGCATTGCGACCACCGTCGTAGATGTCGACCGCCGTCACTCGCCCTGATTCCACGTAATCGAGGAAACGGCCATAGCTCATGCGGGCCACAGCCGCATTGCGAGGTGCTTCAGTCGGACCACCGGGACGCAGCGCCTGGAGACCGCCAGTGCCGATCACCTGCCACGCCAGCACAAGGGCGACAACGACGGGGAGAACCCAGAGAGCAATCTGGCGCCAACGCTGATTCATAAAAAGAATCTCAGTCAGGAGACTTTAAGAGTCCTGGTTGCTTGAGTGCTGGATTCAGAGGCTGCGTAAGGCCACGATTGGGTCTAAACGGGCCGCACGTCGGGCTGGAACCACTCCAAAGAACAGTCCGATTGATCCGGAGAGTGACACCGTTAGCAGCACCGTGCCTGCGCCAATGCTCGCCGGAAGTGGGGTGATCGCTGCAACTGCAGCAACGCTCCCGAGGCCGACTGCCGTACCGATGAGACCGCCAAGGCTGGCCAGAACGAGGGACTCCACCAGAAACTGCACCAACACATCGGAACTTCGGGCTCCAAGGGCTTTCCGTAGCCCGATTTCCTCAGTGCGCTCACTGACGGAGACCAACATGATGTTCATGATGCCGATGCCACCCACCAGCAGGGACACCCCCCCAATGGCACCCAACATCAACGTGAGGCCCCCGGTGATGGTGCTCACGATTGTGAGCGCATCCTTCTGAGAACGCACCGCGAAGTCGTCCTCCCGCAGGATGCGATGCCTCTGACGCAGCAGGTTGGTGATCTGGAATTTCGCAGGTCCGGTGCTCGCTTCATCCCGAGCCTCCACGCTGATGAAGCTGAGGCTGACGCCGTAGGTGGGATCCCTTCCAGTCAGGCGACTCACCATCGTCGTGAGGGGGATGTAAGCGTTTTCGTCTTGATTGCTGCCAAACACAGCGCCTTTGGGGGCCATCACGCCGATGACTTCAAAGCTCTGGTTGCGAATGCGGAGGCTGCGACCGATTGCCTGCCCGGTCGGGAACAGTTTGTCCTTGAGATCAGGACCGATCACAGCGACACTGCGCGCCCCCTTCTCGTCTTGCTCACTGAGAAACCTTCCGCGAGCCACTTCAAAGCTGCGAACTGCAAGAAACTCGGGGGTCACCCCGGAGATGGAGCTGGTGGCACTACGGGACCCACTTTGGATCACCTCACTGCTGGTGATCTGGGGGGCCACCCGCAAGACGCTGGGCACTTGGCTGGCAATGGCCTCGGCATCTTCAAGGACGAGGGTGCGTGGGAAGGCAACTCCCTGACGGCGTGTGTCGTTGTTGCCAGGCACGACGAACAGCACGTTCGCACCAAGGTTGCTCAGTTGGTCTTCAGCCAGGTTCTGGGCACCGCGGCCCACGCCCACCAAGCTGATCACAGACGCATTGCCAATGATGATGCCGAGCATCGTCAGAAGGCTGCGCAGCCGATTGGCCCTCAGCGTATTGAGTGCCATGCCCACCGTTTCACCGATGGGCAGCTTGGGGGCCATCTGTGCCTCAGATTGCTGTGTTGACGCTAGTGCCGCGGTGCACCAATCCGTCGCGGATCTGAAGTGTCACCACTTCGCCCTCGAGTAAGTGGCGTGTCGCATTGGCAACGCCGGCGATCAGGGGAGTGCCGAGACGTTGGGCGATCACTGCCGCATGCGCCGTTTCAACCGGTTCCTCGGTGATCACTGCAGCAGCCTCGCGGATGGCATCCAGATCGTCGGCACTGGTGTCACGCACCACAAGGATCTCGCCTTTCTCGATTTTGCAGGCGTCACCAGGACACTGGACGAGCCTGACCCTGCCACTGACCGTCCCCTGCCCCACCCCTGTGCCGCGACCGAGCACGGCACTCACGATGCCGACCTTGACGAGATCGGTGGATCCAGCAACGCCTGCGAGGGTTCCAGCGGTCTGAACCACCAGGTCTCCCTCCTTCAGGAGTCCAAGGTCCTGTGCTGCCCCCATCGCGGTGGTGAAGGTTCCAGAGGTGCTGTTTTGCTGCGCGATCAACAGTGGAGTCACCCCCCAGACAAGTTGCAGCTTCCGAGCCACCGTCACTTCACTGGTGATGGCAAGAATTGGTGCTGCAGGCCTGAACTTGCTGACGTTGTGAGCTGTCGCGCCACTCTTTGTGAGGGGCAGGATTGCCGCTGCGTTGAGCTGGCTGGCGATGGTGCTCACTGCGCTGCTAATCGCATTCGGAATGGTGCTGGGCAGATGGCTTTCGATCCGACGCTGGGGGTAGTCCCTTTCGATCCGCCTCGCGATCGTTGCCATCGTTTCAACAGCTTCTACCGGATAGTCACCGACGGCGGTTTCATTGGAGAGCATGACCGCATCGGTGCCATCAAGGATGGCGTTGGCCACATCGCTCACCTCCGCGCGAGTGGGCCTTGGACTGGCTGCCATGGAGTCCAGCATCTGGGTGGCCGTGATGATTGGGATTCCAAGGCTGTTGGCCTTCTGGATCAGCTCTTTCTGGAGTAGAGGGACCTCTTCCGCGGGCATCTCAACCCCAAGGTCTCCCCTGGCCACCATGACCCCATCACAGAGGGGCAGGATTGAATCGATCTGATCGATCGCTTCAAACTTTTCGATCTTCGCCACAACAGGGGTGCTGTGACCGTGCTGGCGGATCAGTTCGCGAATCTCCAGCATGTCGGAAGGATTACGCACGAAGCTGAGGGCCACCCAGTCGACCCCCTGCTGGAGTCCGAATGCCAAGTCGGTGCGGTCTTTGTCGGTCAGAGCCCGAACTGACAACTGAACATCTGGAAAGTTCACCCCTTTGTTGTTGGAGAGAACTCCCCCAACGGTCACCTGACAGTGCAGGGTTTGATTGTCGAGGTCCACGCGCTCAACCTTCATCTCGACACGCCCGTCGTCGAGAAGAATGCGACTGCCGCTGGTCACTTCCTCAGCAAGCTTGTCGTAGGTGACGGTCGCGATCGACTGATCACAGCTCACAGAGCGCGAGGTCAGGGCGAAGCTGTCTCCCTTGGCCAGGGTGATCGGACCGTCGGCAAAGCGACCCAATCGAATTTTGGGCCCCTGCAGATCCTGAAGGATGCCGATGTGCAGTCCCAATTCACTGGCCACCTGACGGATGGTGGCAATCCGCACAGCATGCTCGCTGTGGTCTCCGTGGGAGAAATTCAGGCGGAAGGTGGTTGCGCCAGCCTGAATCAGCTCACGGATCCGCTCAGGCGACTCGGTGGCGGGCCCAATGGTGGCCACGATCTTGGTACGGCGATTCAGATCGATCTGGGCCATCAAAAGGGGCCGGAAACATCGCGGAATCTACCCTCCAGACTTGACCTCCCCCCTACAACAGGGATTCAGAGGACTCATCTCCGGCACTTTGACCATGGATCTGAATGGCTATCAGCAGGCCGCGAGAACAACCGCCCGCTATCCGGATGTCGGTCAAAACCCGATTTATCCGACCTTGGGACTTGCAGGAGAAGCCGGAGAAGTCGCTGACAAGGTCAAGAAGGTGCTGAGAGATTCCGATGGCTGCTTTGACGAGCAAATTCGAGAGGATCTCAAGCTTGAGCTCGGAGATGTGCTCTGGTATGTCGCACAGCTGGCCTCGGAGCTGGACCTCAGCCTTGAATCAGTGGCTGCCGCGAACCTTGAAAAGCTCTCCAGCCGAGCCGAGCGCGGAATGCTCGGAGGCAGTGGCGACCGACGTTAAAAGCTGACGGCACCTGCAAACGCGAAGCTTGCCGAAGTGAGCAGCTGTTCCATGAGGCTCAGGGCGATGAAGGCGATGATCGCGGAGAGATCCAGTCCTCCCAGGGGTGGGATCAAGCCGCGGAAGGCATTCAGATAAGGATCGGTGATGGAGCTGACCGTGCTCAGCACGGGATTGCCCCAGTCCAAATTTGGGAACCAGCTCAGCAACACCCTCACGATCAACACCAACGAATAGATCTGCAGTGTTTGGGCAAGAATCTGCAGGAGGCTGGAAATGATGTCGTAAGCCATCGAGGGAAGCCGGTCTGTACAGACTCTATGCAGCCTCGTCGGTCTCGGCGGCGATTGGGCCTGTGGTGGGCAGCACGGAGAACGTGCGGTGGAATTTTTCGGTCAGGCTTAACCAATACGAACGTCCTTCGCTGTGACGTTGTCGCTCAACAAAGTTCTGCTGAAGCAGTTCCTTGATGTGGTCGTAGGCGCCTGAGCCTCGCAGCTCGACGAGTTCCGACTGGAGGATGCGCTTTTTGAGCGCAATGGTGGCAAGCGTTCTCAGAGTCGCGGTGGAGAGGTCAACAGGCAACATGTCGCGCACGAGTTCTCCGAGTCCCGTCCTGAGTTGCAGGCCGTATCGGCCGCCATGGCTCGTGATTTCAAGCGCTGTATCCCGCTGGGCGTAGGCAGCGATCAGTGTGAGCATCGCTTCCTGCACCTGACGTTCTGTTGCTTCTGCATGCTTGGCCAGCTCCGCGAGGCCGACCGGCCGCCCCTTCAGGTAGAGGATGGCCTCAAGCTTGGCGGGGAGAGAGATCTCAAGCAGATCGGCCATCCGGGCACCCCTTTGGACCACAGCCCAAGGTACCCCCTCAAATCTGATCAGCCAGGGTCTTGCCGGGGCCCGAGGAACAGGCGGTAAGCAGGGTTTCCGGTTTCTTCCCAGCTTGGATAGCCAAGATCCCGAAGGAAATGGTTCCAATCGTCTCGATCGTTCTCTGGAACCAGCACGCCGACAACGATCCGACCAACGTCAGCCCCGTGATTTCTGTAGTGAAAGATGCTGATCGTCCACTCGGGATGCAAGGCGCTGACAAAGCGCATCAGAGCGCCTGGGCGCTCTGGAAACTCAAAGCGGTAGAGCAACTCGCTGCAATTCCGACCTGATTCCTGAAGAGCTTTAACGGGCAATCGTCCGCCAACCATGTGACGCAGATGGACCTTCGCCAGTTCATCGTCACTGAGGTCTTGACATCCGTACCCGTGACGCAGCAGGTGGTTGATCAGATCGTCGCGATCAGCCTGGTCACGGACCTGAACGCCCATGAAGATCTGAGCCTGCGACCCATCTCCCATCCGGTAGCTGAACTCCGTGAGGCTTCGTGATGCGAGCAATTCGCAGAGATTGCGGAGACTGCCGGCTTGCTCGGGAATTTGAACGGCCAGCATGGCCTCCCTCTCTTCACCGAGTTCGGCGCGTTCGGCAACGAAGCGCAATCGGTCGAAATTCATGTTCGCCCCACAAGCCACCGCGACAAGACGCCGATCCTTGAGACCCCGTCGAGCGACATCGGATTTCATTCCTGCGATGGCCAGGGCTCCTGCCGGCTCAAGGATGGATCGCGTGTCCTCAAAGACGTCCTTGATCGCCGCACAGATTTCATCCGTGCTGACGGTCACCATGGCGTCGACGCATTGCTGCGCGATTGCAAACGTGTGCTCTCCGACTTCCCTCACAGCGACACCATCGGCAAACAGCCCCACTTGAGGAAGACGGATCCGTTCTCCAGACTCCAGGGACAGCGTCATCGCAGCCGCGTCATGGGGTTCGACGCCAATGATCTCCACCCCTGGCCAAAGACTCTTGACATAGGCCGCGATTCCCGCGATGAGGCCACCACCTCCAACGGCGACGTAGATCACATCGGGGGGCGAGGTCAGCTGCCGGAGGATTTCCATCCCAATCGTGCCCTGACCAGCAATCACGTCAGGGTCATCAAATGGATGGATGAAGCAGAGCCCTTCGGCCTCACTGCGTCTCAGGGCTTCGGCATAGGCCTCGTCATAGGTCTCGCCGTGCAGCACGACCTCCGCACCGCGCTGTCGGACGGCTTGCACCTTCACATCTGGAGTGGTCACCGGCATCACGATGACCGCTCTGCAGCCCAGGGTTTGGGCGCTAAGGGCCACTCCCTGGGCATGGTTGCCAGCGCTTGAGGCAATGACACCCCGCTCCAGCTCGTCCTGATCAAGCTGGACCATGCGGTTGTAAGCACCCCGCAACTTGAACGAAAAGACAGGTTGGAGGTCCTCTCGCTTCAGCCAGATGCTGTTCCCCAGTCTCTGGCTCAGATTGGCTGCTGGTTCCAGAGGGGTTTCTCGGGCCACGTCATAGACACGGGCTCGCAGGATGCGGGGGAGATAGTGATCCATTCCTCCAGTCTCGCAACCGCCGCATCCGCAAGAGGAACCGTAGATTGCATCAATCGGCCGCGGGACGGGCATGCAACTGAGCCAATTGACCCATCCGAATCAGCTGCATGGCCTGTCCACGGCTGAGCTTGAGGATGTGGCAAGGCAGATTCGAGAGCGGCATCTTGAAGTTGTATCCAACAGCGGTGGTCACCTGGGCCCGGGTCTTGGGGTTGTGGAGCTCACCCTGGCCCTGTACCAAACCCTCGACCTTGATCACGATCGGGTGGTCTGGGATGTAGGCCATCAGGCCTATCCCCACAAATTGATTACGGGTCGCTACGCCGACTTCCATACCCTTCGTCAGCAGGGTGGAGTGGCCGGTTACCTGAAACGTTGCGAAAGCAACTTCGACCACTTTGGTGCTGGACACGCCAGCACCTCGATCTCTGCTGCCCTCGGCATGGCAATCGCGAGGGATCGTCGCGGAGAAAACTTCAAATGCGTTGCGGTGATTGGCGATGGAGCGCTGACAGGGGGCATGGCCCTTGAAGCGATCAACCATGCCGGACATCTTCCGCAGACCCCCTTGTTGGTGGTGCTGAATGACAACGACATGTCGATTTCACCACCGGTTGGGGCTCTCTCCAGTTACCTCAACCGCATGCGCCTGAGCCCGCCCATGCAATTCCTCTCGGGTTCCGTTGAGGAGAGCATGAAACATCTCCCCTTCATGGGCGGAGAATTGCCGGCCGAGCTGAATCGCCTGAAAGGCAGTATGCGGCGACTGGCCGTACCGAAGGTTGGGGCTGTTTTTGAAGAGCTCGGCTTCACTTACATGGGGCCCATTGATGGCCATGACATGGCCGAGATGACGCGCACATTCCAGGCGGCACACCGTGTTGGTGGTCCTGTCCTTGTCCATGTGATCACGACAAAGGGCAAGGGCTATCCCTATGCGGAGGCCGATCAGGTCGGCTATCACGCACAGTCCGCTTTTGATCTCTCCACTGGGAAGGCACGTCCCAGCAAAACACCCAAGCCTCCCAGCTACAGCAAGGTTTTCGGTCAGACCCTCGTCAAACTCTGTGAGCAGAACGGTCGGGTCGTTGGAATCACAGCTGCGATGGCCACCGGTACAGGTTTGGATCTCCTTCAGAAGGCGATTCCTGAGCAGTACATCGACGTCGGCATCGCTGAACAGCATGCCGTCACCCTCGCTGCCGGCATGGCCTGCGAAGGACTCAGGCCTGTGGTGGCGATCTACAGCACGTTCCTTCAAAGGGCCTACGACCAGCTCATTCACGATGTGGGCATTCAGAAGCTCCCCGTCACGTTTGTGCTCGATCGCGCTGGCATCGTCGGTGCTGATGGGCCAACCCATCAGGGTCAATACGACATCAGTTACTTCCGGGCCATTCCCAACTTCACAGTGATGGCCCCCTGTGATGAGGCGGAGCTTCAACGCATGCTCGTCACCTGTTTGCACCATGACGGACCGACCGCCTTACGGATCCCACGGGGCCCGGGTGAAGGCGTGCCCTTGATGGAAGAGGGCTGGGAGCCCCTCGCCATCGGTTGTGGTGAGGTACTGCGTCAGGGTGATGACCTCTTGATCGTGGCCTACGGCTCAATGGTGAGCAGGGCAATGGCGACGGCAGATCTTCTGGCAACGAGAGGAACTGAGGCCACCGTCATCAATGCACGCTTCCTTCGCCCTCTGGATGAGCAACTCATCCATCCACTGGCGCAGCGGATTGGGCGTGTCGTCACCATGGAGGAGGGGGCACTGGCAGGCGGTTTTGGTGCTGCCGTACTGGAATCGCTCAACGACAGTGGAATTTTGATCCCCCTCTACAGACTTGGGATTCCGGATTGCCTTGTTGATCACGCCACACCACAACAGAGTTTTGAAACTCTTGGGCTCACTCCACAGCAGATGGCCGATCGCATTACCGGGCATTTCCCAAATCTCGCTTCTTCGTCACCCCTTGACCGGACACCGACGGCGCTTGTGCAGGGGTAAAAAAAAAAGACCGGTCTTTGCAGACCGGTCTTCGGAATTTCAGGAATGGTGACAGCTGTTCAGAGCACGCCACGGGCGGCAAGCCCCTGAATCGCGCCGATGCCAATGATGTGCCCAAGGCTTGTGGTTGCCAGAAGAGCAGCGTGACCCATACCGCCGAAGAACGCGGGGTTGGGGAGTTTGGCACCCTCACTCGGGTATTTGATGGTGGCCTTGCCGATGCCAATGGCGATGACATTGCACACCACCATCACGAGGGCCACCTTCGGCGTCCAGGAAACCGTGGCGGGAGCAATGGCCAGAAGCGAAGTGATCATGCAGATCGTGATGCGACGCTTCATCCTCCGCTTTTAGAGGGGATCCGTCTCGACCTCGTAAGAGTTATTCACCGCTGGGAGTTCCCTTGAGTTGATCATGGCGTTGGAGGAGGCCGGCCAGGATCAGTCCATTGCTCAAGGTCAGAAAGGCCTCGGCACCACCGTGCAGCCAGTCAATCTGCACCAGTTCTGAATCGAACCGAATCAAAGCCCAGAGTGCGGCAAGGATGGTGACCAGCACAAAAAGAATGGTGAGCTGAAAGCCGAGCCTGCTGAGTTTCGGAATCAGGGGCGTTCGACCCGCGAACCACAGGAAGACCAGATAAGGAATCAGGGACGCAGCAAAGAGAGGAGCCGGATCCAGTGTCGTCAAATGCAACAGGGAGTCAGGCACGGGTCGTTCTTTGCAGATTCCAGGTTGCTAAAGCCATGCAGCAATTGCCTACCAGGGTGAAGAGGGCCTGAAGCAGCACCAGTGGACGAAAGAGCTCGCTGTTGTCGGTGAGATGCCAGCTACAGGCCGCCATTGCACTCACCAACGCAGGAGTCATGGCGAGCGCAAGGCCATTCAGGCGCGGTGCCGTCTCAAGACGAGCAAGGCGATGGAGCAAGACGATCGCCAGGATCCACTCCAGAACCGAGGTCCAGTGGATCCACCAGGTTCCGAGGGAGAGAGCGTGCATAAGGAGCGCGACACAAACTCAACCTAGAACCTTTCGAGAGCCGATAATGGCTGGGTTCCGAACATCCGCCATGGCGACAGCCGGCAAAGGCGCAAGGCGGGTTCTGCTATGCGGCTACTACGGGGAGCACAATCTCGGCGATGACGCCTTACTTCAGGTTCTTGTGGGTCAGATTCCTACAAGCTGTCGTCTGCTGATCACGGCCTACGACCAAAGGCTCGTATCAGAACTGGTGCCGAGTAGCAAGACGGTTCAACGTCGTTCCCTTCGCTCCGTTCTCAAAGCGGTTGCGACGAGTGATGTGTTGATCCTCGGGGGAGGAAGCCTCCTCCAGGACAGCACGAGCTTCCGTAGCCTCCTCTACTACCTGACGCTGATCGTGATCAGCCGCGTGTGCAACACAAAAGTGCTGCTTTGGGGCCAAGGATTAGGCCCCCTGAACCGAGTCGTTAGCCGATGGTTGGTTCAAATGGTTTTGCCTTTGAGCACAGCAATCAGCTGGCGAGATCTGGTGTCCTATCAACAGGCTTGTCGTTGGCAACGATCGGTTCCAATGGTCTGGGGTCCAGATCCTGTTTGGTGCCATCCAGGGCGGCAATGGATCGGGGGAGGGGATGTTGTCGTTTGTTGGAGGCCGACTGAACGCCTCGACGATGAAGGATGGACTGTCTTAATCACAGCGTTGAGTCGACTGCAAAGTCGGACAGGAGTGACGATTCATTGGTTGGCATTTCATGCCGATCAAGATCGTCTGCTTCCAGATCAACTTCAGACGCTGGATGCCTTCACGAAGCGGCTGAAAGAAGCTTCAACTTTTTCAACATGCCAAACAATCGATCAGGCTTTGAATATTTTTTCAAAGGCGAGGTTAGTGATTCCGATGCGTCTACATGCTCTGATTTTGGCACAATTGGCTGGAGCACCCTGTTCGGCCCTGAGCTATGACCCCAAAGTCAAGGCAGCGGCATCAATGGTGATGGCATCCTGCCTTGATCTCGGGAATCAACTGACTGTTGATCAATGTTTACTGGCTTGGTCAGAACAATTTGACCATCCAGCAGATCCATCGAAAATCCTGACTATTCAGTCGAGGTCACGCGTACATGCAGATATTTTGTTGGATGAGTTGAAATGCGTCGACTGAGTACGCGTCGCGTCGATAATCTCAAAAGACGCCGACTATGGACATCCCAAAGGCTGACAATCTTCTTTTGTTGTTGATGGCTAGCGTGAAGCACGTGATTCTTTTGCTTCTCAGAGATTCTAATTCTTGATTCATTGATCAAATGATCAAAAACATGGAGATCATGAAGATCTCCAAGAAGTTCTTGCAGTCTTCTGAATTGACGAAGATGAATATCTAGGTCAGATCTACAGCGAGTTTTGATGTTCTCAAGCATATAGCGAGTACGTCTAATCTTACTTCGCAATGAATGGAGTTCGATCGAGTGGCTGATCGGATCAAGATGCCAGCCAGGATGCAACCACAGAGCAGATAGATAAGGGGTAATCAATTCATCGACCCAGTCGTCAATTGGCTGGGATGCAGAATGGTGGAATTTGGGTTTGCGAGTCCAGCCTTGAAGACGTGAGATAAACTTAAGATAGGTAGAACTTCGTAAAAACTGTTTCATATCGGTGGCTGCTCGTTTACGCTCACGACCAATAGCCTTCTTCAGAGCATCAAGCTCTTCATCAGTTTTACCACCAAGCATCGTTGAAAATGAACCGGAAACAAGTTCCTGTAGAACATCAAGGTCTCTGGTGAGTCCTAGTGATGAACATAGGCGGGAAACTCTTCGTTCTGTAACACCATTCGGTAGGTCAAGAAACGGCTCAAATTGCAAGAGAACACAACGAAGTCGCCGCAAGCTGACGCGGAGCTGGTGCAATGGCTCGACATCTCGATCTTCGATTACATTAACTTGAAGAGAAACAATGCGATGCAATTGTGCTTGAATTAAAGAGTGGCTAAACTCACCAATTGTGATAGGAGCCAATTGCATAAAAAAGGCATTGGGAGAATTTAACGATAAGCAGGTTTCTTGTGTTGATCAAAGCTTTGCTCAAGCACCTGACCAATAGTCAGGCCAACGGGAATAGTCCCAGAAAAAGAACTCCCTAGAATGTGACGATACAACTTTGATTCGACAAGACGATAGGTTCGCGAGGGCAGAGGGATGTAATTCGCTTCCTTCACTAATGATTCAGCACGGCGAAGATAAAAGGCTACAAAGTTTCTAAGACTCTTGTCGTTGTTGAGCATTCGATCGTTAACGTACAAAAAGAGAGGGCGCGACAGAGGTTGGTAAAGCTCCTTTTGTACATTTGCAATTGAAGGGGCCACGGGATTACCCTTGGGGTTGACGACCTTCAATGCCCTCAGCTTTGAACTGTTTTTCTTAAAGTAGCCAAAACCAAAATAAGCAAGCGCATTCTGATTTTTAATAACGCAATCCACTAACACATTATCGTTCTCGCTAGCGGTGTAGTCCGAACGGGAGTTTTTTAATGAACCATTAATGGCCTTATTGAAAATATCATAGGTGCCGGAATCCTTGCCTGGTCCACAGAGCTTGATGGGTCGGTCAGGAAAGTCGTGATTAACTTGATTCCAGCGGATCACAGATCCAGATGCCTTCCTATTCCAAAGGCGTTGCAGCTCTTTAGTGGTGATTGAGGTGACCCAATTATTGTTTTTATTGACAGCTATAGTAATTGCATCGAAAGCAATTGGTAGCTCGATAAACCGAATATTGTTTGAGGTGCAGGCACTAATCTCTTTTTTGGAGATTGGTCGAGATGCATTAGCTACTGGGATCTTGCCATTACAGAACTCACGAAATCCAGCTGATGAGCCTGTTTCCTTCAGAGAAAACTGAACGGAGCGACCCTGAGAAGTTTGCTGAAATTGTTTAATAGCACGGGCCGTAATTGGATACACGGTGCTAGACCCTTTAATCGAGATGACCTCTGACGCGGAGGAAGGCCAGGCAGAGAGACAAAGAGCGAACGAGCAGCCGCTGAGTAGAGTGAGCGGGATGGTTCTCGAGTTGATGGCCATTACTGCCATGTGTGTCAACCTTATTCTGGCCTCGCCACGAAGGCCTGGGGTTAAGTAGACGTTATCGATCAGTTCGACTGTCAGGGCCGCCTGTCCAGTCTTGGAACCATCCCCGGCGCCAAAGGAAATAAGCCTGGAAAGCAGCAATACCACTCATCAAAATAAGGGAGTATGCATATCCAAAAGACCATTTCAATTCTGGCATATTTTCAAAATTCATCCCATAGATTCCAGCGATGAACGTTAATGGAGCGAATATTGTGCTGACAATTGTCAGTGTCTTCATGATTTGATTCATGCGATTGCCAGTGCTTGCCATATAAGCATCATTAACGGCGTCGGCCTGATGGAGAATTCGATCGCCGATCTCTAGCAAAATATTGACATGGTCAGCCATGTCATGGAGGCCTTGTCGAGCACCAGGTCCAAGTAGGGCCTCCTGAACAAGTCCAGACCCACTGCAGGGCAATGGATTCCAACAGTTTTTGACGGTAAAATGTGC
>Ga0129348_1000436_pt1 | contig 15122 bp, 17 predicted proteins | sample CPBDNA_4_FD_94424 | JGI IMG/M metagenome (GOLD analysis project Ga0129348, IMG submission 94424) | Freshwater to marine salinity gradient microbial communities from Chesapeake Bay, USA - CPBay_Sum_27_0.8_DNA | ecosystem: Environmental > Aquatic > Marine > Coastal | place: USA: Chesapeake Bay...
TGAAAGAACTGTCTGTGGCATCTGAGGGATTCAGCGGCGCAGAGATAGAGCAGTCGATTAAGTCTGCGCTGTATACTTCTTTCTCTGCTAGTAGAGAGCTTAAGAACTCCGACATCCTTTCGGAGGTGAGCACCACCGTGCCTATCCTCAAGACAATGGAGAAGAAGATAGAGCGTGTACGTCTCTGGGCTCTCAACAGAGCGCGCTTTGCTTCAAGCGCTCAGAGGGCTGCTCTAGTGGGCAAGGCCAGTACGCAGACTGCGCAGGAAGTTACTCCTGAGCAGATCGACGCAGTGTTCGACTTTGGGGGCATTGACTGATCACGTCGTGATCGAAAGGAGAGTCTATGTACTACACAGGTCTACCTTTAGTAGATGACATGTTCGGAGGTTCTGTGCCTCCGGGGATACTATTCATAGAGGGTCGGCCTGGTAGTGGTACAACTGCTTTGGGTCTCAGCGTGTTGAGAGAGCACACGCTTAGAAATCACAGAGAAGTTGTACTCGTAGACGCTTCTACAGATACAACGCCGCCTCACCTCCATGAGTATACAGGTGCAATGGGTGTGCATTTAACGCCGTGGTCTGGTGAGGCGGCGCTTGACGCAGCATACCAAAGTCTTAACCAGGGTGCCAAGGTTGTCATGATAGACACGTTGGACGCCATAATACCCTCGTCCGAGCGAAACACTAGAGTAGGGTACCAGGTAAAGCACGCTGAGCAACGGTTGATATACCACGGTCTGCAGCAACTGGCTCCCGCCTTCAAGTTGGCTGACGCCCTGCTGGTAGTTACCGCCGGAGTAAGGCACGACATCCAGGCAAACAAGGTAAGGTCATACTATGCCCCAAAGCTATTACGGGGTTTGTTTGGCAGTTACCTGAGCTTAAGGACCACAGGCTCTAGAAGCCAGTACGGAGTGGTCGTCTGGAAAGACATAGTAGTCGGTTACAAGCTAACTGGAGGCTTGAACGTACTGAAGGAGGTAAAGACCCGGCTGTACCAAAAAGGGCTTAGTAGAAGCTATGGACTTCTACAGGCACTGCTAGCGCAGGGAATCATAACTAGATCTGGCTCCACGTATAAAACACCATATGGAGAGTCTTTCCGATCTTTGAAACAAATATGTGCTCATCTAGATGACCACTATCCACAGTGGTACGAACTTCTACACAACTGACACGCGAGATCATCGCGGGAGGTTACCATGAGAAAGCAAAGAGAAAGGCACATGTTCTGCACTTTCCAGAAGTCTGGGGAGCTAGTACGCCTAGCGCCTAGAGGAGACTCGGTGCAGCAGAAAGTCTGCAGGCTACTGCAACAACACAAAAGAGGCATAGCGAACCCTTGGGTAAAGTGGGATTTGGCTTTGAGTCAAGCCATCGACGAGTTTGGGCTGGAAAGGGCTACGGCGCTTTGGCAGGGTGAAAAAGTTGAAATGCTTTTTCCCGCAAGAAGATACTTTCAGATGCTAGGTCAACCGGACCTGCATGTGTACCTGTGAGGTAGTCATGCAGACGTTACGAGTCCACAGCATTAGTCATAACTCCGTTACTAACGGCCCAGGAACACGTAGTGTTCTGCACGTACAAGGTTGCGGTCTAGGTTGTTTGGGGTGTGTTAACAAGAGCACCTGGCCTACCTCCGGGGGATACCTACTGACCGTCGATGAGGTGGTCGCAAGACTTACTTCCAAGCCTAACTCGGAGGGCATCACTATCAGCGGCGGAGAGCCCCTAGACCAGTGGGTCGCGGTAAAGGAAGTAGCACAGAGGGTGTTACGGAAGAGACCAGCACACACGGTAGTCCTCTTTTCCGGCTACACGCCGGAAGAGATACTTGAACAGCCCGCGCACAGTCCAAGATTCGAAAACAGGTGGGAAGAGCTTTCCGCCACTGTGGACACTGCGGTGCTTGGCAGGTTCGATGCTACCAAGCTAGTACCCTTGGGTCAAAGACGTAACCTTATTTCCAGTACGAATCAGGTCGTACAACACTTCTCTCAAGAAGTTATGGAAATCTCAGATCTACCTGAGGCAGAGATTGATATCGATGCTCAGGGTCGCCTTGTTTATCGAGGCGTTGCGGGTCATTCGATCCTGCTATGATCACGCAAGAGCGCATTGCTCGAGTACTGCAGGATAAAGGTCTGAAGCTGAAGAAGCGCTCAGACGGACTTTACTTTACCCGCCCTGCCGGTAAGCGCCACAATAGGTACAGACTGGTAAGATTGCTGCTGCAGGATCTGTGGATCCTGCAGCGTGATAGAGGTAAGTTCACCTCTCACACGAAAGAAGTCTACATACCTGACTGGCGTACTATGGGCGAGACGATACGATCGGAAGAAGATCTACTTACACGAATCTCACGCAGAGTCTATGGAGGTACACCACCATGGTGACGAACTACGAAGCTTACTATGCAAACAAGCAGAAGAAAGTAGAAAAGCTGTGGGCTGCAGCAATAGACAGTAAGCCAGTCGATTTTGAATGGTCTAGCGAGACATTTCCTGACACATGGGAGCCAGTACACCCTATACCCTCTTCTGCAGAGGGCTGTATAACTGTATTGGCAGACTACAGCATCGAGCTAGAGGACATCTCCATTACGCAGATAGAGGACCTGCTGTCCGAGAAGCAGTTTCTAACTGAGATCATAGAGGAGGCGGTAGACGAAGGTTACGAAGGGGAAGAACTAGGTAGTACAATCATTACGCGCTTCATGGACAGTGCTAGCCATAACGCTCCATCTGACCTAGATAGAGATTGGCTACTTGATAGTATGTTTGATTGGGACAAAGAGGGCGTCACGCTGAAGTACGATGCCGATTGGGACACACTGTTCGACTACCCTGGAGACTTGGAAGAACTTCAAGAGTTTCTGACGAACCATATCTTCGAACACTACCCGGACGCTTACGTTCCTATATACAACTGCTACTACCCTATTCCGGGGTACTCGGGCGATCCTAAAGAAGACCAGGCTGGACTTAGCACATGCGTACTGGCGCAGATAAACAAAGACTGTGACTCTGAGTACGTATTGGCACTGACAGCATGCGGCGCAGACTTCCGGTGGGAGATATGTGCGAGCTACGTAGAGCTTGGCTACTTGCCCCCCTACTGGGCGTGTAGAGATCTACCTAGAATGGCAGGCAACAAGGAGCATATTGGCCAGTGTCTGCTGGTCCTGTTGGCTGCGCAAAGGACTCTGTCTATCGTCCATGCGTCTGCTGCATACTACAAAGAAAAGCTGGATAGCCGTGTTGCGGAGTCTAAGCATACGCTGCTTAATGCAACAGTACGCTTTGACTAATGAGCTAATAGGTTGAAACTAGTGAGCACAGAGGGCACTAAGCCCTCTGTGCTCACCAAGTAGGAGTTTGAATTATGCCTTGGCAGACAGTACTTGCTATCTTTGGCATCATTGCCTCATTCGTGTTCGTATTTTTTAGATTGTACAAAGAGCATCAGATAGAAAAGATCAGACTTCGTGCAGAGGAAGACAAGAAAAAGAGAAACGCAAAAGTAGATTCCACCGAAAGCAAGACAGAGAAAAATAAGGACAAGATAAGACAAGACGCAAAAAGCGCTGAAAAAGTACTAAAAGACAAAGAGCGCGAGTTAGTTGTGCGAGGTGCCGGTAGTCTAGAAGATCTTGCAGATGCGTGGAATGAGAGGTTCAAAAAGAAATGAAAAGAATACTGATCTTCTTAGCTACTGTTGGGATAGTGCTTGTGAGCACTACTGTTCGCGCAGAAGAGTGCAAGGAAGCTATACCCTTAACCACACCCTGTGAAGGTCTGCTTGTACCTGCCCCTGAAGTCATGGCGGCACTGTTGTGTTTAGACGTAGACCTACCTAGAGAGAAAGCTCTACACCTCAAGACTAAAGGTCTTTGTGAAGAGGATCTGAAGTTCTGGAAAGAAAAGTACGAGGCTGAAAAAGAGTACTCGGAGAAGCTAGAGATTAAGCTGAATACTGCGCTTACTACAGCATCTGACTCTCTTGAAACTTCATGGTATGAGCACCCTATATTCTGGTTTGCAGGCGGGGCTATAACAGCTATTGGTGTGGCCTACGCTATAAAACCAGTCTGGTGATCGCGGTGTGATCAGTGCTCAAACTTTGAGAGTGCGGGTATCTCAAAGCTTATCTCTTTCAGACCGACACCCTCCTGGAAAATTGGAACACAGACTCTCTTAGTAGATAGGTCAAATCCCTTCAGCCTGTGCCACTCATCCGAGCAAGCAGGTGAGGCACAAGTCACAACCTGCACACCAGATACGGAGTCCCAATCTGCCCTGTCAGTGTGCCAGTGACCCTCTAAAGCAACTCCTTGAGTGATATCGCAACCACTAAGTTGTCCTTTCGGAGAACATGCAAAACTAAGGTGGGAAGCATACTTGGATCTGGACATGCCGTGTCCGTGAGTAAATAGGACAGGTATGTCGCTTAGCACCTGAACATATTTATGAGGGTGCCTAGACACGTCAGCTGAAAAGCCCTTGGAGTTGCGGTACCTCTCGTTTAGAACGAGAGCCAAGACCAATGAGCTATTTCTATCGTGGTTGCCGGGGGTCCAGACTAAGTGAACAGGTACCTTAGGTAGGATCTTACTGATGATCGCATCGAGACCTTGCAGCGCTATGGAGATATGGTCGTGCAAGTCTCCTATAGTCTGAGAGCCTTGCGGAGTTCCTTTTTCTGTCATCAGGGCTGCATTGTCTACGTGCAGTACGTCTCCGCCGAGCCAGAGGATCACGCGCTTGAGGCTGGTAAGACTGAGCACTCTGTTGACTACTTTGGAGTAGATGGCAACGAAGTCGTGCAACTGCTTTTTTAAGCTTGTTTCGTAGGTGGCAGGCTTCTTACCTATGTGCGTGTCATTCACGCAGATGATGGCTTCCTGCTGGCAAAGGGATGTGTCGGGGGTATTTAGTTGTAGAGTAGGTAGGTCCAAGTCTTTTACTGACTGCAGAACACCATCATAGAAATTGAGCCACTTGTTTGAGGCATTCAGAGTCCTCTTCCATTTAGCTTGTTGGACCTTTCTAGCGATGTTGCGCTCCATAGCCTTGATGGCTGAGCGCTCTAAGTCACTAGCTCTACCTTCAGCTATGGCTGCTTGTAGTTCTTCATCGGTGAATGAAGAACGACTGTGGGTCAACTTCAGTCGGTTTTTAAGCTGAACGAACTCTTCAACGTCGAGCGCGTACTCTCTACAGACTTCTAGGGCGGTGGCCTCTGAGGTATAGGCTTTCCACATGCCCCGTATCAGCCAGCCTGGGTACGTGGTAGGTCCGGTGTCTAGCTCTACTAAGTACTCGTCAGTGCCGTGATTGTAAGAGTAACTGCTTCTCTTGGTTATGCCTTTCTTGTCTTGCTGGCTGAGACTGATTGCTTCTTGGTCATGCCCTCTATCAGTAAACCGGTACTCAAAAGAAGACTCTTTGACTCGGTGTTCGACACCGTATCTGCCGAGAGTGCCCCTAGAGCGTCTTCGCCTTAGAGCATTGGTGGTAATGCCTAGCTCCTTAGCCATACTTGCTGCGCTTATCCAACTCATGAGGTGTCTCCTAAAAAACAAAACCCCGACCAGTGGACTAAAATAGTACCACACAGGTCGGGGTTCTCATCATAGGCGAAGCTGGCACTATGAGTCGTTCTCGCTTGAGTCTATGCCGCGTATGCGTAGACCTTCGATGACCCTCTTACCTTTACTGTAAATAGCGGTCATGAAGGTCGCTGCTATCAGACCCGCCCCGGCACCCCAAGGAAAGTCGAAGTAGCTGGAAAACTCGGACAACCAGCCGTACAGGACGCCTAGAACTAGGGGCACGACTCTCCAAGTCAGTGTATGCCACCAAGGGTCTGGCACATCCTGCGGAGGTATTGGTCGTACGAAGGCATGGTACAGAATCTTCAAGATCTCTGTAGTGTTCAAGACAGCTATGGCCAGTATGAATACCAGCATAGATATAGAGGCAGCGTCTGGCGCGCTAGCCGAAAGAGCAGCATCTGGTCCCATTTTTTTTACCCTCCATACAGCAGTGCCCTCCACGAGAGAGGGCACTGTGTAAAAGCTCAGATGTAGGTGTCTAGTGTCAGTAGGACCTAGCACCGTGAGGATCTGCGATGATTCCGTCAACCAGCTTAACAGCGACAGACTTGATAGGCACAAGTCTTTCGTACTGAATAGCAACGGACTCTTGCACGATCAGACCTTGAGCGTCGGTACCCCAGGAGTGCGTAGGCACGTAGCAGCACTCCAAGTAGACCGAACCGTAGTCGTTCTCTTCGTTATCGCGCAGGTTGAGCATCAGACCGATGGGCTGGGCGAACAAGTCAGAGGCGAGGTTGCAGAACCAGTTGTCGAACCCTGGTGGGATACGCACACCGTGCAGACCGTTCTTGAGACGCACCTGCGCCTCTTGTAAGGCTTCATCAGTGGCTCCAGAGTCGCCCGCATTGAACGGGAAGTTCAAAGGGTTGCTGGCACCCTCACTGGCGTACAGAGGGTCGATGGAGTAGGTACCAGGCGCGGCAGCGGTCGCGTAGTAAGCGTACAGGACGCGCAACAGGCTAGGCCCGTGGAAAAGCACTCTGGACAAGGACAACTGCCCAACGGTTCTACCTGAGATGAAGTAGCTTCTCTCAGAGCCGATTTCGAAGATACGGCTAACCGCTTTGTTTTGGGACATGGCTACGTTTTGCGTAAGTCCGATTGGATACACAACGTCAGCACCGCCACCAAGAACGTCAGCAGCCGCTGCCGTACCGATGTCTGAGAGAAAAGGAGGACCCGCAGAAATCAGGATGAACTGCCCATTGACGAAGTTACCGTCGCGCAGGCCTCCCTGTACGTGGGTTTTATATGGTTGCCAATCAGCAAGACCAGGCATGGTATTTCTCCAGTAGGTCAGAAGTTAAGGGCAGTGATCATGCTACGATCAAATGACGAAGATACTGAACTCGTCAGGAGTAGCGCCTACGGCTAGGGCTGTACAGACCAGCATGACTCTAGCTCCAGTGCTGGTAGCGATCACTTCATTGCCTTGGACAGTCACTTCCAAGGCAGCCGCTGAGACGGCTACAGTGTGACTATTTGAGGAGTTCTTTATATAGAACTGAAAAGTGTCACCGACTTGGGTGGTTATGTTAGAACCTTTCTCTGCGTAGGCCGCATCGATTAGAGCTTTGATCTCTGCCCCAGTTAAGTTTATCGCCAAGGTTGCATTAGCAGTCAGACTGGGAAAGTGCAGAATGTCAACAGCAAGCTCTGCCGCGTTTGCGTTAGTAACTGTTAGACTTGCAGTCTTCTCACTGATCGTAGCCGTAGTAAGTCGCGGGGCCTCCACAAGACCAAAGGAGACGTTGAGGTCCCTTCTTAGATCTTTGAGACCTTTGGCAAGACTGCCGCTGTCTCTAAATTCCTTACCCGCAGGTGCCTTTTCAGGACCGAAGTACTTTGATGTAGCCATGATCTTTTAAGTCTCCTTTTTATCAGACGATGATCCGCACGCGGATACGGTTGTTTGGGTAGTAAGGCGTTAAGGTAAGGTCCACCAGCACCTCGTCCTGCGAGTCGGGGTTTACCTCTAAGCGGTTAACTTCAGCGGTCTGCACTGCGCTACCTACAACGTTCCTGAGAACTGCTTGAAGGACGTTGGAGATCTGACCGATCAAACCTGGAGTAATGTTAAACCTACCGATATACCTACGCAAGGCAAGTCGGACAGTTTTAGCAACGTAGTCGATAGACTTGACCACCGATAGCTCTCTGGTCGTGAGACCAGACATATCGGTCGTAAGCTGATGCCTGCTCGCCAGAGGGGCACCGTCCACGTCTTGCAGCACCCAGTAAATACCACCAGCAGCGGCGATACCCATCTGGTTGTCTGAGAAGATATCGGACGAGCCAAAAGGTCTGATGAAGCCAGTCATGTTCAAGTTAGTGAACGGTTTGCTAGGCTCAAACCCGGCGATCATCGCACCAATGCCTGCGCACAGGTAGTTACCCGAAACGAGTACTTCCTGCCCGTCGTAGTCCATAGAGACTGTTTCCGGCTGAACAAAGATCAGACGCTTGCTTTGGAAGCCGGTAGGGCCACCTGCAATCTCGGCCAAGGTGCTCATGGCCTTGTTCTTACCAGCCGTGGTGGTGAGGTCGATGGCGGGCTGTCGGACCTCTAGGGTGCAGGTCTCGCCGTCAGCCTCAAAGTTCACCAAGTAGTTTTCGCTGGTGTAGTAGTAGGCATCGTCGTTACCGAAGCTGCCCGGACCTTGGTCCTCATCAAAGGCCACGTCTAGGTCAACCTCTACGATACCCGCAGAGACCAGTCGAGTTACGAGGTACTTGAAGGGGTCGTTTTCCCGCGTTAGGAACACGCCCTGGGCGACTGTAAAGGTGCTGCCAACGCCAGCGTTAATGACGTTGCCGTTCGCATCCTTCTTACCGTCTAACAGACCCACCAGGTTTACCGTGTCACCGAAGTCGAACTGGTAAACGTTGGAGGACACCTCTGAAGCCGTCGCATTGCCAGAAGCCGCCAGGATGGAAGGCTCTTCAGTAGGCAACTTAGGGCAGCAGATAGCGATACGCTCTTTGCGCTGAGTGGGCTGAGACATAGCCAGCGCGTGAGTGTTAGCCAACTGGACAACACCCATGTCCTGAGTGAGCGGGATGAGAGAGTAGATCTCTACCTTCTCTAGCTCGTTGAACGCCGACTCGTAGGCTGACACCGTACCTTCAGGCGCGTTGGCAGTAACCGACGAGATACCCAAAGCAGACACCTGCGTGACAGGGCTGTTTAGCAGCGCCGTGTAGCAAGCCCAGGCAAGTGGGTTGGTTGGCGTAATAGGACCGATCTGCGCCGTGACCTCATTGGTGTCCGCGAACACCAGCAGTGCGGGGTTAGACGCCTTGTCACTCACATCTAATCTAAGCGCCGTGTAACCTGCGTACAGAGAGGCAGACCCGCTAAGCGGGATACCGTCATCGCCTCTGTTCAGAGAGCCCCTGAGAGAAGCCTCAGACGTCGTCAGGTTGACTACAACTTCAGGGATGGTGCGACCGCCGCTTGAAGCAAGGTTCTCAGCCCTTACGTACCAGCTAGCCATGGACGCGCCCTTGGTAACAGCGTCAGTGCTAAGAACCAGCATAGAGCCGTCACCCCAACCAGAGGGGGCACCGGAGGGCGCGTGGTTTTCGACTTTAACAATGGAAGCTACCGCGCTGCCCGCATTGAATAGTCGATCACCGGAAACAATCTTGGTGCTTCGCCCGGTCCAGAGGATACCCTCAAAGGACTGTACAGACGTGCTGACCAAGTTGGCGGCACCTCTGGTGTAAGACAACTGCTGCGTCCAGGAAGTGGAGTAGACAAGCTCGGGCTGCAACGCGAAGACAATCTCGCCAATACCGTAGTCTACGTAGTTATCAGTAAGCATGCTGCCGGATTCGTCCAGAAGCGAAAAGCCGGAGGGCGCAGGAAACGACGTAGAGGGTGTCGCAGTCATCGGCAGAAGTGAAGACGCCGAGTTGTCCGCGATGGTCATGGAGCCGGATACGGTAGTCAGGGCAACATCAAAAGATGCTGGGCCTTGAGCCGTAATCCAAGCAGGGTCAGTCGGGGTAGTTCCGTCTGTCGTTAAGAATGACAACACGGTGCCTGCCGTGTTTGACTTGTCATAGAGAGCGATATGGTCAGCGCTTGTGTCATCAGACAACTTAACAGCAACTGCGCCTACGTAGGTGCTCAATGGCGTTACAGTGTCATTGTCTATCACCGAAGCAAGCTGCGTGTTGATATCGAGAGCAGTTGCCGCTGCGTTTGCACCAGCGGTGAAGTTGAAAGAAATCTTACCGCCGAGCACTCCAGCGTCAGGACCAGTCCCTGGAGTAAAACTGCTGTGAAGCAGCGCTAAATCGTAGCCTATACCGCTAACACCTGGGTCAGCGTCTACCGTAACGGCGTGGGCGTTAAGCACCAGGCTACCCAGAGTAAGAGTAACGGTGTCGGGCACTAGAGCTTTCTCTAGCTTGGTAGCCGCAGAAAGGTTGTACTCATTACTTGCGCCTGGATCGAGGGTGCCCGCAACAGGACCCGCACCAGTTCCGTTCGTTAGAGTTTCCGTCTTAGACAGGAAGCCCCCAAACAGAGATTCGATCACACCAGGATCGCCAGACATGTCTAAGCTGGAAGCGTGACCGACATAGTCCCCTGCAGGAGAGCAGGTGATTCTGACGCTGTTACCACTCAACCCGTTCTCATGTGCTGAGTAAATGGAAGTGGACGTGCAGCTGATGTCATCTAAGTTGTCGATAGCCGTGACAAGGTCCGCTAGAGTAGACGGAATGGTAACACTCTGAGCTTTACCACCGTTTGCGGTAAGCGTAAGCGTCTTTCCTTGTTGGGTGGCTACAACTGTATCCGTCAGACCAATAGACCCTACGATAACAGCTTCGTCGTCTACACCCGTGGAGGGATCTGCGCCGAAATCAACAGGATCTCTACCGCCACTCAGCTTGAAGGTCAGACCGTTTAAAGCGCCGCCGCCATCGAAAAGCGAGGAAGCATAACTGTCTTCTACAATGATGAGCGCTGAGTAGAAGGTCGTAGGTACAACGGAACTGTTGGTGAATAGGTCCTCTACGTCTTGCCAAGTAGTAGAGGTGCTATCGTAATCCAGTGTGTAGTTTTTAGTCCCCGCATTAAAGTTCAGAGCTTGAGTATTAGAGAATGGAGTATCCGCAAAAACAAGTCCAAGCTCGTTACCCGCAGCACCAGCATACGCCCCTACACTCTGAGCTTGGTCAGAGAGGAAGTTCTGCGCGCCCAGCGCTTCTAGGTAGATGGAAAAGCTACCCGAGGCATCCGGATAGTTGGTACCCCAAGCATATTGGCTAACGCAGGGAATGGTAATGCTAGCCTCAGTACCGGGATCGAACACTTTGTTCGTGCTAGTGCCCGTGCTGTCTTTGGCAAACAAGCTGGTACGCTTGAAGGTAGAAGGCGCTTCGAAGGCCACCGCGTTACCTTGGTGCTTGGTAGCACCCGTCAGGTAAGACGTCCAGTTTACTGCGCTGCTCGTGCTCAAAGCCGTGAGCTTGCTGTTGAAGCTTCTGTAGAAGTCTAGCTTCGTGCTGTCAAAAACAAGCTGGTCAGCAGAAGGGTGGTGTGAGTCCGTGGGCAGCTTATCGAAAGGCACCACGTACTCTTGGTTTTTGTAGGCACCCTGTCCGTAGTAGTCCTCGTCCTCGTACGAGTCGAGACCCAACTCTACGTGCGCCATGTCCGTGCTACCCGTGACGCCTGGGATGCTGGCGGCGACTAGCGCGCTACGGCTCCAGAACTTAAGGCGGCTGGTGGCTCCTTGAGTCTTGGAAGTGAAGACCAGCTTGTTATCCACCAAGCGAACAGTCACACCTGTGAGCTTAGCTTCCAACAGTGGAGCCAAAGACGCAGTTTTCAGGTTAGACCCGGACGCCACGGCAGGTAACGTAATAACCTGCACAGCGTCATCGTCAACCTGAAGAGCTAGGACTTCTGAGGCCACCGACACTAGGGTACCCAGCGTGGATGCCGACTTCAGTACTGCAGGAATGCTAACCTCTGCCGTAGAGTTCAAACTGCCATCAGCCGCAAGGGGCTCTAAAATGGCAAAGCAGGGACCAACCACGCAGGGCACAAGACTAGGTGCAAGAATTGTGGGGGTGGCGGGGGTGATGACCTGCTCGATATCTACGCCAGGGCGTGGTAGAGAACCGGTACTCATATGTGTGTCTCCCGATCGCTTCGAGTCAGTCAGACCCGGCTGTTTTCAGTTGGAGGTTAACCGAGCGTGCTACGTTATCAAAGGCCTCAGTCCCCAAGGAAGCACGTACTTGGCTTTGAATGGAGCATCCAACAGCTAAAGAAACGGATCTCCACTCGGGTACACTGCTACCTGGCACAATACTACCGTGCCTAGACTCCTCAGAGAAGGAGGTATTATTGCTAATGTGATGCATCCTACCTACGCGTTGAATCTGCTCTTTGAAAGGTAAGATCATTTCATCGACATACCACAGAAGATTTTCGGCCTCTACGCCTTCACGGGCAACGGCCATTATCATGATGCTGAAGTTATGCAGACGAGAAAAAGTGCGCGTGCTTTGTACTATGGATTGGCTCAGCTTCTGGTCTCTGGACAAGCCCAAAGTATTTGAACGCGAGCGGCTCACAACGATAATCGGTCTTCTATGCTGAGCTTCTACTTCTGTAGGTTGCGTAGCCTGGATGATGATTTCTGTCTCATTGTCATCGGGGGACCACCTGAAGTCCCCTCTTTCTCTGGACCTGAATAAACCTTGTATAAACAGGACCCATGCACGATGTGCCTTGTACAGACGAGACTCAGGCAAACAGAAAGTAGTTTCTTTACTTGTTCTTACCTGAGTCACTGAGACCCCCACCTAAAGCTTTCTCTGTTTGTTCTCGCTTTTTCTTTTTCAGTAAACCAACTAGACCAGCACCACCCAGTATGCCGCCAGCTGAACCCGCAGCCAACAGCCTTCTGTGAATTTTAACTATGTCGTCGTAGTCATAGTTCTTGCCGAGGTGCTTCATAATGGCAGGTGTTGCTAAGGAAGTAGCGCCTGCGCCTACCAACCCACCAGCCCCCAGTACAGCTAATACGGGCAATGCCTTAGAGAGTTTGCTTTCTGATTTGCTAGCAGACTCCTGGGCTAGTTTTTCTACTACCCGAAGCTTACACATTTAGGAACCTCTTGTAGTAGCCTAAAGCCGTATCTTCAATATCGGCCATCGTCACGTTATGTGGATTAAGGAAGTTTGCAGGGTTAGTGGGCTCTACAGAGAAAGCATCCTGGTTGATAGGTATGCGGTACTCTATGTCGCCTTCTGAAACCCTGCGGCACTGCCCCGTCTGCCTAACTACCGCCCTACCCTTTTCTGACTTGCCCACGTTTTCTAGAACACGCCAGCGCTTGTTTTCTGCCTCAACAATGATGTCGCCTGGAAGTATCTCAGGGTAGTTAGGCAATCTGAAAACAGCAGACTCTAACGATAACTCAGTGACGGGTGATTCGTTAGCAGCTACAGGACCAGTCGCTATCTGACCCCAGACTTTTAGTGGGGACTCAAAGCCACCAACCCATGTGGTATCGAAGCAAGTCAGACAGTTAGACCGGGTCTTCCGCTTCATAGTCTGGTCATAGCAGCTACACCGCGCACCCATTGTACGCCTAGGGAAGATGAGTAGCTCACGCCCGTCTTTCTCCCTGAGGATGAGTCTTTCCTGCCTAGCCATCTCCAAAGCTTCTAAGTCGGGCTCCGCAGACATGCTGACGCCCATACCTGTCTGGGGAAATACTAGAGTATCCCCCGTAGGTACGTGCTTAACTCGAATGCGGTAGTAGGACTCTCTGTAGTGAGACAAGTTAGTGCGTACGGTGTTGTCCCGTACCCTGTACTTATCTACCAGAGGTCCCACAAGGTCATAGAAAGGACCGGCCTGACGAGTGGACTTCTCCACATAAAACTCATAGTCCTTGACGTCTCCCGCGAAGGGAGAAACCTGCCAGTCGATATCTAGAAAGTCTAGATCGTAGGACCTGACCCTTATGCGGTTTATCTTAATCATGTCCTAGCCGTAGAGCTTTTGCCGACTTCGCCCACGCCGTAATAATGCACACGCACCACACAGGCGTTACCTGCCAAACCACCCAGAGCATTCAACCGGATGAACATAGGGATTTCGCCTTCTATGATGGCGATACCACCTGCAGCAGGGATGATGTTCTTAGTGGCGTTGGTGTTGTGGACCAGCGTCTCAGGGATAGGGGCGAAGTTAGATCCGTCAAAGGAAGCCTCGATTGTCAAAGCGGGGCTACCGAGACCTGTGACCTGAATGCCCATCTTGCTGTAATGGATGGACATAAACGCGCCTGGGTCCGTAGTGGTCGCGGCATCGTATACCTGACCCTTGGTGATGGACAGGTTGATCGTGTTGCCTGCGGCTACATAAGCAGCGTCTACAGTGTAGACTCTGCGGTCCCGCACCAGATTCGGTCTGTAGTTATCCAAAGCCATTGCTCACCTCACTCGTCCCACAAGCCATTAACTAGTAAGTACTCGCTGACGATGCCAGAGCCGTTGAAGCTCTTATCTAGGTTAAGTGCTTTCTTAAGTTGCAGCACGTCGTTCTTCCACTGATTGTAGTACAACTGACTGTACTGCATATTCAGCTGAGGGTTCTCAGTTTGGTTTACGCGAGTACCCATGCCGTCAGAGTACACCATTCTGTTTCTGGTCTGAAGCAGTGCGGTGGATGCTAACAGCTTAGCCACAGATCCACGAAGCAAAAGATCCACTGAAGGAAAGTCTGAGATTGTTCTGGAGGGTAACAGCGGAGGAGTCGCGTTGTACTCCTCGATTACCTGCAGTATGGCCAGCGCTATCTGCTGATCCGAGTGTTCCTGCGGTCTTATCAGGCGGTTAAGAGAGGCGTGATCGCGCAGATGTACTCTGATCAGGTTGATCACACCGGAAAGAAGCTTAGCCAGCCTGCGCTCTTTTGTAGTAGGCGCAGTATCTGTACTTGGCTTAGTAGGATCATTCACACCCATCGCTACCTCCAAAACCGATCATGCTGTGATCAATGTCACTCAGACTTCGTGGTCTTTGTTGTGCGTCTCGTCCTTCTTCGTCGGCGGGGAGCAGGCTTCTCTTCAGCAGGTTTTTCTTCAGCCACTGGTTCGGCAGGCGCCTCCACCGGCTTTTCTTCTTTAGGCTCAGGCTCAGCCTTTGGCTTGGTCTGACGCTTCTTAAGGGCGCTGACCTGCTCCTCCGTCATTTTAACAGGAGGCACGTCACTTAGAAGGCTAAGAGCCCCAGACATGACTTCTTCTTTGGCACCGGACATAGTGGGGCCTGAAGCCTTCTCTTTCTCTATCGCCTTCTTACGGGCCTCTGCCTTACGCTTAGCCTCTTCCGCTTCAAGCTTCTCTCTCAGTGCCTTCTCTTCTTCAAGAGCTTTTTGCTGAGCCTTCACAGCCGCCAGTCTAATCTGCTCTGCAGGAGAGACAGGCTCACAAGCACTACATAGAGCTTCCCA
>Ga0129348_1000438_pt1 | contig 15053 bp, 31 predicted proteins | sample CPBDNA_4_FD_94424 | JGI IMG/M metagenome (GOLD analysis project Ga0129348, IMG submission 94424) | Freshwater to marine salinity gradient microbial communities from Chesapeake Bay, USA - CPBay_Sum_27_0.8_DNA | ecosystem: Environmental > Aquatic > Marine > Coastal | place: USA: Chesapeake Bay...
CAAGCGTATGAATGGCGACAAGTATTCGCAAGAGATTGTAGACGGTATGAAAGTTATTGTTTGCAAACTAAAACCAAACCCATTAGGATTTACTAGTGTTGCATATCCTACAGATGAATTACGTTTGCCAGAATGGTTTAAGGAACTTCCATTTGATGATGCAGCAATGGCGGAAACAATTATTGACAACAAACTAGATAATTTGATCGGTGTGCTAGATTATCCGTTAGAAGATACTAAACAGCACAATACATTTAATAGTTTGTTCGACTTTGGATGATAATTTGAGAACGAGGAGAATTAATCGATAAATCAATAAAATCGCTTAAGAAGTCAAAATGCGAACAGAGATCTTCAAAAAGTTCTCCTGTGACTTGGCTATAAGAAGTTTTTCCTATATTTTGAAAGTAGTTTCGTTTTAAGCCTCGCCTGCTTCCATATGTTGGAAATACTCCTGTAACAAAAAGACATGTATCGCCTAGTTCTTTTGCATTTCTTCTTGTTTGTGCTTGTAATAGTGACTCAGCAAAAGACTCTTTAGGTTCCCAATTAGGTCTGTCTATATGAATTGCTAAGAGCGCAACGATGTAATGCTCAAGATGTACTGGTAATTGATAACCCGTTTCTTCTTGAGTCTCACGAACAACACCGAAAAAAGCGTGAGTGTATGCATCGTCCATAATAATATTTATCGGTTGACAAATTTTTCTAAATATTGTATACTTAAAATACGGAGACTTATATGAACAAGAAAGAAGCCATACAAGAAATGATAGATGGACAAAGAAAGTTCATGCAAGATGTAAATCAAAATGGCTATGAAGACAAACGCTATTGGCTTGAACAAGAAGATTATCGTAACAAACAGGCAGAACTAGCCAAAGTTATACAAAACGAAGCCCATAGAGAAAATTGGGAGGGATACAAAGATGCCCTCAAAGTAGACATAGGAAATATTGAATGAAAGTAGGATTTACTTGTTCGACATTTGATTTATTACACGCTGGTCACGTACAAATGCTACGTGAAGCAAAAGAACAGTGTGACTATCTTATAGTTGGATTGCAAATTGATCCTAGTTTGGATCGACCTAAGAAGAATGCCCCGATACAGACTGTTGTAGAAAGGTATACTCAGTTAAAAGCAGTAAGTTACGTATATTAAATTATTCCATACACCACCGAGAACGATTTAGAAGATATTCTAAGAATGTATCATATTGATGTTAGAATACTAGGTGAGGAATATAGAGACAAAGACTTCACCGGTAGAGACACATGTCGAAGAAGAGAAATCGACTTGTATTTTAACAAACGCGATCATCGCTTTTCATCAAGTGATTTGAGAAAACGAGTAGCAAAAGTAGAACGCGATGGACCGATTAATTCAACACCAGAGTCAAATTAATAAGAGAGGACGAAATGGGACAACTACCTGAAGGAAGAAAAGCACTAACAGACGGTGATATGGTTATACTGTTGCATAACATGGCCCGAGATGCAGAAAAGGCTAAAAACGAATACCTTGGTTCTGAACTAAGAGAAACAGCAGACCGTTTTTCAGAACTTGTAAAAGCAGCAAGTATTGCACAGCATAAGGCACAGCAAGGATGAAAAGAGTACTTTGGGACCTATTATGGATTGCAATAGCAGTTGTTATTGGATACCAAATTGGTTTAGCCGAACATCCGTATACCAAATGTGTAGACAAAGGATTCACTAATCCTGTTGATATCGGTGAATGTATTTGGTTGTTACAAAATCAAGCGAGTTTAAGATAATGTGGGTTTTGTTTGTTTTAAGTTTTGTAATTGGGCAAGAAGAAATAAAAGTAACCTTTTACGACGAATACAAAACCAGTAACGACTGCTACATTGAACAAGCAGTATTAGAAGCCAACTTTACGCAAGGTGAGGTTGCACTATGCATAGAGAAAAAACCGAATGAATGATTTTAATTTATGGGATCTCAAGCGTCTTCAAAAAGAAATTGAAGATTTAAAAAATCTATTAGAGATGTTAACTAAAAAAGTAGAAAGGCTAGAGTCGCATATTACAGATGACGGGAAATAAGTTTATATTTGATGTAGACGGAACTTTGACACCAAGCCGGCAATCTATTGACCAAGAATTTGCCTCTTGGTTCGGACAGTTTTGTCAAAGCAATCATGTATACTTAGTTACTGGAAGTGATTATCCCAAAACACTCGAGCAAATCGGTCAAGATCTGTGTAATAGTGTAAAAAGAATCTACAACTGTAACGGAAATGATGTTTGGGAAAAAGGTGTAAACATCCACTCAAATAAATGGATACTTCCTCTTCCTGCACACGAGTGGCTAGATGAACAACTATCACAAAGTGAATTTCCATTACGAACAGGTTTGCATTTTGAAAATCGACCTGGTATGGTTAATTTTAGCATTGTAGGTAGAAACGCAACTAGAAAACAACGTGCCCAGTATGTAGAATGGGACAAAAAGACAAACGAACGTGATAATATTGCAGAATGGTTTAATAAACTGTTTCCTGAATTAGAAGCCCGTCCGGGTGGTGAAACAGGAATTGATATCGGACCTTGTGGATTAAATAAATCTCAAATAATAAAAGATTTTGATATTGAAGACAAAATTTATTTTTTCGGTGATAGACAAGACCCTGCAGGAAATGATTATCCACTAGCAGAAGCAAATAAAACTGGCAGAAACTTTCATGTTACAGGCTGGACTCAAACAAAAGAATATTTGCAATGGTTACAAGAAATGGGAGATGCACTATGAAAATCATGCTAACAGGACATAGAGGATTTATAGGCAGTTATTTGCTAAGGCGGCTTACTAAAAAACATAGTGTAGTTGGTTTTGATTTACAAGACGGTTGGGATCGAGACGGGTTAAATAACACTCAAGATTTACTTACATGTGACTTACCAGAAGAATTTGATTTAATTATACATCTAGCAGGTAAAAGTGGTGTAAGAGAATCTATAAAAGACCCTGCAGGTTATTGGCGCAATAATGTAGAAGTTACTAAGCGTTTGTTAGCCAGGTATCCAAACACACGTATGCTTATTGCTAGTTCAAGTTCAGCATACGAACCACATCTTAATCCATACGCTGCCAGTAAGTATATCATGGAGGAAGCAGCCACTTGTTATCCTAATACCCTTTGTATGCGGTTCCATACCGTTTATTCAAGTACTCCTCGCAAAGGTATGTTTATGCAAAAACTACAAGATGGAGAACTAGAGTACGTTACAAATCATTATAGAGATTTTATACATGTAGAAGATCTCTGTGATGCTATCGAGCTGTGTATGAAAAGTAAGTACACAGGAGACATTGATATTGGTACCGGTACGCCTGTACGTATACAAGATTTTGCACCTGATCTACCTGTTAGATTAACAACTCCAAACGAGCGTAATTGGACTTGTGCAAATATGGAAAAAATTCGTAGCCTCGGATTTAAACCTAAATACTCAGTAGAAAATTTCTTGACAAACAAAGATTTAGGCAATATAATAAAATTTACAAATGGAGAAACAGTCACATGAAAGACATTTTACAAGATATCGTTGCTCACACACATTCACTAGGCTTTCTTAGTCTAGTAAAAGTAAGCAACGACGAAGGCACACACATTGATTCTATGGCAGAAGACCGTAGCGTTATTTTAAGTGCAGCAACACACTCACCTGTTGCAGAGTTCAAAGGCACATTTGGTATGCCTAACTTAGATAAGTTAGCATTGCATTTGAAGAATCCAGAGTATCAAAAGGATGCAAAGATTCAAGTTGTCGAAGCAGAGCGCAATGGCGAGACTGTACCAACACACATTCACTTTGAAAACGATGCAGGCGACTTCCAAAATGATTACCGCTTTATGAACAAAGCAATCATCGAAGAAAAACTTAAAACTGTTAAGTTTAAGGGTGCAGGCTGGAATGTAACATTTAAGCCAAGCATCGGTGCTATTGGACGTTTGAAACTACAAGCGGCAGCACACACTGAAGAGCCTACGTTTAATGTATCAACAAAAGACACCGGTGGAGTAACTGACTTAGTGTTTAGTTTTGGTGATGCAAGCACACACGCAGGTTCGTTTGTTTTTGAAACTGGTGTTGAAGGTTCACTTACACATACTTGGAGTTGGCCAATTGCCCAGGTACAATCTATTCTAGGACTTAACGGTGATATTACTATGAGCATTTCCGATCAAGGTGCAATGCAAATTACTGTTGATTCAGGACTAGCCAAATACGACTATATTCTTCCAGCACAGAGTAAGTAATGAACAGAGATTTAACTGCAACACAAAATGACTATGCTGTTTTTCTTCCAGCGTTAAGTGGCTTCTATGCCACTTACGTTGGTAAACAGCGTCATGATGAATACGTAGACAAAAATCGTATTCCAAGCAATTTTGCTAATGGTGTTGAGAGTTTAAACTATCTTAATGCACAAGAAGGTGCATTTACTTACAAATGGACTCTATACTCTGCAGGACATGCTGACTTAGACACAACTAAGTTTGTTCCAAAAGAAGATATGGTACGTAATAGAGATAGAGAGAACACTTGGCTACTAGGCGACTCGGGCGGCTTCCAAATTGGTAAGGGTGTTTGGGAAGGTGACTGGAAAGACCCTAACTGTCCAAAAGCACAAAAGAAACGTGACGGTGTGTTACGTTGGATGGATGCTTATATGGACTATGGAATGATACTTGATATTCCTGCTTGGGTGGCACGTTCACCCAAAGGTGCAGAAGCAACTGGTATTTCAACTTATCAAGAAGCAGTTGATGCAACTCGCATAAACAACGAATACTTTATGAAACATCGTACAGGTGCTTGTAAGTTCTTAAACGTACTACAAGGTGAAAACCATCCAGAAGCGGATGACTGGTACGAACAAATGAAAGACTTTTGTGACCCTGCAAAATATCCAGACACACACTTCAACGGATGGTCGATGGGTGGACAAAACATGTGTGACCTAGAGCTTGCACTAAGACGTATTGTTACACTACACTATGACGGCTTGCTACAAAAAGGTGTACACGATGTAATGCACTTCTTGGGTACAAGTAAACTAGAGTGGGCATTACTACTGACAGATATTCAACGTGCTGTGAGAAAGTATTACAATGAAAACTTTACTATTACTTTTGATTGTGCTAGTCCTTTTCTCGCAACCGCAAACGGACAAATATACATTCAAAATGAAACAGAGAATAGGTCGAAATGGACATATCGAATGGTACCGTCGGTTGACGATAAAAAGTATGCTACAGACAACCGCTTGTTTAGAGACGCTGTTATATCAGATGGGGTATTTAAAAACTTTGAAGACAGTCCCGTCACTGCTGAACTCAAAGTATCAGACGTTTGCACTTATGCTCCAGGAGACCTAAATAAAATAGGCAAAGAAGGCAAAACGTCTTGGGATAGTTTTTCATATGCTATCCAAATGGGGCATAATGTTTGGAGTCACATAAATGCAGTACAAGAAGCAAATAGACAATACGACAACGGAATCATTCCGCGCATGCTTGTTCAAGAGCAATTTGACAGGGTATTTTTTAGAGATGTTGTGGAAGCAATTTTCTCAAAGACTACACTAGAAGATTCGTTACAAGTTATTGAAGACAATGAAAAGTTTTTTATGACTATACGTGGTACACGAGGTTATACTGGTAAAAAAATTATTAGTGCAAGACCTAAGTTTGCTGAATTATTTGATGTAGAAGATTCAGAAGATGAAGATCTGCACGAAGACGGTGTCTTTTCGGAAGCAGAAGAACATAAACTTGAGGAATTAGAAGATGAGCAATTTCACGGAGCGTCACAATAAAATTACAGTTTACTTGCAAGAACTTTATCGAAAGCATAGAGCTCTTGACGATGAAATAAAATCAATGTATAATAAATTTGAAAGTGACCAAAAAGTGAATATTCTTAAAACTAAGAAACTTTGGTTAAAAGACGAAATACATAGACTAGAAACAGAATTGAAGGCACTAGGATGAAGCGAGATTACGCAGAAGGCAGTTTAGATACACCTACAATGTTTACAGGTGTAGAAGTTGAAAAAACACCTGCATATGGGTTACAAACATTGTTTATAGATGGTATTCAAGATACTGATATTATATTGCATTGGTATAATAAACACAACTGTAAACACATTTTCTTTGGTGCTAACCACAGTTTTAATCCAGGTACAAACTATCCAGAAGATTGTGATGAGTGGGCATTATGGGAAGATATGATTAAGGAGTTTCTGGCTGAAGGATATCTTTGTTCACTTGATATTCCTATTGCACTTGCTGAAGAATTTTTAGAAAGCGGTTTAACCGAATATGATAATTTTATCCCACAACTTCGCGTTCCGATGCCTTACGTGAAACAGTGGAACTACAACACTATGTTGAAGATTGACGACAAAGACTTTAAGGCATCTAACCCTGGCGTTTGGTGCCATAGTTTGCACGATCTGTTAGATAGAGAAAAATTTACAGATTGGACAAAATATGGCCTTGACAAAGTTATAAAATGAGTTTATAATGAATGAACAAAATGAACGTTATCACGACTACATGTTACGTAGAATGAGAGAAGAAGACCATAAAATGTATATGGAAAACAAAGTACAAAGAAGTATATGGGTTACCTTTAAGAAAGAAGGTATTCATAAATATCCCGCAGCACTTGACGACCCTAAACTAGCAACAGGAGATTGGGATGATGTATCGTTTCTTGGCTATCCTCATCGTCATATTTTCCACTTCCGGGTGCGTATCCAGGTGCAACACAACGATAGAGACATCGAATTCATCCAGTTCAAACGCTGGCTCGAACGGCTCTATTCTGGAACAAATGATGGAGAAAATTCGTCCAGTGACGAAGTGCTCCTTCTAGATTACAAATCGTGTGAAATGATTGCAGACGATTTGTATGAAAAGATTTCTGCAAAGTACCCCGGCCGCTTTGTAGAAATTGAAGTCTCCGAAGACGGAGAAAATGGCTGTAACATCTTTTATCCAAAACCATCATAATAAGAGGTAAATCAAAATGGCAGTTGAATTTAATCGTGCTGCGTATCAAAAAGTGTTCAATGATCTTGATGCGTATCTTGATTATTGTCGTTTCGAAGGTAAGGTCTTTGACGAAAAGGCCTTGTACAATAACAAAGACGCTAACTGGCAGGCCTACCAGAAGTATCAAGGTTGGCTTCGAGCAAAAACTCGAAATGCTGCTCGAAAAGCAAATAATCGGAGAAATTAATGACTATCTATGTCGTAGATATTGAAGCAGTAGACACACGTTACACTAAGCAATGGAAGGACTATCTTCCAAAGCAACTGCTAAGATCTACGAACGAAGAAGTCGTTGTAATTAGTGGTGGGGAAACGCCTCAGGCTACTACGCCTGGGGCTTTCCTAAACTTTGGCGGTACTAATGTGTACAAGTCAAAACAACTCGAGCAGATAGGAGAAATGTTCTGTGAAGGGAAAGTTAAGACTGGCGACTATTTTTTGTATACCGATGCCTGGAATCCTACAGTTATACAACTACGCTACATGGCAGAGTTACTGGGTGTTAGCATTCGCATTGGTGGCCTCTGGCATGCTGGTAGTTATGACCCACAAGATTTCTTGGGAAGATTAATAGGTGACAAACCTTGGGTACGTCACGCAGAGCAATCAATGTATGAATGTTACGATGATAACTTTTTTGCAAGTGAGTTTCATATAGATTTGTTTGCAGAAAGTTTAGACATTGACGACGATAAAACACATCGTGTTGGCTGGCCTATGGAGTATTTAAAAAATACTCTAGATAGTTACAAAGGCATGGAAAAGCGTAACCTTATACTTTTCCCGCATCGTATTGCTCCTGAGAAACAAGTTGAAATTTTTAGAGATTTAGCAGAGCAACTTCCTCAATATGAATTTGTTGTATGTCAAGAACGCTCTCTTAGTAAAAACGAATATCATAACTTGCTAGGTGAAGCAAAACTAGTGTTTAGTGCTAACCTACAAGAGACACTTGGTATTAGTTGGTATGAAGGCGCACTTGTAAATGCTATTCCTATGGTGCCAGACAGACTAAGTTATAGTGAAATGGCATTGCCTGAGTTTAAATATCCGAGTACATGGACTGAAGATTTTACAAGTTATCGTGCAAACAGAGACAAAGTAGTTACACAAGTTATTGAATACATGGAACATTACGAAGACTTTTTAGTAGCACTAGATAAACAACGTACTAAACTAAACAAAGAATTTTTTAGCGGAGCGGCAATTTATGACGCAATCAAAGAAAGATAGTACTATTACTATTACTGGTCTTAACCCGGCAGATGATATTCATCTCACTATCGAAGATGAAACTGTCTACGATTTAGATACGTATAAAAGTAGTTGGAATGGAGAAATAAGCATGGCTTACGATTCGTATACTACAGGAAAAGACGACGATATTGTTGTCAATATAACTGGTGGTGGATCTGATACCGTTACATTTGATGTAGGAAGCCTTATGTCAGATCCAAGCGACGATTTTGACGTATCAACCATAACATTTGGTAACTGTGAAGATTTTGTAGATCGCCTTCCAGACATCAATCGTGTTCATAAAATGTGTGAAATATATCCAGGACTTCAAAAGGCTTACGAAAATTTTGAAGTCATTTACAAAATGGTAAAACAAGACTATGAAGGCAGAAAAAAGGCAGGAGAAATCGACGATGATGAAATTCCGTTCTAGATTTTTAAACTGGCTAGAAGGAATAGGCCGTAAAAGAGTAATTATGGATCGTTACGAAAACGAACCTTACTTGACTCGTTATTATCTTTTTTTAAAAGATCGTAAATGGTTTCCGTTTAACATCTTTTTACACAATTTCCACAAAGGAGACTTAGATGATTTACATGATCATCCTTGGCCTTATTTTACTCTTATTCTCCGTGGCGGCTATTGGGAACATACGCCTCGAGGAAGATTTTGGAGGGCGCCAGGCCATTTCAGGCTTAACGGCTCAAAAAGCCTACATCGTATTGAGCTTGAGCCTGGTGTTGATACTTGGACTTTGTTTATACCTGGTCCTAAACTAAGAGAATGGGGATTCATACGCGAAGGTGTGTGGGTGCAACATGAACAATATTTAAGAGAGAAGTATGAGCTTGAACACTAATCCGTACATTAATACTATGGCAGGTTTGAACGGAACCTTTAGTAACATTAGTATTACCGAAAGCACTTTTCCTATAGAACACACTCTTACTGTAGAAGGCCGTGCTATTGTACAGGGCAGAGACATACTAACAGAACTTGACGAAATGCGTGATGCTCTGTTATTATTAAGGCGCGACGTGGATATGGAATCTAAGTATCCTAAACTGCGAGAACTGAAGGATGCTTACGAAGCACAACTTGAAAAATACAAAACATTTGAGGCGTTAAAATGATTAAGAAACATTATTACTCTTGGCAGGACATAGAACGTGCCTGTATAAACATCGCACTACAAATGTATAACGACAATTGGCGTCCTGACTACATTGTAGGTATTACACGAGGCGGCAACGTACCTGCTACTATTCTTAGCAATATGTTAAATGTACGTGGCGAAGCACTAAAAGTTAGTTTGCGTGACAGCAACGACGGCGAATCAAGCGAAAGTAATTGTTGGATGAGCGAAGATGCATTTGGATACGTTTCTGAAGAAGAACGTGCATCTTATAAAAGTCGTTGGGATATCTCTAGACGTAAAAATATTCTCGTTGTAGATGACATTAACGATACTGGTGCTACATTCAACTGGATCAAAGAAGACTGGCAGAGCAGTTGTTTACCACATTCAGAAAGTTGGAATACTGTGTGGCATAATAATGTGCGTTTTGCTACAATTACAGATAATCTAGCAAGTAAATTTAACGGCAAGGTAGAATACACCACACACGAAGTAAATAAGGCCGAAGAAGATGTTTGGTTAGTTTACCCATGGGAGAACGTAGGGTAATGAATGACGATTACATTCGAGCATTAGAAAAAACTATTGCACGTAAAAAAGAAGAACTTGAACAAATGGTTAAGGACGGTGTTAAGTACCAAAAATGCCAATTGTTACGCGAAGAAATTTACAGAAAAATGAGAACTCTTGCACAATACAAAAAAGGAAAAAGAAAATGATGTTTTCAGAAGTTCCGTGGAACGATGTTTTAATTGACACTAGAGAATACACTGTTTTCAAAGATGGCTTTCCAGTTACCGAAGGCCATGTTCTTTTTGTACCAAAGGTAGAAGATTGGGAACACCTTGCCAAATGCTACAAGGCTGCATATGCTTGGGGCTATGATTGGGTGCAAAAGGGTTACTGCGATGCTTTTAATATTGGGCAAAACGTAGGTACAGAAGCAGGTCAAACTGTAATGTATCCGCATGTTCATCTTATTCCAAGACGCAAAGGAGACATGAGCGATCCACGAGGAGGCGTTAGACATGTTATTCCAGAAAAAGGTAACTACAGAAAACAAGAAGAAGACGAAGCAACAAGAGAGTATTATGAGCATGTTGCTAGACAAGAACGTTTTGATTTTTAAGGAGAGAAACTAATGGCTTGTCCATGTGGAAGATCGCCAACAGGCAAATGTATAGGTTGGCACAAATTAACTGAGGAGCAATACCTCGTTAAAAAAGCAGAATATGAAGCAAAACAACAGGAAAGGAAGAAAGATTGAAAGAACAGTTAGTAAAAGCCGCTCGTATGCATGCCGAAGGAGAACTTGAACGTGCAAAAACTAATGTAATGGTATATATGAACCAAAGCGTTGGAATCGGTGAACACAGTGATATTGTTGAAGCAATTCAAGAAGAACTTGATAAAATGGCTTCAGCAACTGATCGAATCGAAATGCTTGAACTACATTTCGGGGCGTAATGACTACACTTTTTTTAGGTGATAGTCACAGTGCAGGTTATACTATTGACAACGATGGTAGAGCGTTACACTGGACAAAAAATAACTATGCAGAAATTTATTCTGCACAAAATAACAAGCAGTGTGCAATATATGCCCAAGCAGGAGGTTGCAATAGAAAATTTCCTGCTTGGCTAAGTTGTATGCTCGATCGCTATGATATAGACAAAGTTTTCATACAAAGTACACACTGGAATAGATATCTAGTTGCTACAGACCCTAATTTAGATTTAGGTGAAAGTTATAAAATTGATGCGTTTTTAGAACGTAACGAAGATAGTGATAACGGACTTGTTCATAGATATACAGACAAGAGATATGCCGGAAATCGTTACGAAGCACTTATGGGCCAATTTGAAGATTATTGGGACAAATACAAAGGTTTTAGGGGAAGTATAAACAATCCGCAAGGAGAGTTTGAAATACTCGAAAATCAATATCGTTATACAAAACTCTGGCACGAAGCACTTACACATTTACAGTTACGTGATTATATTGCAGATATGACTGTAATAGATCATATGGTAAGGAACACTAATATTCCTGTATATGTGTGGACTATAAACAATAGAATACACTTACCAAAAAATACACAATTATATAGAGGTTTCGACAATGTTAAATTTGTGTATACATCTGCTGAAGATTTCTTATTCGAAAGACATCGAATGAAAATATCGAAAATGCTTGTGGCAGATAATGAGCACTACAATTACGATGTACATTCCGCAATAGCAGAACATTATTTGCCTTATATTGAAAAAAACTATTGACAAAAACCTAAATACATGGTATAATATAAACAATAGACATCCTCGTCTATAACTCGGAGAATTGAATGAGCAAAGCATTACAAATTAAAACAAAACTTGAAGAAGCAGGCATCCGCTATTGGGCAGGTGATAACATTTCAGAAGTTTTACAAAACGGTGACAAGGAACAGTTGATCGAAGAAGCAACTGAAGCATTTGAAGGTGTACTAGATGCACTAGTAATTGACCGTCATAATGATCCTAATTCACAAGGAACAGCAAGACGTCTTGCTAAAATGTATTTTAATGAAATTATGGCAGGACGCTATGATACACGCCCGCCTGCAACTGCATTTCCAAATGACGGCAACGACCGCTATCCAGGTATGCTAGTTGTAAGAAGTGAACTTAAATCAATGTGTTCACATCATCACCAACCAGTAAGTGGTGTTGCATACATTGGTATTATTGCCGCAGACAAACTTATTGGTTTGTCAAAATACACACGTTTAGCACAGTGGTGTGCAAGACGTGGCACACTGCAAGAAGAACTTGCAATGGACATTGCCCGTGAAATTATGAACGCAACAGGTAGTGAACATGTAGGTGTTTATATTCAAGCAACACATGGTTGTTGTGAGAATAGAGGTATTATGGCACATAGCAGTCTTACACAGACAACTGTGCTAAAAGGTGCGTTCAACGATGATCCAGGAACTAAAAAAGAGTTTATGGACAATATTAAACTACAACAGGAGTTTGCACCAAGATGAAAGATCCAAAAGTAACAGAACTTGTAAAAAAGTTTAAAAGCGAATTAGCAACTGTCAATAAGACATGGGCTGCTTTGCAAAAAGAAGGTGTATATGTTGATGTTAAGGCAGAAGGTATGCACAGTTATACAGAACCTAAATACTTTGAAATTAGTCGAATGACTCAAAGCGTTGAATATTTTAAGGAACCTGTCAAGTGAAGTTAAGATATAGCGAAGCATTTTACAGTGTACAAGGTGAAGGCAAGTTTGTAGGAGTGCCTAGTGTGTTTCTGCGTACATTTGGTTGTAACTTTCGCTGTATGAATTTTGGTGTAGATACTAAAAAAGATCGTTGGGAGCAACACGCAGAAGGCCAACGTTACAATGCAGAAGTAAAAGCATTGCTAGATGCAGGTGTACACAAAACAACTGAAAAGTTTGAAGACTTGCCTATTATCCACACAGGCTGTGATACATATGCAAGTATCTACCCAGAGTTCAAAGATTTTAATAAACTAGCAGATGTTGACGAAGTTGTTGAACATCTGCTTTCACTTACTCCAGAAGGTAAGTGGACAATGGATAATGGCCAAGATATCCATTTAATTATGACTGGTGGAGAGCCGCTGTTAGCATGGCAAAAGCTCTACATTGATTTATTTGAGCATCCACGTATGCAGGACCTAAAAAATGTTACATTTGAAACAAACACTACACAACAGTTACACGATGATTTCTTCAACTACCTCACAGATCAAAACAGATTTACAGTCACTTGGAGTTGTTCCCCTAAACTTTCAGTTAGCGGAGAACCTTGGGAAACTGCTATATTGCCTGCTGTTGCTAGGGAGTATAGCCTTGTTGACGGTAGCGATATCTATTTTAAGTTTGTTGTCGCTACTCAAGATGACTTTGACGAAGTTACTCGAGCTGTCGAAGAATATCGCAAGGCAGGCGTGGAATGCCCTGTCTACCTTATGCCGCTCGGTGGTAGATCGGAAGAGTACAATCTCAATGTTCAAGAAGTCGCCCACGCATGTATGGAGCGAGGTTGGCGGTTCACACCAAGACTCCACATTAGCCTATTCGGAAATGCATGGGGGACCTAAGGTCTTGTATAAAAATAAACAACACGAAAAGGCAATGCAGGCACCAATTGAGGGAAAAGAAGAAGATATAGATATTATGGATTTACAAAAACGTTTTAGAGAAGCAGGAGGAATGTAATGTGGAATAAACTAAAAGAAGCCCTTGGTGTAACACCTAGGATTATGGAAGAAGAAACTACAGAAGAAGAAAAGACTCCTGAAGACATTCGTCGAGAAGCACTTGAAGCAGAAAAGGCTGCGGCTACTGAAGCAGGTGAACCGTGGGTTGCTGTACTAGATACTCAAATTAATCCTGACAATATTAAAAACGGATTCTTTGAATTAGATTGGAATAACGAATTTCTTGAAAGATTACTTGATGCAGGTTACAAAGGTGGCACACCAGAAGAAATGGTAGATGCATGGTTTCGAACTATTGTTGTGCAAATGTTAGAAGAAGAAGGCATGAGTACTGACAGAGAAATGGGTTATATTAATGTTGTTCCAATCGACAAAGGAAAGAGTTCTGTATCATGAATATCATGCGTGACGATTTAATGGTGCAACAACAAGTTAAATCTGTTTGGCAGCATATGGTTGGCGTTATTTGTTTAAACCAAACAAACCGTAAACAAGTAAAAAGAGTTCTTCCAAAACTATTTGAATATTGCCCAACTCCGCAAAGTTTTTTACGAGCATCTCCTAAACTAATTAAAATGCTTATAGAGCCATTAGGAATGGTAAATGTACGTGAAAACCGCTTACGTAGAATGTCAAAAGATTACTTGACATGGGACGGAAATGATGCTACTATGTTATATGGAATTGGGAAATATGGCAGTGACAGTTATCGATTATTTTACAAAAATGAGATACCTGAAGATGTCGGTGACCACGAATTGAAACGTTATATAGACGAGGAATTAAATGGCAACCTACGTACTAGTTGATACAGCAAATACTTTCTTCCGCGCACGACATGTTGTACGTGGCGATATTGACACAAAGGTCGGTATGGCGCTACATGTTACATTGCAGAGTATTAAGAAGGCTTGGCAAGACTTTGATGCAGATCATGTTGTTTTTTGCTTAGAAGGACGCTCATGGCGCAAGGATTATTACGAGCCTTACAAACGTAATAGACAAGAAACTCGCGATGCTATGAGCCCACGTGAAGCAGAAGAAGACAAAGTGTTTTGGGAAATCTTTGATGAATTCAAAGAGTTTATTGATACAAAGACTAACTGCACTATGATCCGTCATCCACAACTAGAAGCAGATGATCTTATTGCAGGTTGGATACAAAATCATCCTAACGACGATCATGTTATTATCAGCACAGACGGTGACTTTGCACAGCTCATTGCTCCTAATGTACGTCAATACAATGGTGTTAGCAACACTACTATTACACATGAAGGTTATTTTACAGACAAAGGTAAGCCTGTTGTAGACAAGAAAACAGGCGAACCTAAGC
>Ga0129348_1000439_pt1 | contig 15037 bp, 5 predicted proteins | sample CPBDNA_4_FD_94424 | JGI IMG/M metagenome (GOLD analysis project Ga0129348, IMG submission 94424) | Freshwater to marine salinity gradient microbial communities from Chesapeake Bay, USA - CPBay_Sum_27_0.8_DNA | ecosystem: Environmental > Aquatic > Marine > Coastal | place: USA: Chesapeake Bay...
TACATATGGTGGTAATTTAGAAACTTCGATAGCAGCACAAGCTTACTTCTCAGGATCTACTGCTGAAGTTCCAGCTGGTGAAATACCTACATATTTACTTGTATATGCTCAGCTTAGAACAATTGTTGGTGAAGTAATCGATGGATCACATAGCGCATTAGATGATGGTGCTATTGAAACAAGTGGAGCAACACTAGACACATCAGTAACAGTAACCTTTGCAGAGCCAAATATTACCGAAACAGATGCTAGAGTTACTGAAATCGTAGACGAGCTTGATTCAGATGGTTTCAGAGATATTGTTCCAGTATATCCACAGCGTTTTGGTACAACATTTGGTGTTGCTACATTTAACCAATTTGTAAGTGAAAGAGCAGATATTGTTCCGCAGGTTACTGAGTATATTGAAGATAACTTTGCATATCTAGAGAAGAAGTGCAGAAGAGATGTAAATTACATTCTTGATGCTATCCGTTATGATTTAACATACGGTGGTACAATGGAATCAGAGATTGCAGCTCGTGCATACTATTCAGATGAAGGTGTTAACAAACTTAATTCAATTGAAGAAATTAATGCAACAAAAGCAGCATATAAACAACTAGCTCTTATTGTTCAAGATTTAGGCAACAGTGGAAGTTTATTAACATCTCTACAATCAGCTGCTAACGGTTATGCTACTAACTCTGCAGAAGCTGGTACTACACGAACAATTGCAGATGTCAACAGCGGTGGTACAAATCCAACATATGACTTTGCAACAGGGTTACTAACGCTTGAAACTACTACAGCACATGGTCTTCTTGCAGGCGATAAGATTCGTCTTGCACCAGAAAGTATTGGATTTACATGTTTGTATGAAGGTAATACAACTGTACTGAAATACCCAGATACAGATGCATTTGCGTATGACAGAGAGTTAACAGTAATTACAGTACCAGCAGGTAATACTTTTACTGTTAATGTAGGCAGAGCAGCATATCCTGCAAATTCAGCACACACTTATGATCCTGCTGCTTCAGCTCCAACATTAGCAAATGCAATAACAATTGTTGCAAATGGTAAACTAGTTAAATCAAAAGTTGCAACAACTGTACCAAATGATGTAAACCATGCTGCAAGAGCACGTGCCCTAATTGAAGGTATGGAATCATTCATTGATAATACATTAGGTGATACAACAAGCTACTTTGATACAAATGCAGCAGATGCTTCAACAGCATGGGTAGATACAACACTAGTTGCGGCACATAATACGCTACAAACAGAAAAGGCAAAAATACAGGCACTAACAACAGAATTTATTGAAGCATTCCACGCTTACAAACAAGCTAAGTGTGAAAGAGATATTAGATATATCATCGACAGTGTATGCTACGATTTATTCTACTTAGGAAACTCGCAAGTACATCTAGCAGCGGAACAATATTTCGATGGTGGTAACTTGCAAATTCCTGTACCAACAAAACAAGCGACAGTTGACACATTTAGATATGTACAGCAGTTAGCAGAAGATGTAATTAGAAATGTTGAGGTTCTTTCTTTACAGACAAGAGTAAAACAAGACACAACACTAACTGCACCAGCTGATAATAGCTCTGCAACTGCGCCGGCACAAAGAGTTACTAATTTGTTTAAAGTTATTAATAATTTAATACAACATGGTTACTCAAGTACTGTAACGTTTGATATTAATATGACACAGATTCCGAAAATTGGTGAAACAGCAACGTTCCACCAGACAAGCTTAATCACTGCGTCAGGTCAAACATTTGAGTGGGTTGGTTCAGGTACAAACATTCAGCAAGCGGTTCCGTATAGAGGCGGTCAACCAATCCAAGATCAGCAGGTAGTCGAGACTAATGAAGGTAAAGTTTACTTTACAAGTACTGACCAAACAGGTGACTTTAAGATTGGTAACAGTCTAACAATTGAACGTGCAACTGGTACTATTACTGGTGATACATTTGATAGATCATTGTTTGCTGTACTAACACCATATATCTTGTCACTACAGTAAGAGGATAGAATAAAATGGCCGAACCATTAAACGTATTTAAGACAGTAACGACAGATGTTACTGATGTAAACGAAATAGTCTATACTGTACCATCAGGTAAAACAGCGATTATCCTGATGGCACAGATAGCTAATATCACAGACTCTCCTGCAGCGGTTGACTTCTTGCATTTTGATGCATTTACTGCTGATCAGACAGAGCTTTTGAAAGGATTTGTTATTCCAGGTAACGATGCAACCAGTCCAATTACTGGTAAACTTGTTATTGAAGAAGGCAATAGTTTAAGAACCGTTGGCAGTGCAAATGATACACTCGTTTTAACACTTAGCTTATTGGAGTCACTAAATGCATAATATAGGATTATTAAGTAACAGAGTCAAAAAAACTCCAGCTAAATTTGCTGAGTCGTATAGATATGATTATCTTGACCTTGAAAATGCAGAACCAGATTGGGGTGTTCCTGATATGACAAACCAGGATATCAATAACGAAATTGATAGAGGTTTAGCATCATCAGATCCAGAAGGCGCACGTAGTTGGCTAGTTGTAGGACCAGGTTTGCGTATTACTGCAGAAGAAGTTCTTCGAGTTGACGAAACAGCGTTTGTTAGCTTGAAAGGCGACCAAGAATTTGAAGGAACAAAAACATTCTTAGATCAAATTATTATTGGTGCAACTGACTCAAGTGACTTAGGTGAAAGATTGCGTGTTGATGGTACACTTTCGGCCAACAACCTTACAACACAAAATCCGACTTTTAATTTAGTAGATACTGTAGCAGAAATTATTAACTTTGGCGGACAAGGCACTGATATTAATATTGGTTCAAGCTTTGGCACAACAACTATTAATAATGATTTAATCGTAAAAGGCGATTTGATTATTGAAGGTGTTGAGTACGACATGGATGGTGGTTACTACTAAGAAATAGTAAAGTGAGCGCAAGCTCACTTTATTCTATTGAAAAAACACTGATTACTAAATACATTTAGTAACAAATTTATTCGAAGGATTCGCCAATGGCAAACAATGCATTTAAGGCTGTTAATACAGTAATTACATCAGTAAACGAAATAATTTATACTTGTCCACCTAATATTACTACTATTGTTATTAATGCTCAATTAGTGAACGTTGGTGACTATGATATGGATTGTACATTTAATTATTTTAACAGTATTACTGGTAAAGAGATTCCTCTTATTAGAGATTTTAGAATTAGAGGAAATCAAAGTAATAGTGCTACATTTGGGCGGCTAGTGGTGAACGAAAATGACTCGATTAAGGTAAGAGCAGTTGATCCAACCAATACATATTTTGAGTCTACAGTAAGGTTAAGTTTGAGCTTACTGGAAACTGAAGATGTCTAGAGGAATTGGCTTACTTAGTAACAGAGTAAGAAAAATACCAAGTACTGAAGTAGAATCTGTCGCTCCTGATAGGTTCTCTTTTATTGATGTATCAACATCAGAAGCTGATCTTGGAGTTCCTCCAGGTGATGATTATTTTCTTACATCAGATACGCAAGGTGTAAGAGCGTGGATTCCTCCGACATCAATTGGTCTAAACGGTGAAGAAAATGAACTTGTGTTTATTAAAGAAGGTATTAGTGCATCAACTACTAATATCGAATTTGATGAATCAACTAATAGTATAAAATTTCAAAATGCATTTCAAACAAAAGGCAATGTAGAATCCTTAACCAAAGTAGGAGATTCTGCTGTAGTCGAAGGAGTAATTGCAAGTTTTGATAGAACAAAATTTGGATCTGCTAAGTTTATTGTACAAGCTGACGAAGTTGATAATGCTCAAAGACAACTAAGTGAGCTTTTAGTTGTGCATGATGGTACTAATGCTAGTGCCACTGAGTATGGTGTAATTCAAAGTTCATCATACGAAATTGCTGAATATGATGTGAGAATCACGGGAAATTTTGTTGAATTAGTAGCTACTAATTTAACAGAAAACAACACTGTTTATCGTGTTGTTGAAACATTAATGTTAATCTAAAAATTAGTAATCTATACCCATATAACTTGCTTTGGCATAAATACCTTGCATATAGCCGATTTGGGGAGAGTGGAACCGATGGCGAACACAAAGAAATTCGTAGTCAAAAATGGACTACGAGCACAAAACGTTGACTTTAGCAATTCAACAACAGATAAATCAATATTAGCAGATATTAACGATAGTGGTATTCTGACATTCCAGGGGGCATCTGGAAATGTAGTCAGTCTTGTGGATACCATCGAGGGCTCAGTTTTTTCAGTAAATGAACAATCAGGTGTACCTTCTTTGGAAATCTTTACGGACGGAACAGTACGTATAACAGAATCAACAGGCAATGTACTTATAGGTACAGATATCGATAATGGGCTAGATAAAGTTCAAATCAATGGAGATTTGAGCGCAGATAGAGTAATAGCAGACCTCCAAGGAGATGTGTTTGGACAGGACTCGACTAAGCTTGTAGATTCAACATATGGGGAATTTAACGGTTTTGTAAACGGCCAAGTTAGTAGTATAGCTAATCATACTACAGATGACTTGGACGAAGGAGAAATCAATCTTTATTTTACAAAACAGAGGGCAAGACGTCAGGCCAGAATCATGGCACTAATCTTTGGGAGTTGTTAATACATGTCATTTATAGGTAGTTCGAAAGTTACTGATTCACAAGCTACTGTTTTATACGAAAGTCCAATAGATAAGGAAAGTAATGTACACACCATTGCTGTCCTTAATGAAGGTATTTCGCCTAACACAGACTCTACTAGTGTAAGAGTAACATTAAGTTATTACGATGCTTCAGAACCGAGCACACGAAACTTTGCAATGTTTGATGTTGCCCCGCAAACGTCTTATGAATATACTAAGACGATTAATTTGCGTCCAGGTGATAAACTTATTGCAAGTACAGACGGTGGCGAAGTATCGATACTTGTTGGTGCCTTTTTAGACGAAGACAGTTTAGTTACATCAGTATTCAATATTAGAGGGGAATACAATGTAAGCTTATCATATACTCCCTATGATGTGGTTTACTATCTCGGCGGCACTTACGTAAGCACAGCAAATCAAACAGGCAATTTACCAACAAACGCAGGCTGGACACCATTAGGTTCAGGATTTAACTCGTACGGAGCATGGGATACTAACCGTGTAGGAGGATATCCGGCTTTATCAGTTGTACAACATGCAGGGAGTATATGGGTAACAACGTCGGGTGCAGGCCAAGGAGCCGAACCAGGAGTAAGCGGAGATTGGATTAACTTTACAGATCTAGAAAGCAGTCAGATAGCTGATACTTCTAGCGTTGGCGGCGCAAACGTAAAAGTTAGTTTAGATATTTTAGATAGTAGACTAGATAACATTAATACAGATGATGTACCAGAAGATTTAGCAACTTTAAACTTAGATCCTGATCCAGGTAATGACAGTGGAAGCGGATTAGAAAATGCGTATTTTAGTAGATCACGTGTGCGTAGTTCTGTCAGTGCAGCCGGCGATTTACAATACGATCCTGCTACGGGTACATTTACAGCCTTTACTCTTACACAAGCAGACGTAGAAGCTTTTATTGATGGTAGAGTTGATAAATCGTTTGTTGATGCACTTAACGTAGATGCAGATACATTAGACGGTATTGATATTACTCAACTTGCACGTAGTGATATTAACACGACATTTGCCGGAGATATAAACGTAATTGGTAATATTATTGGTAATGTAGACGGCAATATATTAGGTAAAGATAGTTCAATTGTATTAGATACATCAGGAGATGTTGCTACATTTACAGGTACTGTATCTGGTGAATTAGATGGTACATTAAGAGGTAGTCTTATACAAGACGATTCTACTGTACTAGTTAATCACAATACAGGTGAATTCTTTGGTAAATTATTCGGCAATGTTCAAGCGACTACAGGTATCACTACACTTAATAATGTAAACATTCAAGGTGAACTAAGTATTGCTACAGAGATTCAAGGTAACCTAAGAGGTAGAGTAATATCTTCAGGTTTAAGTACTTTTGGCAATATTGAAATCCAATCAGGTACAATCAACAATGTAAATCTAGACGCTAGTTTGATTACAGCAAGTCAAATTACAGCAACATCAATTGAAGCACAAACAGGTGGCTTCCAAGGTGATATTATATCACAAGGTACCTCACAATTTAATAACTTAACAGTTGCAGGAAATCTACAATTTACTGATCTAATCGTTATGCTATCATCAGACTTACGTGGTAATGTTGATGTTGGTGGCGACTTATCTGTTGTAGGTGCTCTTAATGTTACTGGTGGCACAAACTTTAACAATGCTATTATTACTGGTGGTACTATTACTGGTGTGCAGTTAGGTACAGGATCATTTCCAGTTGGAATTATCGCAGACGATATTACAATTTTAAATAGTTTTACAGCTGAAAATGTCGAGGCAACATTTACTGATGTTACTGTAGAAGGAACGCTTACTGGTAATGTCGATGGTAACATTACAGGTAATGTTATCAGTCAAGACGGCACTACAATTATGGTAGATGCTTTCCAGGGATTTTTTAATGGTAGTTTAGTTGGTAATAGTGCTGGTACACACACTGGACCAACTATCGGTACACACAATGGTCCAGTCGTAGGCGATGTTACAGGTCAAACAACAAGTTCATTTGTAGGTCTAACTACTGCTACATTTGGTGCAACCACAGTTACAACACAAAACTTAACAGTTACAAACTTAGCTACGTTTGAAGGTGATTTAAGTTTTACTAACCTAGACATTGCTGACTTAACTATTAATAACGATATGACTGTGAGAGGTATTTCAACTCTAGATAGTGTTAATATTGGTAGCGGTGTTATTGACGGTACAGTCATCGGTGGTATTGAAAGTGAAGCACGGAACGTTACCGGTCTTCAAGTTAAGGCATTATCAGGATTTATTGGTAACTTAGCCGGTGATGTTACAGGTGATTTAATTGGTAATGTAACTGGTGATGTTACAGGTAGATTATTTGGCGATATATGGACAAGCAATGGCGCAACAAGAATACTAGACGGCGGCGACGGTACTTCTAGTTATCCTGCTATGTACATAGGCGATATGCAAGGTAATCTTACTGGATCATTTACTGGCATAGGTAGCGGTACCTTTAGTGGTGATGTACTTGCAGATGATAGTACAACTAAATTAGTTGATGCAACTCTACAACAACTTAAAGGAACATTCATAGGCGATGTGACAAGTAGTGGAGTTTCTACATTCTCAAATGTCATTGTAACTAACGAACTTCAAGGTAATGTTAGAGGTAACATTATAGGCAGCGATAGTTCTATAATGGTTGATCACTTAAACGACAAACTTAATGCTGGAATAATTACTGCATCAGAAAAATTTGTAGGATTGCTTGACGGTAATGTCGATATTAATACAGGAACATCAAAATTCTTTAATATTGAAGTTGCAGGTAGTATTGACCTAAGTGCTGCATCAGGAAATATTACAGCGGATGTTACAGGTACATTAACTGGTGATGTAACTGGTAATGTAACAGGTGACCTTACTGGTGATGTAACAGGCGATCTTACTGGTGATATTTACGCAAGTGATGGTGTAACACGTATTTTAGACAGTGGAAATGGTTCATTTATTCCAGCAACATTTTTAGGAGACGTAGACGGTAATTTAACAGGTAATGTATATAGTTCTAATAGTACTTTGGTTGTAAATGCAGAGGATGGCGAAGTTAATGCAGATTTAACTGGCAATGTAACTGCAATTTCTGGTACTTCTACATTTTACGATGTAAGTATTACAAATAGTTTAATTGCTAAAAATTTAACTGTTACTGGTACAACAACAAGTATTAATGCTGACAACTTAGAAATTACTGATAATGAAATTCTTCTTAACAGAGGAGAATCAGGCGCAGGTGTTACCGCAGGTAGTTCTGGCATAAGAATTGATAGAGGCACTGAGCCTTCACGTTCTTTAATTTGGAGAGAAGATTTCGGCGGACATTGGAGATTTGAAAACGCTAGAGTAGAAGCTCCGTATATTGATGCAACGCTAGGATTTACAGGTAACCTTACAGGTAGTGTTATTAACACAGATGGCACAACAATTTTAAGTTCTAATAGTAATAGTGTTCCTGCAACCTATCTCGGTAGTGTATCTATTCCAACTAATGCTAGTTTAACAGCAACAGGAACAAGTACATTTACTGGTATTGTAACAATGGATAACATCAATGTTATCGACGAAGTAAACGGTAATGTAAGAGGCAACGTGCTGGGTTCTGATAGTACAATTATGGTTGATCATTTAAATTTAGAAATGACAGCTGATACAATTACAGCTAACAGTAGATTCGTCGGAGACGTTAGAGGTGATATAGTTAGTACTGGTTTAAGTATTTTTACTGACTTACAAGTTGACGGTGACTTGAACTTTGAAGCACTTACAATTAATAACTTAACAATTAACGTTGACGCAACAGTTGAACGTAACTTACAAGTTGACGGTACGGCAACTTTGACAGTTGCTAATATTACAGGCGGTAATATTGACGCTACGCCGATTGGTGTTACTGCACCGTCAACAGGAAGATTTACAAGTGTTAATATTGTAAACACTGACCTTACAGTTGAAATTGGTAATATTGACGTACAACAAGGTAATATTAACGCACAGATTATTACAGGTGAATCAGAAATTAGATCTCCAGTAGGCGGATTTGTCGGTAATGTATTTGGTAACTTAGATGGTACAACAAGTGGTACACACGAAGGTGATGTTAAAACATTTGACGGTACTACTATGCTTATTGATGCATCTGCACAAAGATTCTTTGGTAGTGTTACTGGTAACGTAACAGGTAATCTATTTGGTAACGTAACAGGTGATTTATCGGGTCTAGTAACAGGTAACTTATTTGGAGATGTTTATTTCCCAGGCGGCGCTGCACCAGTACTACAAACAGGTAGCAATACAACTGAAGCAAGATTATACGGTAATGTTACTGGGGATGTAATTGGTGATTTGACAGGTAATGTAACAGGTGACTTGTTAGGTAATATTATTGCAGCTGATTCTACTGTATCTTATGATAGAGCATCAGGTGACTTTAGAGGAGACATCACTTCAACTGGAACTTCGTATTTTAACAATATTAGCGTATCTGGTGATTTAGCATTTACTGCATTTGAACTAGATGAGATTACAGTTAATAATACTTTATCTGTAATAGGATCTGCAGACATAAACTATGCTACAATTAATAGACTAGATGCCATTACTATTACAGGAAGTTTAACAGGTTCATTAACTGGTGATGTTGACGGTGATGTATTTGGTAATATTATAGGCGAAGATTCTACAGTTCTTGTAAACTTTACACAAAGAAGACTTATCGGCGATGTCATGGGAGATGTTTATTCAACTGATAACGCTGGAAATTATGTAAGAATTTTAGACTCCGGAACAAACGGATTGAATGCACAATATACAGGTAGTGTATTAGCAAATGACGGCTCGACAATGATAGATGCTATCAATAGAGATATTGTTGTGGACACAATTACAGGTACAATAGGTTCTGGAACAAAGAACCCAGGAGGATTTACGACACTTACAACTACTGGTTTAGCAACATTAGACAGTGGACAAGTAATAAACGACTTTACTGTTACAGGTACAATTTACGGTAATGTAAATGCTCAAGCAAGTGGTACAAGTACTTTAAATAATCTTGTCGTACAAGGTGACCTTACAGTTCAAGGTGCACAAACTATATTAGATGTAACAACAGTTGCAATCCAAGATACAACACTTCGTGTTGCTTCTAATGCAGCTTCACCGGCTCAAGCTGATCAAGCAGGTCTTGAAGTATATAGAGGTATCAGTGATCCATTAGCAACATTCTATTATAATAATGCTAGACAGGCATTTGATTCTAACATTCCTATAGAATCAACAACTGGTTTCATAGGCGATCTGTTAAACAATAACAAAACAAAAATTCTTGACGCAGGAAGTGATGCGGTAGCAGCAGAATACACAGGTAATGTTACAGGTAATGTTATAGGTAATGTTACAGGTAATATTGTTGGTCCAGGATACAGTAAATTTAATAGCGTTGATGTTGTTGAGGAAATTACAGGTACATTACGAGGTAATGTTGTAGGTTCAGATAGTACATTACTAATAGACTACAATAATCAAAATGCATTCTTTAAAAACGTTACAGCTACAGGAACTATTACTGGAGATGTTACAGGTGATATTAATTCAACAACAATTGGTGTTTCAGGGACATCTACGTTAGATGGCCAAGTCATTATTAATAATGATGTAGACTTAGGACTTAATAACACAAATACGATTACTTTAAATGGTTTAATTGATAGCAATATATTAGTAGACTTAGATAATACAAGAGACTTAGGTGCAACCGGTACTAGGTTAAGAACAATATATACACATGATGTAGAAGTTACAGATGCTGTTAATATAGGTGGTGACTTGTTTGTGTCAGGTAACACTACTATTGAAGGCAACTTAACATTTGGTAATGCTAATAACGACAATGTATCATTTGTAGCAGACGTTGATAGTAACTTTGTTCCAAATATTAATAATACATATACACTCGGTAATCAATTTAGATCTTGGCAAAAACTATATCTAAGTCAAGACTTAGAATTCACTGGACCAACCGGTGACAATGAAATAATAGTTCCAGGAAATGCAGCTGATGCTCTTAGCATAAAAGATGAAAACAGTATTGATCTAATTGTTCTAGATACTACAACTGGTGTTAACCAAGTTAATATTACACCAAATACAGTTATTGCAGGTACACTTGATGTTACCGGTCTAACTACAGTTACAACTATTACAACTAGTGGTTTAGCGACTGCAAATAGTTTACAAGTTGGTACAAATGCTGATATTACAGGTAATTTAGTAGTAGACGGAGATGTAACTTTAGGTGACGGCGTTGCTGATTCTATCTTTATAAATGGATTAGTTGCAACAAGTATTATTCCAGAAGCAGGCACAGAAGAACTCGGGTCTGTATCTAATAGATTTGCAAAGTTATATGTAAATGATATCGACATTAGCGGAGGCAGCACTTCTAATCTAGTTCAAGTTGGTGTCACTTCACCAAATGAAATCGATACATCATCTGGTAATTTACTTATAGACAGCGCCGGCGGCGAAACAACTATAGATGATAATTTAACAGTCACTGGTACATTTGATGTTACAACCGCTTTATCGACTTTACATAGTTTAGATGTAACTGGTACAACAGATTTAAATAATACTTTGACTGTAACAGGCAATGTTACATTTGATACAGCTTCAGATCTTACAATGCGCAATGCTACTAATACTATCGATGTATTAACAGTAGACGGAGCAACAGGTAATACTAATATTAAAGGCACATTACTTGTAGAAGATACTGTTACTATTAAAGAAGACAAAGATTTCTTAATTCAAACAACTGGTGCAGCAAACACATTTTCTGTACTAGGTGCTAGTGGTAACACAGATATACAAGGAACTTTAGATGTAGCTGGTACAACAACACTAGCGGATGTGAATGCTGATTCACTTATTATGACAGCTCTATCTCGTTTAAATGGTGGTATGAGAGTAGGTACAGATTTTATCATCGACACTACAGGTAACACTATTATAAATGGTACAGTTAATGTAACTTCAGCTCTTACTACACTACATAGTTTAGATGTGACAAATGCTACTGTATTAAATAACACACTAGATGTAACAGGTGCAGTAACTCTTAGTGGCAATGCAGCAGATTTAACAATAACAAACACAGCAGCAGCAAATGTATTCACTGTAGATGCAGCTACTGGTGCAACTGTAATAGCAGATTCACTAGGTGTTGTAGGTCCGTTAACTGTTACTACAGGTACAGGAAGCACAAGCACAACAACAGGAACGTTAATTGTAACAGGCGGCACTGGTATTAGTGAAAACTTATATGTAGGTGGTAACACTGATGTTGCAGGTAGTGTACAAATTGATACAAATTTAACTGTAGACGGACTAGCAACATTTGCAAATCTTAACTTAGTAGATATAACATCAACTGGTAACATCAGCTTAGACGATTCTACAGGTCCAACTGTAGGAAGAATTACACTAGGTACAGGTACAGCAGGTACGCCTGATTTACAAATTTATCATGATGGTACACATAGTTATATTGATGATACTGGCACAGGTAATTTACAAATTAGAACAAATACTGCTAGAATTTCAAATGCAGCAGGCAAAGTATCAGCTACATTTAACCCAGCAGGCGCAGTAGAATTGAGATATGACGATACTGTTGTTCTTACAACTATATCTGGTGGTTTGGATATTACTGGCACAGTAGATGTAAGTGGTCTATCTACATTAAACAGTGCAAGTATAACTACAACTTTAGATGTAACTGGTTTATCTAGTTTAGATGGCGGCATTGATGTAAATGGTTCTAATTTCGTTGTAGCCACAGATGGCGGCATTACAACAGTAGATACATTAGATGTTGGTGGTATTGCTTCTCTTGATGGCGGTATTGATGTTGACGGCGCTTTCACAGTTTCTGATACAACAGGTAACATTGCTTCATCTGGTACACTCACTATCACAAACGCTACAACTTCTACATCGACTTCTACTGGTGCTGTTAAAGTAACAGGTGGTGTCGGTGTCACTGAAAATCTATATGTTGGTGGTGTTGCTCGTGTTACAGACACAACTGCATCAGCTTCAACATCAACTGGTGCCTTGGTTGTATCTGGTGGTGTTGGTATTGCTGGCAACTTGAATATTGGTGGTCTATCTACATTAAACAGTGCAAGTATAACTACAACTTTAGATGTAACTGGTCTATCTAGTTTAGATGGCGGCATTAATACTAATGATGACTTTATAGTAGACACTGACGGTAATACAACTATTGGTAACAATGCAACATTTACTGTAACGACCGGGCTTGCAAGTTTAGATGGCGGTATAAACGTAAACGATGACTTTATTGTTGACGTTAACGGAAATGTTACCGTACACGATTTAACAGTAACAGGAAGTACTACTACTGTTAATACAGAAACTATTAGCCTTGCAGATAATATCATTGAATTAAACAGTAACATTGGAAATATAGCGCCAACACAAAATTCTGGCATAGAAGTAAATCGAGGTAGTGAAACTAATGTAACACTACTATGGAACGAGGGTTCAGATAAGTGGTCTGTAGGAACTGAAACATTCGTTGCTGGTATTTTTGAAGGCAATTTAAATGGTGACGTTCTCGCAGCAGATCTTACACTTGTTTTAGACGCAGGTACTAACGGAACAAATGCTCACTTTACAGGAGATATTAGAGCAGATGACGGAACTGTTGTATTAACACACGGTACTGATGCTAACGATCCTCTACTTAAAGCAAACATTGATGCTCGCGGATTAACAGGAAATCTTGCAACGTCTTATTTTGATAACGTTAATATTACTGGTAATCTAAATATGCCAGCTGCTTCGATTACACTAATAACTGGTAATTTAAAAGGTGATATTGTATCAGCAAATGATACACTTGTTTTAGATAATGGATCTGACGGATCAGATGCATCCTTTATAGGTAATATTAAAGCAACAAACGGCGCAGTAGTATTAACCAAAGGCACTGACGGAACTAACGCTACATTTACAGGTGATGTAACTGGTAATATTTCAAGTTCAGGTGTTTCAACATTCGATGCTCTAAATGCAAGAATTATTAACTCGTTCCTAGACGGAGATATAGCAGGTAGTATTTTTAGTCCAGATGATAGTAGTGTAATTCTTAATAGTACATCGAAGGTTTTTAATGTAAATCAAATTACAACAGGGACACTGTTTACTGCAACAGCTAGAGCAAGCACAGGCTTCCAGGGTGATGTATGGACTGAAACAGGCAATCATAAAATTCTTGATGTAGGTACTACTGCTGATGGCGCTGTGCTTACAGGTAATGTAACAATTAGCACAGGCTCTTCGAGCTTTAACGAACTTACTGCTACACAATTATTCGGACAAATAGGCACAGACGCAGGCGTAAGAAACGACGGTTACTTTAGTGAAATGAAAGCAAGCGGAACAGTAGACTTAGATGGTACTACAAACATTGCCGATGCTCAAATTACAAGTGGTGCAATTACAGGCACTACTATTGGTGCAAGTGGTGCACTAGATAATACAACTATCTTTGCAACAACAATTACTGCTAACACTGTAAATTCAGATCTAACAGGCGATGTTACGGGTAAAATTTCTAGCACCGGAACAGGTACAGATAAGAGTACGTTTGCTGAAGCAGAAATTACAACTGCTGATATTACAACTGCAAACATCACAACACTAGCACTTACTAACTTAGGTACAGTAGGTGCACCTACAACATCGTCACACATTGTTACAGGTAATTTTACAACTGTTAATTCAACTAATGTAAATGCTGATGTTGTAACGATTCAGAGCCCAAGTGCAACAAATAGATTTATTGGTCCTTTAACTGGTGATGTTATCGGCGGCATTACTGCTGAAGCAGGTGATGTCATTGACGTAAGCGCAGCAACAACACTTACATTTGCTGACAATCAAATCTCAGGTGATGCAATTGAAGGCGGTACAATTGGGTCAACTACAATTACTACATTAGCAGCAACAACTGTAAATGTAGACGGTGCTGTTACTATATCAGGAGCAACATCAGACCTATCTATTCAAGATGCAACAAACACAGATAAGTTTACTGTAGCTAGTGCAACAGGTAACACAGTGACAGAAGGCACTGTACTGATAAACAATACTACCGGAGCAACATCTAATGTAACAGGTGCTCTACAAATAGCAGGTGGTGTAGGAATAGTACAGAACGTCCATGTTGGCGGATTGATCGATGTTGATAGTACACTTACTGTAGGTGGGTTTACACAA
>Ga0129348_1000445_pt1 | contig 14899 bp, 6 predicted proteins | sample CPBDNA_4_FD_94424 | JGI IMG/M metagenome (GOLD analysis project Ga0129348, IMG submission 94424) | Freshwater to marine salinity gradient microbial communities from Chesapeake Bay, USA - CPBay_Sum_27_0.8_DNA | ecosystem: Environmental > Aquatic > Marine > Coastal | place: USA: Chesapeake Bay...
ATGCGGGCGGCAAGATCGGTGTCGGCTGGATGCTCGGCAAGGTGCTGGTCGTTGAGCATCGCCAGGAAGTCGCGGCTGGCCCGGTCCGCATCGGCAGAGATTGAGACTGGTCGGGCGAGGTTTGGGATCGGCCGGTCGGCCGACATCGGCGTGCCCTGAAAGACCGCGGGGAGAAAGGCCGACTGCCACTGACGAGGCCCGACCTGGGGTACGCCCCGTGGATCAGGAATCGCCACAAACGCTGGCAGGTCGCGGCACTCGCTGCCGAGGGCGTAGGTCACCCAGGCACCGACGCTGGGAAACCCGTCGAGGGTGAAGCCCGTGGCCATCTGGTTTTCCGCCGGCCCGTGGGTGTTGCTCTTGGCTGTCATCGAATGGATGAAGCACATCTCGTCGGCGAGTTCACCGAGTTTGGGCAGCAGGTCGCTGGTCATCGTGCCGCTCTCACCCCGCGGCCGAAACTCCCACTGTGGCTTAATCAGGTTGCCCTGCTCTCCCTGAAACGTGATCAGTTTGTCACCATCAACCGGCATCGGCGTGTCGTGGCGGCGAATCAGTTCTGGCTTGTAGTCGAAGGTGTCGACATGGGAGAGGGCGCCCGAGCAGAAGATCAAGACAACATTCTTGGCCTTCGGCTCGAAGTGTGGTGGCCGAGGAGCGTAGGGAGCCGCCGGATCGATCAGGGGGCGAATCGGTCCTTCGCCAGATGAGCTGGCAGCGGTGGCCGCTTGGGCTTCTTCCGCCAAGAGCGCTGTCAGCGCGATCCCACCCAAGCCGGTTCCGCCGTGCGCGAGAAACTGCCGACGGTCGAGCAGATGGCGTCCGGCGTGGGTCAGCTGATGCCGCATGTCGTGGTTCCCCTTCCTCTCCCAAAGCATAGCCAGAGAAGAAACCCACACTCAACGAAAACGGCTGCTGACGATCCGTGGGTGAAGGTCATCGCCCACCGGCTGCTCGCCTTGCCTGAAAGCGAGTGCTAAGTTTGCGTTCAGGAATCAGGTGCCAACGGAGGCAGACGTGCTCCGTCGAAGCGACTCGAGGACGTGCGAGCCGGCAGCCGATCATTTATTCGACTCCCAGTTCTGCTCACGGGTGCTCCTCATCATCAGCTTCCACACAAAGTTCTTTTCGCGGATGCCGCGTGCGACGGTCCGCCGTAGCCACGCCACCACTGTTGTTGGGATTGCCCCCGAGCAGCTTGAGGCTCGGCGTGCCCTGGCCGCAGACAGCTCGGCTGCACCAGCGCTGGACACCGCCACCAGTGTGTTTGTGGGTGGATCGCTGATCGGCCCGAGTCCTGTTGTTTTTGGCAAGAGCGAGATCGTTGGGAATGACGTGAAGAGCTTCGTCGTGACCGACGTGCCGGAGGGTTCCGTTGTCGAAAAGTGGGACCCCGTTTCCAGCACGTGGATCGACGTATCCACTGAGCCTACGACAAGTAACCCGGCGGTGCTCCTGCAACTTCTGGCCAACCGTGTGATCCACCAGGGAGACCAGTTGAGATGGATACCGGCTGCTGGGTCGACAGGTCCGGTGGCCAAGGCTTTTGAAATCATCGGCTGGGATGATGGCACACAGCCGATCCCACCCGATCCCAGCCTCGTGCCGAGTGTGGTCCAGAATCTTGCGGCAACGCCGACTGGGGTTGGTGACCTTGCGGTCGCGTGGGAGCCATCAGCTTTCGGAAACCCTGACGCTTACACCGTCACGATGACCGAGACCACTGTCTCGGGCGGGGCAGCCGCAGGTGAGGTCACGGGTATTCTGGTCACATCGGAGACGTCGCTTGAGTCATCACAGCTTGCCGCGGAGAACGCCTACGCCTTCCTGGTGACGGCGAGCAATCGCGAGGGAACGAGTCCGTCCGCGATGACGTCATTTGGGCCCGTCGAGAGCATTGCCTCAGAGCCCATCGCCCTCCAGGCGGCTGTGGGACCGGGCACTGGTGAGGTGGTGCTTTCATGGGAGCCACCAGTCGATGACGGTGGATCGGCGATCGCGTATTACACAGCGACGGTGTATCGGGCCAACGAGCAGCAGACCGTCACAACGAGTGCTCGAACGGCAACGTTCACTGGCTTGGCTACCAGCGACATGCCGCTCCTGTTCCGCGTGCGAGCGACCACGTTTGCGGGAAGTGGCCTGCCGGCCACGCTCGTGACGGCTGCTGATGGCACGCGTCTCCCACTGCCACCGAGCAACCCCTTTATGGGACTTGAGGGCACCGCGACGATGCACGCGAATGCGTCTTCGTCCGACGCCACGCTCTTTCCTGGCCCGGGGACCGAGAGCCTCGAGGTCGTCTCCAACCTCAGCCTGAATGCCACCATGCCGTCGGTGCTGATGACTGAGAATGGTGGGCTCGTGTGCGTTGGAGTCGGCACATCGATCACCACCGCCCAGACCCCGATTGTGATGCTCATCTCTCCGGAGACGCTCGAACTGCTCGATAGCATCAAACTGATCAAGCCAGAGTCGGGCAACCTGGCCGGCGGTCTCTACAACTACATCGACCACCAAAACCGGCTGGTGCTCGTCAACGCTGACGGTGTGATGCAGTGGTATTCCAACGACTACGACCGGGCGACCGACACGGGCAGGCTGACTCTCGAGAAGAGCGTCGAGATCGGCCAGCCGATGGTGGTTGGACTCGTGCCAGACTACGAAGGTCGGATCTGGTTTGCGACGCAGGGATCACTTGATCCCGATCAAACGCCTGCCTTGATGGGCTATTACGATCCGCAGGCGGGGAGCATCGCGACCTTCAATCTCCCCGCGGGCGAAATGGTGGCAAACAGCATCTCGTCCTCCCCGGCGGGTGTGGCTGTGGCAACGACCACCGCGGTCTCGATCTTTCGTGCTGACGCCAACGGATCAATTGAGCAGGTGTGGCGAGAGGTCTACGAGAACAGCGGCGTACGCAAGCCCGGCCAGTTGAGTCCTGGAACAGGATCCACCCCGGTCTTCTTCGGTCCTGAGACGGGCTACGAGTATCTCGTCATCACCGACAACGCGACCGCCCCCAACACGGCTAACGAAACACCGGCCGAGCACGTCAACATCTACAGCGTTGCTGACGGCACGCTCGTTGCCCAAACGCCGTTTCTCGATTCGGCCACCTCCGGCACCGAGAACGCGCCGATTGCCGTGGGGAATCGGGTGTTTGTGCCGAGCACATTTGGGTACTGGTATCCACCGCCTTCAGAAACACCGAGCACATCGGTGCCGTTGCTTTCGACGGTGAGTTTTGCTGGTGGCTTTCAGGGCATGACGCTCAGTGGCGATGGCGTGGTGCTGTCCTCCAACTGGAGCGGGGGCGGCGTATTGTCGTCTGCTCTGCCAAGGCTCTCACTGGCTGACAATCTCATCTACACGATCATCGTCGAATCTTCGACGCAGGGCGAAGGGCGAACGCTGCAGACGACCGCGAGGTATTCCTTCGCCGCTGTCGACGCCGACACTGGGAACCTGGTGGGAACTCCTCTCTTCGTTGGATCGAATACCTTTAACGGTTCGTCGCCCAACTATGCCAACACCGGCAGCTACACCTGGAACACACTGCAGATGACTGGCGTGATCAGTCCTTCAGGAGTGTTCTATCAGGGGACTGCTGGAGGCTTGTTCTTGGTGCGACGCCAGCGGTCGGACTGAGACGCACCTCTTGAGGATCGTCTCCACCGGGAGCGGCGGTGCACCCACGATGGCTTTCACGCCATCGCATCGCTCTCTGGTTCAGCAGATGGACAGAGGGCGGCGAGATCGCAGGCGTTGCAGTTGGGGCTACGGGCGTGGCAGACGCGGCGGCCGTGCAGGATCAGCGAGTGATGGAGGAAGGTCCACCGCTCCTGTGGAAAGAGTTTTTCGAGGTCCTTCTCGACTTTGTTGGGATCCTGGTGCCTGCTGAACTTCAGCCGGCGGGCGAGCCTGCCGACATGGGTATCGACGGCGATGGCGGGCCGGCCGAAGGCGTTGCTCGCGACCACGTTGGCGGTCTTACGGCCGACTCCCGGCAGGGCGAGCAGAGCATCGTAGTCTTCGGGCACTTCACCCCCGTGGAGGTCCACGATCCGCTTAGCCGCCGCCACGATGTTCTTGGCTTTGTTGCGAAACAGGCCGATCGTCTTGATGAAGGGCTCGACCTGTTCGGCACTGGCTTTGGAGAGGGCCGCCGCATCGGGATAGGCGGCGAAGAGTGCCGGTGTGGCGGCGTTGACGCTGACGTCGGTGGCCTGCGCCGAGAGGATCGTAGCGACAAGCAGCTCAAACGGTGTGCCGAAAGCGAGCTCGGTGGCCGCAGCGGGATAGCCCTGGTCGAGGGCGGCGAGCACCTGCTCGGCTCGGAGGCGTTTGTCGGCAACGCGTTCTCGGGGCATTGGGCTGACCACACGAAGAAGGACGTACGAACAGGAACCCTCGCTGGGTATCGCAGCCGAATCGTTACCGCGGTAGTGTGGAGACCGATCTCGTGGCCGTCTAGACCTAGGAAAAGCCCAGTGGAAAGATCTCGCATGCGTACGCAACTCGTGATGGCTTTCGTCTGCTACCTGTGGATAACAACAACGGCAGTCGCCCAACCCGATCCTCGTGACAACTTTGATCGATGGGACCGCAACAAGGATCAGCGGCTCACCCGCGACGAACTGCCGGAGGGCGTGCGGCGAAACTTTGACCGCCTCGACGCCAACGGGGATGGACATGTGTCGCGCGAGGAGCACGATGAGTTTGTGCGACGGTTTGTGAATCGAGACCGAAGCCCCGCCCGTAATCAGCCGATGGTGCCAGACAGCGTGATCGCCAAGCGAGACATCCCCTATGCAGGGAGTGATCATCCGCGTCAGCGGCTCGACCTCTACCTGCCAAAGGAGCCAACGGCAGAAAAGCTTCCGCTGGTGGTCTTTATCCACGGCGGTGGCTGGCAGAACGGCGACAAGGCCGGAGGCGCCGGGCGTGTCATGCCGTTTGTCCGCAGCGGTGAGTTTGCAGGAGCGTCGATCGGTTATCGGCTCAGTGGTGATGCAACGTGGCCAGCGCAGATTCATGACTGCAAGGCGGCTATCCGGTGGCTCCGGGCACATGCCGATTCGTATGGCATCGATCCGGAGCGGATCGGTGTGATGGGGAGTTCCGCGGGCGGACATCTTGTGGCCATGCTGGGAACGTCGGGTGATGTGGAGGCGTTAGAAGGGAGCCTGGGCGATGCCACGTCGGTCAGCAGCCGCGTGGCCTGCGTGGTTGACTACTACGGGCCTGCCAACATGCTGACAATGGGCGACTTCCCGAGCTCGATTGACCACAACGCGGCGAACTCACCCGAGGCGAAGATGCTCGGTGGAGCCGTGCATTCCAATCAAGCCAGGGCGCGTGAGGCATCACCGCAGACGCACATCACCGGCGATGACCCGCCGTTTCTGATTCTGCATGGCACGGACGACCGCGTGGTGCCTTTTGACCAGTCGCTTCAGTTCGACAAGGCGCTGCAGGCTGCCGGTGTCGAGTCGCTGCTGATCACCGTGAAGGGTGGTGGCCACGGCGGTTTTGATGGTCCAGAGACCTCCGCGCGTGTGCAGGCGTTCCTGGATCGGCATCTTCGCGATCAGAAGGTGGAGATCGATCCCACCCCGATCACTGGCGAGCCGCGAGTCAGCCGTTGAGTGACGGAGCGGCCAATGAGGGCAGGCAGTTCCGGTTGAAGTGCCCCTGTGGGGCAAGCGGGGTCATCTCACCGTGATGAACTCACTGGCGTTGAAGAGGCTACGGCAGAGGAGCGGGAGGCCGTGCTGCTGAACAAGGACGCAGGCGGCTGACTGCTCGGCGGCAGTCGGTGGCCGCCCGAAGGCAAGAGTAAAAGCGAGCCTGACCTGGGCGGTGGTGTCGTTGCCAGCATCTCTCTGGAGTCGTTCGGCAAATCGCTCTGCCTGGTCGATCAGAAACGCTCCATTGAGCATGTTGAGCGCCTGCAGCGGCGTGGTGCTGACGGTGCGGGCCGGCTGGGCCTGCGCCGCATCTGGGCAGTCGAAGGCGCCGAAGAAAGTATCGAGCTCGCTGCGTGGCTTCGACTGGTACACCATGCGGCGGAAGTCATTGTCGGTAAACTCGGTCTTGGTCTCATAGACCTTCACGTAGTTGCTGTTGGCAACGAACAGGTCAAAGCCAGGACCGCCCATTGCAAGATTGAGACTCCCGCTGGTCGTGAGGATCGCATCGCGGAGAGCCTCCGCCTCCAGCCGCTGTGGTGGAAACCTCCAGAGCAGCCGACTCCCGGCGTCGCGGGCCAAGCCTGCGGTGGTCGCGGCCGATGCCTGCCGATAGGTGCGACTTGTGACGATCAGCGTGTGCAGTCGCTTCAGCCGCCAGCGGTCGCTGGAGGCTGTGGTGCTCTCAAGTGTGGGTTCGATCAGTTCGCAGGCGAGCCAGTCGAGCAGTTCTGGATGGGTAGGTGAGCCACCGTTGAGTCCCAAGTCGCTGGGGGTGTCGACGAGCCCGGTGCCAAAGTGGTAATGCCAGAGCCGGTTGACGATCACGCGTGCCGTGAGCGGGTTCGCGGGTGACGCGATCCAGTCTGCCAGGGCCGTCCTTCGGGTCTGTTCGAGAGCAGCGTCGGCAAGCTGCCATGAAGCCTCACCAATCCGGGAGAGGCTCCCCGGAGACACGGGATCACGCGGCTGCATGGGGTCGCCACGGAAGAGGCGATGGGTTGGACCAGGCTGGGTGAAGGTGCCGGCATAGGCCATCGGTGGTGTTGTGAGAGACATCAGCCGATTTCGTGTGGCCGTCACCCTTTCAACGGCATCGCGTAGTGGAGAGCTCTCACCTTCAGCGACGCCTGCCGTGAGGTCGGCAGGCTGCTTGGCGACGGAGGCATCGAATGGATGGCGGTCGGCGTGGGTTGCTACGGTCTCCCAGGTATCACCGTCATCAGAGACAGCGAATGCATAGCCGGTGACAAGCCGGTCGCCGTATCTCGGCTGTGGGGTGCGGTCACGACTCCAGACGACATGGCTGAGCATGGCGGGCTCAGAAAGCTCCAGCTGGATCCAGCCAGCTCCTGTTTCGTTGGAGATCCAGGACCGCTCATTGCCGTAACGACCATCGTTGATGTGTTCAAGCTTGTGGGAATCGTTGCCTGGATAGGTGCCAGAGGCAGAGGGAGTGGCATCGAGGGCGACGTTGCGGCCGTCAACGGTGAAGACCTCCAGCTCGTCGATGCATGGCTCGGCACCGGAAGTTGCCTGCACTGTCAGTCGGACAAAGCGAGCGGACCTGGGAGTGAAAGCATCCACATTCATGCCGGTTACGACCGAAGCACGCAGTGCGGGAGGAGTGGGCTGTGTTTCACTCGGTAGAAACGCTTTCGGCTGCAGGAGGACGATCTCCTTGGAGATCTCAGCGAGCTGCTGCTCAAGGGTGGCGATCTCGCTGAGCTGCTCCGGGGTATCGGTCGGCGTGAGCGGTCGTTCCCCATGCTGCACACCGGCAAAGACCGCGGTCAGCCGGTAGTAGTCGCGCTGTGGCACCGGATCAAACTTATGGTCATGGCAGCGGGCACAGCCAACGGTCAGGCCAAGGAAGGCGGAGCTTGTGGTACTCACCATGTCGTGGAGCTCGTCGGCCCGCTGCGTTGCCGTGAGCACGGGATCTGGTGACTTCACCTGATCCCACGGGCCTCCTACCAAGAAGCCTGTCGCGGCATCTTCGCCAAAGGCGTCGCCCGCCAGCTGCTGCCGGACAAACAGGTCGTAGGGCATGTCGCTGTTGAAGGCATCGATCACCCAGTCGCGGTAGGGCCATGCGTTGGGCCGCATCTGGTTCATCTCAAAGCCGTGACTCTCCGCAAACCGCACCACGTCGAGCCAATGCCGCGCCCAGCGCTCACCGTAGCGTGGTGAAGCGAGAAGCCGATCAACAAGCTCACGGTAAGGCTGATCGATCGAGTCCGCGGCTTCACATGCGGCCAGGAACTGGTTGACCTCATCTGGTGTGGGCGGCAGGCCAATCAGGTCGTAGGAGAGTCGGCGAATCAGCGTTCTCGGATCGGCTTGCGGACTGAAAGAGAGGCCCGCCGTGGAAAGCTTCGCCGCGATGAAGTCGTCGATCGGGTTGTGCGACGAAGTCTTTGGATCTGGATCGATGACGGGCAGGTCGGGCCTCGTCAGAGGCAGGAAGGACCAGTGTTCTGCGGCGGGATCGGACTGCGGCTCGCCTACCGGCAGCAGGTCGGCAATGGAGTCCATCGCATCTGGCCACGGAGCTCCTGCTGCGATCCAGTCCCGAATCGTATTTCGCTGCTCGTCTGTCAGTGGTGTGCCGTCGGCGGGCATTCGCAGATCTTCATCCACGGTGGTGATCCGCAGAAACAGCTCACTCGCCTCGGGGTTCCCCGCCACGATGCCGGTGCTGCCTGAATCACCTCCGCTGATCGCATGCTGGCGGAGGTCGACGCGGTAGCCACTCTCGGCCGTGTCCGGTCCATGGCAAGAGCCGCAGCTGTTCGCGAGCAAGGGCGCGATCACGTCTCGAAACTGCTCCCGCTGTGTGTCGTCACCTCGGCCCGGCACTGCGGTGAGAGCGACAAACAGCGTGAGCGTGAGCTGGTAGGCGGTTGCACGTGGCATGGCAGGAGAATCCCCGTGACTGCTGGCCGAACTGTATTACTTTACTCGGTCAGCCGGCTCTCGGCTCAGCGGAGATATGGTTCTGCTTGGTTGACGTCATCGATGTGCGATTGCCGCGATGCAACTGCCGCAAATCTGAGGGCCTCAGGTAGGCTAAGGGTGTCGGGACGCGTGCGAGAATGATGTCTGTGGCAACGGTGGAGGGAGCATCAAATGCGAGACTATGCGACGAGACGGCCACGCAAACTTCTGCTTACCGCGGTCGTGGTGGCGAGTCTGCTGCGAGTTGGATATGCCGATGATGAGCGGCGGCTGGTGGATCTGACGCACCGCTTCAATGCCGACACGATTTACTGGCCGACAGAAAAAGGCTTCCAGTTTCAGCCAGGCGACAATGGGCGAAACCCCAAGGGCTACTACTACGCAGCAAATCGTTTCGCGACTGCTGAGCACGGGGGTACGCATCTCGATGCGCCACGGCATTTCTCAGCAGATGGGCTGACCGCCGACGAGCTGCCGCTGGAGCGATTGATTGGCGAGGCAGCAGTGATCGATGTCACCGCGCAGTGCGGAGCCAATCCCACATATCGAGTCACGATCGATGATCTGATGGCGTGGGAAGAAACTCACGGTCGCCAGCTGCGAAATGTGATCGTGCTGCTGAAAACTGGCTGGTCAGCGAGGTGGGAGAGCCGCACCGCCTATCTCGGGACTGACAAAACAGGCCCAGAGGCTGTGGCGGCACTGCGGTTTCCCGGACTCGACCCGCTCGCCGCCACCTGGCTCGCTCGGCAACGGACGATCAAGGCAGTCGGTATCGACACGGCAAGCATCGACTATGGCCCATCAACCGATTTTGAGAGCCACGTCGCGCTCTGTGCTGCCAATATCCCCATCTTTGAGAATGTGGCGGCGCTGGAACAACTGCCGGCAGAAGCCGCGACCGTCACCGCGCTGCCAATGAAGATCGAAGGGGGAAGTGGCGGGCCGCTGCGGATCATTGCCCAACTGCCAGCGGAGTAAGCAGGGGACTCACGCAGCCAGAAGTAGCAAGAGCCCTTTGCAGGCGAGTCTGGCTACGAGGCGAGGATTGCCTTGATCGGTGTGCCACCGCCGCCGATCTTGAAGGGCCGGCCGTTGGGTGCTGAAAACTCTTTTGTATACGGTAGGCCCGCCGCGTGGGCGATGGTCGTATTAAAATCGGAGACCATCACCGCGTCGTCATCTGGACGAAAGCCACGCTCGTCTGAAGTCCCATAGACAGAGCCACCTTTGATGCCTGCTCCCGCCAGCACGCACGAAAAGACGGCGGGATGGTGATCGCGGCCGGCGTTCTGATTGACTTCAGGGGTGCGGCCAAACTCCGTGGCCAACACCACTAGCGTGGAGTCGAGCATGCCGCGATCGCCGAGGTCTTTGAGGAGACCACTCATGCCGGTGTCGAGGTCAGTCGCTTTCTCGCCGACATCGGCAAAGATGTCGCGGTGCATGTCCCAGCCGCCGAGCTCCACTTCCACGCACCGCACGCCAGCCTCCACGAGGCGTCGTGCGAGCATGCAGCCCTTGCCAAACTTGGTGTCACCATACTGTGCTTTGAGTTTTTCAGGCTCCTTGGAAATGTCAAAGGCTTCGAGACCTGAGCCACCAAGGAGTTTTGTGGCGTCCTTATACATCTGATCGTAGGCCGCGATCTGTGGACCTTCATGAGCGTTCTTAAACGCTCGGTCGATGCGGTCTGCCAGCGAGAGGCGACGTCGAAACTGGGCGTCCGAGAGATACGCAGGCTGCGTGGTGTTTTCGAGTCCACGATCGGGGTCAGCAACTGGAACCGGTGTGTAGGAGGCATCGAGGAATCCGGCGCCTGGATGCTCGTTGCCGTTGCCAATCAACACGAAGCCAGGGAGTTCTTTACTGCGTTTGCCTTGGGCATGGAGTGTCCACGACCCCATGGAGGGATGCACAATACTGTTGATCGCGGTGTAGCTCGTCCGCATCAGGTACGTCGCCTGCTCATGAGCACCAGTTTCGGTCGTCATGGCCCGCAGGACCGCCAGACGATCCGACATGCCCGCCAGCTTGGGCACATGTTCGGTGAACTGAATGCCTGGGGTTTTCGTTCTGATCGCTTTCGTCTCCCCCTGCTCCGCACGGCCCGGCTTGGGATCGAAGGTGTCGAGGTGACTCATCGCCCCTCGCATCTGCAGCAGGATCACACTCACATCACGGCTTGGCGTCACTGCCTGGGCCTGCGCTGCCTGGGCCGAAAGTCCGGCGAGCCCAAAATGACCATGCACGCTCACGCCAAAAGCGAGCCCAGCGAGTCGCTGGAGGACATCACGACGCGAAACGCGTTGGCCGGAATCATGATGAAAAGTCATGGAAGATCTCGAAGCTGTGTGCGGCGGTGCGGCTATTGAATGAAGATGAACTCACGGGTGTTGAGCAGCGCCCAGATCAGGTTGCCGTAGCCTGCAGCTGGTGTCTGAGCTGTGGAAATCTCCTCCCGAGCGAGTTTTCGTTCGCTGAGCGTGGGAGGCCTGGAAAGCAGTGACATAAACACGACCGTGATCACCTGATCGGGTCCGCGAGGAATCGACGCGAGCACGTTGTCGTAGATCACTGAGCCCCGCTCGAGCATGCTGTGGGTGATCGGTCCGTTAAACATCGTGAGGATCTGTGGCACGGTGGCGACGGTGCGGCTCCCCTCGATTGACTCACGGTCGCTCTGGCCAAACTGGCGGAGAAAGTGGCCAAGGGGCAGTGGAGACGGCAGCTCACTTGCCCGCACCAGCAGCTGGCCCTTGTAGCCCACGGTCTTTTGCAGGTGCCGCATCTGCTTGCCTGGTCCAAATGCTTCGTCGAACTGCTCATACTGCTTGAGTGCTGACTCGAAGGAAACCTTTTCGACGTCAACGCTGGCTGCCTTGGCAACCTCATCGGTCGTGGGCCTCTGCACCGCCCAGGCGTTGTAGGCCACGAGGGTGACAATCGAGTCCCAGAGCTGTTCAGCTGTCATGCGGCGAAGGGCAGGAGCTGGAAAGCGAAAAGGGACGCCGGACGCTGGATCGTAGACGACCGCTCGACGCTGGTAGGCGTCAGTTGAGACGAGAATGCGGATGAACTCCCGCATGTCGAAGTTGAGACGCAGGATCTCGTCGGTGAGATGCTCGAGCAGTTCTGAGATGGCCGCAGGGTTGCCCGCCTGAAAGTCGTCGACTGGCTCGACGAGCCCGCGTCCCATGATCTTCTTCCAGAGCCGGTTGGCGATCGTGCGGGCGAACTGTCGATTGTCGTGAGACACGACCCAGGAGGCGAACTGCTCGCGACGGTTGGCGTTTTGTTGAGCCGTTGGAACGGATCCCCAGAGCACGTGGGGCGTGACCACTGCCTTTGGCTTGTCATCGTCGTACTGGTAGTCATGAGGAAGGCGAAGCGGTGTGTCCTTGTAGCTCACCGAGGTGGCGTTGGCATTGAGGAACTGAATGAAGCGAGTCGGCTGTTTCAGTTCCTTACGGGCCTCCTGGGCGAGCTCCCTTGTCGAGACACCGCCTCGATTCTTGGTCCCTGAGGTGAAGGCGGCCAGTTCGTAGAACTGATGCTGGGTCCAGTCGTCAAACGGATGATCGTGACACTGGGCACAGCCGATCTGGGTGCCGAGGAAGACCCGCACCGTGTTGTCGACGTAGGGCAGCGGCATCCCAGAATCACGCAGCTGGAAGCCAACGGCAGGGTTCTCCCAGAGGAGGCCGTCGGCGGAGAGCATTTCGTGGACCCAAGTGTCATAGGGCTTGTTCGTGCGGATCGAGTCTTTGACGTAGTAGAGATAGGGCTCGAAGATCAGCTGCCGTTGAGGCCGGTCGACAAGCCGCAGAATGTCTGCCCAGTAGTTGTAGAAGTGACTGACGTAATCTGGGCTCTCAAGCAGATAGTCCACGAGCGCTTCCCGGTCGCGTTTGGGAGGCTGCAAAAAGAGTTGCGCCTCGCGAAGGCTGGGGATGCGGCCTGCGAGATCGAGAAAGACCCTTCTAAGAAACTGCTGGTCGCTGAGTAACGGCGACGGAGTGACGTCTTTTGCCTTCCAGTGCGCCGCAAGGATCTGATCGATCGCCTGGGCTGCTTTGCTGACCTGAGGGCGAGTGCCACGGTCGAGCGACGCGACCTTCATGACCGGCTTGGTGGGGAGTGCCAGGACGGCTGCAGGCAGTTTGCTTTTTGGTGGCTTCTTCTGCGGCGGCTTTGAGCCCGGTCGCTGGGCTGCCGTGACCGCCGGCACCAGTATGGCGAGGACAATGGCAACCAGGCAGGCCACAAGCGACCTCGCCACACGAGAACTTGAGATCACGTCACGCACTCGCTGTCTCCCCGTAAGCCACCGGGCCCGTACCACAACCGAACCAACAACGAAGGCGATCATTCGCGATGATTGCCTGTGTCTGCTATCTGCCTGGACGTGTGGCGTGCATCTGTTCCTCGGTGCGTGGCTTCACCACCGACTCGGCATACACCAGTTTACCCGTTCGGCCCTCGTGATACTGAAACAGTACTTGTGGGTGGGGGAAGGATACCGGGCGTTCGCCACCAAGTTGCGTGGGCATGTTGAACACGTTGTTGATCTGCACCACAAGGTAGTGCGGATAGAGCCGCTGCAGTCGTGGCAGATCGGGGAGCACATAGGTTGACCAGCGGATGTCGCAGGTGCGGTCACCTGACTGAAACAGTCCCGTGACAGGTCGGTTCGCTTCATCGAGGCTGGGCACATGATTCACTGAGTTATGTGGCCCTGAGCAGAACTCCCAGACGCGGTCGGTGATCTGGATGGCAAAGCTGTTGTGGAGGTCGCCGGTCATCACAAACACGGGCTTCTCAAGTGTGTCCCAAAAGCGAATCAGCGTTTCCCGTTCATCCAGGAAGGCAGTCCACGCCTCCTCCTTGTTGTCGGCCGCTTCAAATCCGCCCGCTCCCGCATGGGGAATCATGAAGGGGACGGACGACACCACAAAAAAGAAATCAGCATCACTGGCGGTCATGGACTGAATGAGCCAGCTCCGCTGGTCGTCACCAAGCATCGACAAGTTTGGCTGGGCAGGACGGCTCGTGTCGTGCATCTCGCGAGCACCACGAGTGTCGAGCAGGAAGAACTCACAGTTGGCAACGCGAAAGCTGCCGTAGCTGCGACGGCCTATGGAATAGCTCGCCTCACCATCGGCAGCGGCAGCCGGAGTGATCCGCAGGTGCGTCGCATCGAGGACTTCGACCACCTTGTAGACCCGGGAGTTGGGATCGCCGAGCGCGTCGTCATCAAACCGTAGGTCATTCACACCCGCTTCCGCGGTTCCCCAGTGGACATGCAGGTTGAGCATTTCGTCCAAAGGCAGTTGATCGAAGCGGGCATCAGGATCAGTCAGCACATCACTACCGGCAGCAAGACGAGCGTGGCCATGGTGCACGTTATGAGGAAACGCAAAGGGGTTTGCCCAGCCGAGATAGTCGAGCCAAGCCCGGGTGCCGATATCACGAAACACCGCTCGCCGATCGCGTCGCCCGGTCGTGCCCGCTCCCCAGATGTCGTTGACCAGTTCGTGGTCGTCAAAAGTAAACACACCGGGGACGTGGCGATGCCAGGCCGATAGATTCGTGCCACGGTCGAGGTAGAGCCGGTAGTTCTCCCAGACACCAACGATGGTTGGCATGTCACGAACCACTTTCGGCAGGCTTTCTTGAGAAACCGCGTGACGCTCAGCCCAGGCCTCGACGGGCGTGGTGCGGAGTTCTTCGTAGAGCCAGTCGCCATTCATGATCTGAAAGTCGACTTCGTCAGCATGCTGTGCGAGCAGTGTGGCGTAGGTTGGCAGGCTCGGTCCGATACCGTGCAGCGGGTTTTGATTCGCACAGGAACCGATCGCAAACGAGAAGTTGAAGAGGCCGCGTGGGTTGTGTGTTGGATCTTTCAGCTGATCGGCGTCGGGCAGTGTTGTGAGCGATGCTTCGGGCCCAGCAGGATTGCCGTCGAGGAAGGCACGGATGACGTACGACGTGTCACTCTTCAGGCCAGTCAGGGTGGTCCAGCCGGTGAAGTCGTGTGATGCCCCGGTTTCGATTCGTTCAGAGACCCCATCAAGGTGGGCGGGGTCAGTTCCATAGCGAAACTCGAGGGTGGTCGCCTGATTCGTACGGGCCCAGACACGGACGCTGTTGGAGGTTGCCTGGCCGAGAAGTGGTCCGTGGGTCACGATCGTGGCATCGGCTGCCACGGCAGCGGATTGCAGACACACAGCGATCATGATCGC
>Ga0129348_1000452_pt1 | contig 14672 bp, 22 predicted proteins | sample CPBDNA_4_FD_94424 | JGI IMG/M metagenome (GOLD analysis project Ga0129348, IMG submission 94424) | Freshwater to marine salinity gradient microbial communities from Chesapeake Bay, USA - CPBay_Sum_27_0.8_DNA | ecosystem: Environmental > Aquatic > Marine > Coastal | place: USA: Chesapeake Bay...
CTTCACCTCTTAGGAAAATAAATTCGCCCATCATACGACCGTTAAGATTCGCCAATCTTGAGACCGTTAAGAAATCTTACGGATTTGGTCGGACGGGGTCGGGGGGGTCGACATCACACTAGCGACTGACACATATATATCAAGAAGTGGGCCTTAAAAAAATACATAATTCATAGGGTTTATACTTGACACCCTTATGTATTACGGTATCCTTAAGGTTATGCCAGCTTAGGCTGGCTTTGTTCTTAAGGAATAAATAATTATGGAGTGGAATCCTTAAGGATACTTTTTGATTATACCATAAAAAAAGATTGACAGTCGGATATTCCTGTAAATAATTAAAAAAAGATGGAATACTGTTCTGACTTTAGATATGACTTAGAGGTTGGCCAAGTGGCTGAGGCCGAACTGGCTGATACCTTTACCAATAAGAAAGTGGAGGTCAAGCGGGACTTGATGGCCAAGAAGACCGGGAACATATTCATTGAGTACGAGAGTAGGGGCAAGCCCTCCGGGCTGGCTACTACGCAGTCGGACTTCTATTGTTTTGTGGTAGAGGACTTACATATAATGTTACCTACATCTCAGTTAAAGGATATAGCTAGAAGCTATATTGGTACCGGCCGGGATGTACTAGGTGGAGATAATAATACCAGTAAGGGTATACTACTTAGATTAAAAGATTTGATACCATGAGTGAAGACAAGGAAGAGTTAATGAAACAAATCACGGAATCAATCCGGGAGGTTTCAGATAATAAAGAGTTACAAAAGATAAGTAGTCTAAGTAGACATAATCCGGAAAAGGTAGCTAAGATGCTTTACTTATATGCAACTGGCAATAGCCAGACCCGGCTTGTAAAGAAATATGGATACGATAGACAAACAGTAATCAATGTACTGACTGACTATGCTGACCATCTAGGTAAATTCAAAGACTTGTCCGGGAAGATAGCTGCAAGGAATTATTTAGATATGTCTTCTCTAGAAGAAGATTTGATTGAAGCAGTCCGGGGCCGGATGCAAACCGGGGAGCTGGAGCCAACATTCCGGGACTTGAAAGAACTTTCTATAGCAAAAGCTAATGCCGCACGTGAGGCACTTACTGCAAGAGGTGAGGCCACACAGATAACTGAAGACCGTAGGGTGTATACTCAAGAAGATTACGAGGAGACAATCAAAGCTGCTCGTGATAGATTGAACAAGATTAAACAAGCGGAGGTAATTGATATAGATGATAACTGAAGATTATGATGACTTATTCGATAGAATCCGTGGTAACCTTGGTGAGCACTTCAGCAACTATATGTTCATTGTTATGGACGATGAGGGAGATTTGTTCTATGATTACACTAACCATCGAGTAGGTCGTATGCTTGTAGAAGAAACGAAGAAGGAGATGGATACTGAAACTTTAGATATACTATGGGAAGAGGAAGAACTCTCTGACGATATATCTGAAGATGATTCTTTATGGAGCTAACCTTTACAAAGCATCCTTTACTGGATGCACCCTCCGATGAGGAGATATTACTTCTAGCTGAAAACGAACCCAAGTTATTAGCGGAGTTACATCGTGCTCATGAAGGTAGAATACTAGCTTCTGAAGAAGACCCGCTACGCTATGGGTTTGACCTAGCCGGGTGGAACAGAATGCGGGCCGGCCTAGAAGAACACAACGAGTGCCTAACACTAGGTGGTAACCGTTCCGGGAAAACAACTGGTTGTGCAAAAATGGTAATGCAATCAGTAACAGAGAATATGGATGGCCATATTGTTTGTTTCTCACAGAACGCTGATACATCTGTCAAGGTACAACAAGCAGCAATCTGGGAGATGATGCCCAAGGAGTTCAAGAGAAAGACAAAGAGTATAGAAGGTTACATAAACTTTTCTATGCAGAATGGATTCACAGGTAGTTCATTTATTTTTCCGGACACACGAACACGTGTTGATTTCAAAACATATACTCAGTTCAGTAATAACCAAACTATCTTAGAAGGTTTTGAGTTCGGGTTCAAGCAACCTACCGGATTGAATATCGGTGCATGGCTGGACGAATACCTGGGAGATGCAGCACTAGTAAATACTTTACGATTCAGATTAGCTACCCGGAACTCTAAGATGCTAATAGGTTTTACTCCGATTGATGGGTACACACCATTTATATCTGAGTACCTAAAAGGAGCAGAAACATTAGAAACACGAGAAGCTGAACTGTTAAATAATAAACCATTACCGGTAAAGCAATACAGCCCGGAGCGGGATGCAAGTATAGTTTATCTTCATTCAGATGAAAATCCATTTGGTGGATACGAACGTATAGCCAAGGACTTGGCCAATCGTTCTGAAGAAGATATAATGGTCAGAGCATATGGTGTGCCAGTAAAGTCAATGACTTCGCTGTTACCTTTATTTTCTACAGAAGTCAATGTACTCGGAGATGAGGAAAACAAATATGGTATGCGTATGCCCGAAATCAACGAGGACTTTACCGTCTACCAAGTTGTTGACCCGGCTGGTGCCAGAAACTATGTAAGTCTATGGGCGGCCGTAAATGAAGAAGGTGATATATATATTCTAAGAGAATGGCCAGATAGAGCTACGTATGGAGAGTGGGCATTGTTTGGTGACCCGAAGTGGAGGTACGGCCCAGCAGCTAAGAAGATTGGATTAGATGTTCAAGCATATACAGAACTATTCAAAGAGATAGAAGAAGAGATGGGTGTAAATGTTATGGAGCGAATAGGTGACTCCAGATTCTTTGCAAAAGAAAACGAAAACAATACTGACCTATTTACCAGCTTTGAAGACTACGGTATGATATTTGTACCAAGTGATGGTAAGAATGAAGAGATTGGTATAGCTGCCGTAGATGAATGGTTTACTTACAATCCTAATTATGACATTGATGAAGCCAATAGGCCTAGATGTTTCATTCATGAAGGATGTGAAAATTTAATTGACAGTCTCATAAATTATAATAGTAATGGAAAGATGGATGAGGCACTGAAAGACTTTTTTGACTTAATACGATACTTACGTATGAGCAACGGAGGCTTAGGCCCCGACCACTATAACAGCTATCAGATGATGGCTACAGTAAAATCCAGAGGAGGATATTAATGAAAACTAGATTAGTAACACTATCAGAAGAATACAAAGTAGATTTTGACGAAGCGTTACAGCTTGCAAAGGGTAAGCTACCCGAAGAGATGGTTACCGGAAGGGGTAAAGGTACTTGGATAACACCAGAAGGTGTGGAGATTCTCAAGGAAGCATTTGATATTCCAGAGATTGTACCCAAACATATTCAAGTAAAAATACTAAGGGAATGTCCAAACAGATGTTATAACTGGGCATACAGTAAAGAGATTGGTAAACGTGTACCAGTTCTTTTACCTAGAAAGTATTGGGGTAAATTAGTTGGAAAAACAATTACTATAGAATGCATAACAGATGATAAGGGTGTGAGTTATAGATATGTGCCGAAGAAAAAACAAAGGGCCTAGATGTATAACTGCTACACAAAAGTGGCGAAACGAACAGATAGATAGACTAGCTTCCTGGGAGATGCTATGTCGATATATCAAACACGAACACACTACTGAGATGTCACACTCGGATATGTGTGATAGAATAGGAACACCAAAAGATTTGCTACGCAACATCTTAAAATCTGCTAGAAAAAAACTAAATGGAAAGTGAATCAATTTCAAACGCTCTTACTTATGTAAGTGACGAACCCGATGTACAAACATTAAGATACTCATACGACCAAACGGTTACAGAGTTGGAAGCATATTTCGATTTATGCCGAAGCTCATACGATGACCGAAGAAACTTTTGGCCCGGTAAAAGTCGTGACCATAGAAAACATGGTTCAGATGCATTCCCATGGGAAGGTGCGTCAGACATGGAGGCCCACACTATTGATGAACGCATTACTCGCTTGGTATCTCTTTTCATGTCTAGTCTTAACCGTGCTAATGTGCGTGCTTATCCAGTAGAATCCAGTGATATGGCTAGGTCAAAGGTAGTATCTAGCTTTTTAAAATGGATGACTACATCTGGATATATTCCTCGTTTCAAGAAAGAAATGGAACTAGGAGCTAACTATCTACTAGAAAGAGGTATATTAATTACATATGTGGGTTGGCACCGTGAAGACAGAACATATTTACAGAAACTAAATCTAGCACAGATTGGTCAAATGAGTCCAGATATATACCGAGCTATTGAAGCCGGAACTATGGACGATGAATTGACTTCATTGATGCAGCAAGTATTTCCAACTGCTTCTCAGAAAAGAATTAAGAAAGCATTAAAAGAATTACGTAAGGGTGGTGAAGCAGAGCTACCGATTGTACGTAGACAAATAGATGCACCGGAGGTAAAGACATTAGCACCGGATGGAGATTTCTTTTTCCCTCCTTATGTTACTGACCCACAGCGTGCACCATTCTGTTTCTGGAGAACTTACTATACTCCACAAGAATTACAAAACAAAGTAGTTACAGATGGATGGGATGAAGACTTTGTTGAATACATTATCGAACACTATCGTGGTGTAAATATATATTCAGTTGAAAGAGAACAAGAAGGACAAAGAAGTATTGGCCTTACTGATAGAGGATACCAAGCTGATGAGCTAGTTGAAATAGTTTATGGATACCAAAGATTAATTGACCCAGAAGATGGTTCAGAAGGTATCTATCAAACAATTTTCCACAGAGAGTTTGATGGTGATGGTTCTACTCAAGGCTATGCAAAATTTGAACTAATGAATGGATACGAAGACTATCCTATTGTGGTTACAAAATTATCGGAGGATAGTAAGCGTTTGTATGACGTGCAAACTATACCCGACCTTCTCAGAGGAATACAAAACCAAGTCAAGGTTGAGCGAGATTCTCGTATTGATAGAAACAGCATAGCAACGCTACCTCCGATACTCCACCCGGTTGGACAAGCTCCAACTGATTGGGGGCCAGGACGCATGATTCCATATAGACGTAAAGGTGACTTTGACTTTGCACCGACACCTCCACCTCCTACAGGTTCTATTGAGATAGAACAAACAATGGAAGGACAAGCAGATAGATTGTGTGGACTTGATGAAACTTCAAGAATCAGTCAGATAAGAAAACAATTTTTAGTAGATAAGTTCTTGCAACACACAGCAGAAGTTATCAGAATGTCATACAGATGTTTCCAAAGATTTGGGCCGGACAGTGTATTCTTTAGAGTAACAGGTGTACCGGATGCTCAGATGTTTAGTAAAGGAGACCCGGATGAAAACTTCGATATAACTATAAACTATGACGTACTTAATACAGACCCAGAAACCAGCGAAAAGAAACTACAGTCTCTTGTTTCGCTTACGCAACTTGACCGCAGCGGTAGGATTAATCTTCAAAATCTCCTGGACATTGCTGCTAATAGTATTGACCCAGTTCTTGCGGATGCTGTTCTTCAGCCAACAGAAGCTGCTCAACAGCAAATTGTTAAAGATGTTACAGATGATTTGGCAAAAATCTTTGCGGGGATTGAAATGCCGGCACGTCCTACAGGAGCTCAAGTTGCTATGCAAGTCATTCAACAGTACACAGCTCAACCGGATATTGCACAACGAGCACAGCAAGATGAAGCATTTGCTAATCGACTTCAGAAGTACGCTGGGCAATATACTTTCCAAATGCAACAAATGCAAAATGCCGAGATAGGTAAAATAGGAACAGCACCAGCACAAATGGGTGATATGCAAACCCAACAAATGTAATGCACAAATTAGAAGACGACATCAAAGCATTGAGTAATCACGAGACCTTTGCTAGGCTCATCAATGTAATACACGCTCTTAGAGAAGAGACCATCGGAGAAATGCACAACGCTGACTTCGATAGATTACAACAAATATCCGGACGTATAATAACGTATGACCAAATACTACAAATGGTAGATTGGGAGACTTTAAAACTAAGACATAGGGAATCGTTAAATAAATAACGACCATTGTGTTATAATGCATTTATCGCCATCGCTCAGCGTTGAGGAGTGGAACATATAACAAATACTATGGACGAAATCACATCTGCCAACGCTGAGGCAGAACCAAATTCAGCGGGACAGTCAAACCTTACAGTTACGCAATTAGCGAACAGAAGGCTCGGTCAACTCACACCAAGCGAATCCGCACAGGTAGAGGAGGCCAAAGAAACCTCGGAAGAGACAGTAGAACAAGTTGAAGAAGTAGCTCAAGAAGTTACTGAACAAGTTGAGGAAACTGAATCAGAAGAGAACGTTCTTTCACAGTTGGATTTTGATAATTTATCAGAAGAAGAGTTACGAGAAATATCTGAAAAGCTCGGAAGCAGAGCGGTAGCTAGATACGGTGAGTTGACAGCTAAACGTAAAGCAGCTGAGGAACAGGTAGCTCGTTTGCAAGCACAGTTACAAGAGAAGCAAGACCCTCTTAATCAGCCCAAAGAAATCAAAGACAATCCGTTTTCTGACTTGGATACTATTGAAAAGTTACAAGAGAAAGCAGAAGAAGTAAACTCAGCAGTAGAGTGGGCGGAAGACTTGTTATTTGAAAGTGACGGCTATGCAGCAGATGATATAATTACCGAAGTAGATGGCAAAGACTTAACGAAGGCTGAAGTGCGTAAAGCACTATTAAATGCAAGGAAGGCACAGAAACAATATCTTCCAGACCAGCTTAATAAAGTTCAACAGCGAGAGCAAGGACAGCAACTTAAAGTAGCGTTCGAGCAACAAGCAGTTAAAGAACTTGATTGGATGAGTGGAGAAGATAATGATACTCGTAAGCAATACGAAGCAACAATCAATGACCCTCGTTATAAAAAGCTAAAAGAAGTATTAGATAAAGAAGCTCCAGATATTGGTGCTCAAATCGAATACTGGTTTGCTCATGCAACCAATAGTATCTACGGACGTAAGCCAGTAGTGGAAACTACTAAGTCATCTCCATCGTTGAACCCAACCAAGACTGGTATAGGCTCAGCGGCTCAATCTGAAAAGTCTCCATCAAAAGCCAGCAAAGCTATGAAAGACCTTCAAGCTCGTTTTAAGCAAACTGGAAACGCACGTGATTTTGCCGAACTACGAAAACTACAATTACAAAAACGATAATATAAAATGTCATTCTCAGATACATATAATCCAAACGCACCAGCCGCAGTGACTGGTACTGGGTCGGCAATTTCTAATAGAGAAGACTTGTTAGATGTTCTAACTATTCTTGCTCCAGAAGAAACTCCGGTTCTTTCTTCCGCCAACAAAGAACGTGCAAGTTCTACATTTGTTGAGTGGACTGTTGATAGCCTTGCTTCACCTCAAACAGGTGGTGTAGCAGAAGGTGCTGACGTAACTTCATTCACAGACAAGTTCTCTGGACGTGCTCGTCTAGGTAACTACGTACAAAAGTTCCGCAGAGACTACATGGTTTCTGACCTACAAGAAGCAGTCGATTCTGTCGGCCCAGCTAAAGTAGCTCAAGCAGAAGCTAAAGCAATCCGTGAACTTAAACGTGATATTGAGGCGACTCTTATTTCTAACAACGACTTCTCAGTTGAAAACGGTGCTGGTACAGCATACGGACTTCGTGGATTAGGCGACTGGATTGATTCAGCCGGCCCTTCTCAAGTTCCATCTGATTTCCGTACTCCAGCTGATTCTATTCACTCAACTGGTACATTCGATGAGACAGTTCTTAACGACCTAATCACAAGCATCTACCGTGTAACTGGTTCAACAAACAGCTTAATGCTTGTTGCTGACACAGCTTTACGTAGAGAGATTGCTGACTTCGCTCGTCTTGACCCAGACGGTGACGGTGCAGGAACTTCAATCCGTAACGTTAACTACAACGGTGATTCTTCTTCAATTAAATTATCTGTAGAGCTTTACCAGTCAGACCACGGTGTTGTTTCTATTGTTAACATGAACCCAGATTGTGCTCCGGATACAACTAACAAGGACACAGGTTACTTAATTAACCCAGAATACTTCGGTATCGCTGAGTTAATCCCAATGGGCTCAACACGTCTACCTAACTTAGGTGGTGGTGAGCGTGGTTATGTTGACTGTGCGTTAACATCTCTAGTGTACCACCCTGGTGCTCACGGTAAAATCACAGCATTAAGCTAAGAACTAGGAGGTAAATAATTATGAGTACACAAGCACTTAAAAACGACAAAACAATCCAAGGATTGTCTACATACACTGACTCAATCCGTTTCACTACTGATGATTTAACAACAGCTGGTACAACACAAACTTTAACCCTAGACATCAAAGCTGGGCAACAAGTTCGTGGAGTAGCTTACAAGTTGCACACTGCCTTCTCTGGTGGTTCTGCTTCTTCTGTTACTATTGACGTAGGAGACGGAGTAGATGCTGATGGTTACATTGATGCAGAAGACATCTTCACAGGTGGTAATGCTTATGGCCCAGATGCAGTTGATGCTGAAGCAGGAATCTTAGGCAAAGTCTACGCAGTCGATGATACAATCGATTTCTTATTCACTTCAGACGTTAATGTTAATGCATTAACTGCTGGTGACATCGAAATCTTCTTCAATATCTTTGATGTTGATTCAATCGCTGGCCGCCAAACTAGTTAAATAATTCTCGGTACGGGGGCTTCGGCCCCCTACCTTTTATTTTTATGACAGAAATTATTACAAAGTTACCCAGATACTCTGATGGGGAAGTTGACCGTGAGTTTATGAAGGAAATCCAAAATGGATTTGCTATGGAACGAGCAACAGAAAAAGACAGAGTAGATATAGCTCGTAAAGAAGCTAGACAAGAAGTTGGTAAGACTCACCCAACATTAGGTAAGTGCGTTGCTACTATGCCGGCACGTGAGTTCTTTCGACTAACAAAGAAGTATGGACACGATACTGTTCATTCTAAAGAATTTTTAAAATACTATCAGAAAAAGTTTTCTGACCTTAGCCCGAATAAAATATAATGCAGACTAGAACCTACGGTGACTTATTCAAACTTATACAATCATTAGCTGGTGTTAGTACATTTGCTCCTACGGAGACAGATGACATTGCTAATTTAATTAACCGTAGATATTCTGAAGCATATCAAACTATTCAAATGTGGCCGAGGTATATTGTATCTTCGGAGCAAAGAAGTGTTTATGGATTAAATGTTCAGAATGCAATAGTAACAACTGCTAGTGGAAATTACATAATATTGGGTCAAGATACCTCTGGTTTTAATGTATATCAAGTAGTAGGAGGTACTAATGTGCACGCATTTAAGGATAGCTCTACTGATACTTGGAAAATAACAACCGCTTCTACTGCTACTTTAGCTACGGATGGCACTTATAGTGTAAGCGGAGGTGTTACAAGACATGAAGAACAAGATGTCGAAAAGAAGGGTAGAATTTTTGATGTGCAAGTTTGGAGTAATGCTGTTAATATCAATGGTACGTTGGTGGTTTCTGAAAGAAATTTAATTCCATACGCAGAAACTGGCAAAAATACTATAGGTGAATTTATTAGAGTTCATAGAAATAGAGCTTTCTTAAATAACTCATCATTAGAATATGATTTCTTTGTAGATGGTGAAGGTGCAAATATTTTAAATATTTCTAGTACAACAGATGCATCTGCATTTATTACTTATAAAAAAGTATTCACACCTTTTACTACATCAGAGAATTTCACAACATCTACTGAAGAAGTACCTTCAGAGTTTTTTCATTACATAGCACACGCAGCTTACTCTGACTTCTTGCGTATGGATGGCCAGCATGATAAGGCTCAGTTAGAGCAACAAAATGCACAGCAGTACCTTGCCTTAGAATTAGAGAGAGTTGATGTTATAATGAATCAAACAACTGTTAATAAAAGATTTTCAACTTACGTCAATAGACAATCACGATAATGAACTCACATATAACTAACTTATATCCTAAACCTACTTCTGGAGTTACAGCTATGAAGATGCTTGATGTATCTGATTCTGTTGTACAACTTACAGACAGTTATACTTTTGATTCGAGAACAAAATACATTACACTTGATGTTCAAGATAATGATGTATATGTAACATACACAGGTGAAACACCTAGTGCTACTGTCGGTCATATTTTGTATGCTGGTAACTCATATACTTGGAGCGTAGCAACAGCACGTAACGCTAAGTTTATACGAGTAGGTGGTGATGCAGTAATAGCAGCTTCACAATTTGCTGAATAATGTCCATTACTCAACAGGTAAACCCAAACATACTGAATGGTATGCTTGCGGCAGGTTGGAATGGTTCTAGAGGTAAACCTGGAGGTGATAATGAATTAATAAAAGGCATTCCTGGTAATGCTATTATGAAGCCTACTATGAATTTCCCAGAAGCTACTCCACCATTTGGAGAATCATTTAATGGTGTAAGGAAATTTGGAACTTGGTGGCACTTTGGTCAACTGTTTATAAGTGATGCGAACTATGCCACCTATACAGGTAATAATTGGTCTGCTAACTTTCCAGCATTTAAAGATTTAGGTGGTGCTAATTTAGATAACCAAAAGAAGGTATTAAAACTGTATGGTGCTGGAACTAATTTCCCGGATACAGTAGGAAGCGATAAGCAAAATATTGATAACGAAAGAGGACTATATAATAATTATCTTCCATTAGTTGCTTTTGCAGAAACTTCACCCGCTGCTGCATTTGGAAGCACTAGTGTTTGGTGCAAGCACGGTTGGTGTGGAACTATAAATGTACCAAATCACGTAGCTAGTATAACATTTGGTGCATATGTTAAAGTACCAGCAGACGATGACTTTAGAGATAAAAACTGTGGAGGTATGTATTTACATCAAGATACTAATGCTGGTCCGGATGTAGATGCTAAGATAGATGCAATCATAGTAAAGAAATCTACAGATAGTATGAGTTTGGTTACTGGAGCTTTGTCGCAAGGAGCAGATTCAATACAACAATGGAGTGGTATGCCATCTACATTTGTTAGAAATGGTGTACCTAGTGCTAGAAAAAATCTCAATACAGATGTAAGAAGTATTACATATGAAAATAATACTGATTATAGACAATGGAAAAAAATAGAAAAAACAGTAACCTTTGCGGGTGCTACTACAAGGATAGGATTTGAACTTTTCTTTGGAGAAAATCAATCAAACCTAGACGAAAGTGGAACACCTACAGGTGCAATACTTTTTTATAATCCTTTTGTTATATTTAACGATATTAATGGAAATCCAATACCGGCTAGAAAGACTGGTACAATTACGATTAACCACACAGGCCCCGGAACTAATACTGTTACTGTAAGTACATTTGAAAATTCTGCTTTTACTGCTACCTATAGTGAATCTAATCCATTAGTAATTCCATTTGATATAGATAACTTTGAATTATTCACTATACAGGTGTCTCCAGAAACTGTATTTTCTGGTAGCTTTTATACTTTGACTGGTGCATCAGCTGAATCTGGTTCTATTGGTGCTGGTGGTGGTAGTATTTCTTGCTATTGGGATGGAGTACAAGATGTAACAATGGATACAACATCGAGTTAATTTATGATGGAAGAATCAATTTATAGAACAACTATTGGAGCATTAGGAACTCTTATTAGTTTTGAGTTATCAAGTATTGATACCATAGCATCAATCGCAGTAGCTGGTGCTACCTTGGTGTATATGATTTTATCAATTATTAAAATAGCAAAGGAGTTAAAGAAATGAGTACAGAATTATTAGCAATGCTAGGTGGTGGAGCAAGTGGTTTCTTGTTTAAACTCATCGGCACATTAGTACAAAATCAAGCAGCAGTTACTGAAGGCTTGATTAAAAAACAAAAAGCATCGGACGAAAGTGCGAATCAAGCAGCGGCAAGGGTAGATGCCTTTGGTGCTTGGACACGTAGAATTATTGTATTAACTGTTTTATTTGGTGTAATCATTGCACCATTCATTCTAGCTCATAGCGAAGAAGGTGTAACAGTTGCTAGTGAATACAGTAAATGGTTTGGGTTTGCTAAAGGTACAACGTACCAAACTCTTCACGGATACATCATTTTACCAGAAATTAAAACAGCGGTTATTAGTATTATTTCCTTTTACTTTGGAAGTGCCGCAGTAAGTAAATAATTATGAGTTGTAAACTTTGTAAATGGATAAGCAAACTGCCAAAAATAAACTCAAAGAATTGCGGGATTCTCTGTCCGAAGTCTTGGACGGAAAGGATTACCAAAGTTCTGAAGAGATTAAAGAGCAGTCTGCTGAAGCTATTGAGCAAGCCCGCTCAGCTAGTAAACAGCTTAAGAAGTCGCTTCTTGAAAAAGTAAAAGACTTACCAGTAGTACAAAAGGTAAGTGAACTAGGTACTGCTGGTAGTGTTGCTGTAAGTACAGCCGCAGTTGCTCAGACAACGGTTGCGGTAGACCAGACAGAAGTCTTCGTGGCAAGTGTCGCAAATGATGTTGTCGAACAGCGTATCGAAGTTCCATTCTTCATTGATACCTTCGTTGACTTCCATGAGTTAAATGATTGGGGCCAGATAGTTATCGCTGAGAAGGTCGCTGCGGTTTCCGAACTACCACAGATTTCTCAACCAGCCGTTGAGTCTTCGGACACCAAACAAGGAACCGCTCCTTCTTCACAAAGTTCTTCCTCCGAAAAGTCCGCTCAAAACGGTCAGCCACAACAAACTGATAAATCACAAGAGACACAAAAGAAAGGGCAAGAATCAAAAGGAGAAAGTTCATCTAAAGATAACGATTCAGAAAAAGATAACAAAGGTAAGCAAGAGCAATCCCAAGAACAAAAAACTGAAGAACAGAAAGAATCTCAAGAAAGTAAATCATCCTCTGAGTCTGAAGCAAAGTCAGAACCTGTCAAGTCTGAAATACCTATAATAGAAACACCTATTGATACAATGGATGATATTAAACCTCATTCAAGTATAAGACAAGTATCACCAACAAACTAATGGAATTTTTTAAATACATATTCGATAACTATAAAGACAACCTACTAGGTATGGCCTTTGCTTACATTGGAATCATATCCTTAGTATTAATGTTTTTACCTAAAGATAATTTTATCAGCAAAATCTTCAGAGAGTTTGCATCAATCTTCACATCACTATTCAAAAAATGAGCCACGAACTAGAATACCTAAACAACGACTCCGATTACGATTGGGGCGAAAGCATATCATTCTCTAACTTCAATTACTTCTTTGTACCATCTATACCCGAATGGGCATACAGTGAGTACGATGGATTAATCTATGAAGGTAAGGAATATAACTGGAACGAAGTAGAATACAGACTTTCGGTTGATTACAATAGTGTACCCGAACCTTCGACTATTGGGTTTATAATGGGAGCTACACTATTAATATTAACCTTATTTAAAAGGAAGTAATTATGTCAAAATATAAAACAGGAAGTTGTGGGGAAAGAGTCCCAGGTAAAAGTAAAAAACGTAAAGGATACAGTAAGTAATGGGACTCACATCTATAGTATTCTTTGGTAAAAAGGATAAGGCTTGCTGCCCAGCTTGTGCAGCTGAGATGGAGGCCAAGCAAATCGTACGTAAACAAAACTATGGCAAAAGGAAAAAAGTCAAATAAGATATGTCCAGCTGGTAAGGCTTGGGCACGTAGAACTTTTGATAAGTATCCTAGTGCGTATGCTAATATGGCCGCTAGTAAGTATTGTAAAGACCCTAACTACGCTAAAGGAAAGAAGAAGAATGGGTGAGCTCAAGAAGTGGAGAGAACAAAACTGGGTACGAATCGGAATTGACGGTTCAATCAAAGGCCCATGCGGAACCTCAAAAGATAAAAAGCGACCAGACCGTTGCCTTCCAATGGCTAAAGCCAAGAGTCTCAGTAAGTCTGAAAGAGCGGCTACGGCTCGCAAGAAAAAAGCTGGAGGAGCAAAGGGAAAACAATTCGTAGCAAATACACCTAGAGCAAAAGTAAGTTTTAAAAAGAAAAAGTAATGGCAAAAAAAAGTCCAAAGCAAACAATGAAATGCGGAGAGACCCGCAGAAGTACCAGACCCGGTAAGAAGATAATGAAGCTGTACTGTATTAACGGTAAGCGTAAACTTGTTCATGCCGGTGCTACAGGATACGGACACAACTATTCTCCAGCAGCGAGAAAATCTTTTCGTGCTCGCCATAAATGCGACACAGCTAAACCTGGAACAGCAAAGCACCTAGCTTGTACAAAGCTATGGGCTGGCAAAGGGGGCAGTAAAAAATCATCACCAAAATCTAGAAAAGGAAAATACTAAAATGGCAGAAATAAGCATGGAAGAACTTCGTAAAAGAAACGAAGAACTATCGAAGAATTATACATACGATAACAATACATCTATGGGGGAGAATAATATTCCTGTTACTGATAGTACAGTAGGACGTACGGTAGAACTACCCGACTTTGAAGTAAAAGGGAGAAAATCTTCTAGAACTGCAATGCGTGGTAAATTGCCCTTAAGGCAAACATCTGGCTCATATAGGGAAACTTCTAGTAAAAGAAAAGATGTATCTAATCTAATTACTAATAACCCATTTGTACCTAAGAAAGAATTTAAAATGCCTAAGCTAAAGTTTTCTGGTAAAGGAAAACGCACAGCGATGCGTGGCAAGATTA
>Ga0129348_1000453_pt1 | contig 14663 bp, 20 predicted proteins | sample CPBDNA_4_FD_94424 | JGI IMG/M metagenome (GOLD analysis project Ga0129348, IMG submission 94424) | Freshwater to marine salinity gradient microbial communities from Chesapeake Bay, USA - CPBay_Sum_27_0.8_DNA | ecosystem: Environmental > Aquatic > Marine > Coastal | place: USA: Chesapeake Bay...
ATAGGCTAGTAGATAGAGGTTTTGGATTACAACCAGATAACCAATTCAACATAGTACCAGATGTGGATGGTAAAGTATTTTTCCTTAGAGCGAGTACAAATTATGTGGGATTAAAAATTAAAAGAGGACAATCAGGACAAATAGAAGTTAGGGACAAAGACTTAGGCGAGACTGTGATGTGCCTAAATAACTGTGATGGAATAAAGATAACTATCACACAGGAATAAATAGTATTATGAGTATAGACAAAAGATTAAACGAAATGGAACCCAAAGACACCCCATTATTAGTATTGGGGTACATAATATTGGGTATGTTTTTATTATTACCTTTGTCAGCACAGGCACAAGATAACGAAGTGTATATAAATCAATCAGGCAATAATTTTGATTTAACAATTTTACAAGCAGGATATGATAATAAAATAGATTTTAGTGTCGGTGGTACCAATAATGTGGTTGACTTATTACAACAAGGCAATGGTGGATATATTGGGTACACATCTGCTTGGGGCAGTGGTCTTACTTGGGGAGGAGATTTAGATGGTGATTACAATAATCTCAATATTGTACAAACGTGTAATCAAGGAGCATCCTGTGGGGGTGATAGATTTGAATTTCATATCGCAGGCAATAGTAATGATGTAGATTTCTATCAAGGACACAGAGTTGATGCTGACGGAACTTTACACGATATAGATGATTATGAATATGGCGGCCATTTTACACAATTAGATATTCACGGTGATAATAATAAGTTTTTAGGAAGTCAACGTGCAAATAACTCAGGACACGAACATTCAAACATTACTAACATCTACGGTAATTACAATGATGTGTACACAAGACAAGAAAGCAACCAAAACAAAACACTCAATTTAACAATCTATAATAGTTACAATGATGTTGATATGGCACAAAAGGGAAGTGCAACACATAGTGCCACAGTCACACTAAGTGGATCGTATGCTACTACTTTATATATGCTTCAACAAGGAACCACAGCACAATCATATACACTCAGCCAAACCTGTGCAACAATAGGCGGCTGTTCAGTATCAGTGACACAAGGTAACTAGTCGGTTGACAGATTACAAAAAATCTTTTATAATATAAAAATCTTATGAAACATATGATCAAGTGGCTGAAAATAACAGCCGGAATAAACCTATATTTGTCAGTGGTAATGACACTGGTATTTTTGACCTTGTTATTTGCAATAGTAACAGATTATAATTTAACTAATGCAGATGAGTATATCAGATTCATACTCAAACAAGAACTAGAAAATGCTGAGCAAAGTAACTAGCAGTTTAAAATGGTATGCTGGTGCAATAGCATACGGTCATTTGTTATTACTGATAGCACTATTTCCTATGTACTTTTTCGTATTATTTTTATTAGTTGTGCCTTCGTTGTGGCTTTTCATAGCATATTATATGGTGTATAATTATGCACAACGTGAAGGCATAGATTGGCCTAATACACCTATACAGTTATTTGATGTTGGTGGTTATGATCCATACATCAGACCTTTTGTATTAGTAAACGATTATGAACCATTAGACATTTTTGCAGATTATGAACCACGTTACTAAGTACACAAACAGTTTGAGAAACTATGCTATGGCTGTCTTAGGACTTCACTTAGTAGCATTAGGTTGGCTATTTCCACACGTTCTAATGTTTATTGTTGTTCCTCCAGCAATTTTTTATCTGTTATTTTTATGGTGTGAAATAACATATGAAGTAGAAGTTGGCACTAGATTGAGATTGATAAAACAAATCAGTGAAGCAGATAATCCAATCACAAAAGATGTATTAACGTGGCAGTTAATGTTACACGATGAGCATAGTATATTTGGAAATAATTCAAACGATAGGTTAGGATTCTAAATAGTTGATAAATATTAATGTTATAATAACAGATGGTTTTATAACACTTATATATAAGGAGAAAATATGAACAAATTTAAAAATGCGTTCTTAGGTATATTCTTTGTTGTTTTCGCTCAAGGTTGTGCTACAGTTGGTACCGTAATCGATGGCGGTAAAGAACTTGCAACAAACACAGTTGACACAGTAACAGGTACCGCAAGTGGTATCGTTGGTTCTGTAGCAAGTGATGTTGGTAGCATTGTCCAAACTGGTGCAGAAGTTGGAGTTGGATTAGTCCAAACTGCGGCTAATACTGGTGCAGGATTAGTAGAAACTGTACAAGCAGAAATTGATAAGCAAACAGATGCTTTACAGGAAGATAAAGAAGAACCAAAGGAAGAGCCAAAAAAGTAAAAGGCTCATTCTTTAAACCCTTTGTGTTTTTAAAAAAGCAGGAAGGTATAGCAACACCCTCGAAAGAGAGTGAGCAGGTAACTGAAGAGGATATTAAAGAACTTTTATTGCAAAATAAAGTTCTAAAAGAGTTATTGAAAGATAAACTTTTAGAAGACGCAATTAAAGAATATTGCTCCAAGAAGCCTGAAGAATGTGAATAAATTACTTTTAATCATAACACTAACATTTCCTCTGTTTTTAACAGCAGAGGAAATTGTTATTAGTCCAGCATACTTACCGGAAGGTAGAGTATTAGACCTTACCTATAATCCCCCACTAGATCCATATTTTTGTGATAACAATCCTAAACTTTGTAAAAACCTAGAGATCAGAAACTATCCTGTATTTGATATGACACCACGTGCAACTAACAAACAATGGCTAGCATTTTGGACATTTCAAGTATTAGATGCTTACTCGACATCACGAGCATTAAAATATGATTGTGTAAAAGAAATCAATCCACTATACACAGAACGTCCAAGCGATTTTAGAATTGTGGCAACCAAAAGTTTTTTAATCCTTCCTGGATTATTATATGATGATTATTGGACACAGGTAACACCAGACGAATTAAATAATACTAATATGTTATATTCAATTGTTGTTGCAAATAACTTTAGATTACTTGAAAAAGCCAAGCAGGAATGTAGTAAAATACGATAAATACACATATGCAATTCGACGAACTTATACAAGAAGCAACAACCTCTGAGACCAAAGTCTATAATAAAGCACAGGCTTTATTTTTAGAATTAGGTTTGGATGCTAGAGCACCAGGACTTGCAAGAACTAGTAGAGTAAGACATATTAGAATTAATAATAATGCAGAAGAGATTGTAAGGTTGTTTACTGAAAAAGGTATTGGTATAAACTTTGATGACGCACCTACATTAAGTGGTATGTATGCACAATCATTCACAGCAACATTTCCTACAGATTATGAAGATTTAGATTTAGCAGGGCAAGAAGTTATTGGACTTGTTGCATTGAGACAAAATTCTAAAGTAGGCATTAAGGCACTGACTCCTAAAAATTTAGGATTAGCAGGCAAAACGTTAAACAAAAAAGAATTAGGACAATATTTAAAAAACAATCTCCCCACACAGATTCAAGATGAAGCATTACAAGAATTTTTATTACAATTAGTAGAAGTTGCTTTAGGCGAACAAGAAGCAGTGGACTCTTCGGTTATGGATTTTATAGATCCAAATGATGTTAGACAGACAGGCGTAGACTTTGGAGAAATACTTACTCCTTTAATGTTGGCAACTGATTCAGAAAGTATAGACTTCCCTCCAGGTAATGAAATGTTAGCAGATGTAATCATTGCAGGTATGCCTGTGAGTGTAAAAAGTGCAAGTGGTAGTGGTACAAGTTTTAAAGCAATTAAAGAATATATGGATAAATTTAGAGATGAAGCAGAAGCAGGTACTATTGAAATGGATGCCGATGACGAGAAAGTACATCAATTTTTTAGAGCATTCGTTGATACTGAAGGTAAAAATGTCGATAAAATTATTGCAGGAAGTGAAAAAGCAGACACACCAGAACATAAATCAATGTCCAAAGTAATTGGCAAAGACAGTTTTACATTTGATGATTTAATAGAATATTCAGAAAAGTTTGATGACTATGGAGACTTTTTAAAATCTGTTTATCCTATCAGTGTGTCGGGTAACGACATAGACGCACCAGATTACAAACCTAGAGGAATGCCAGCAGACCATAAATTCTATATGGGACTTTCAGACATACAACCAAAAGCCAAACAAGCAGGAAAGCCTAGTTGGGACGCCAGTAAAGGCACAGCAGGTGCAAATATTATGACCTACATTTTAGGTACAGGGTTTTTAGCAGATGCTAAAACTGTAGATAAAAAAGACAAATACAATAATATGATTAAAAATATTCTAAAAAATGCCAGAGCCGAGTTAGCAAAAATAGATATTACACCAGATGGAAAAATTGTTGTAAGCAGAAAACCTTTTTCAAGTTTGGACTACGAATTTCAATATCACGCACCAAGTCATATGGCAGGAAACAATTTGCCAGGCTTTTCAGCAATCTTGCACTAAGCCTAATTAAATAAACACTATGAATAAAGAAATAGTCACCGAAGTAAAACATTATTCTGATAGGTTGTTTAGTTTTAAAACCACAAGAAATAAAACATTTAGATTTAAAAATGGCGAGTTTGCTATGATTGGTTTAGATGTTGAACCCAGACCTATTCTAAGAGCATATAGTATTGTTAGCACCAACTACGATGACCACTTAGAGTTTCTCAGTATAAAAGTTCAAGACGGGCCTCTTACAAGCCGTCTACAGCATTTAAAAGTTGGCGACGAAGTAATAGTAAATCCTAAAACAACAGGCAGTTTATGTATTGATTATGTACACGCAAAGCCTAACTTAATTATGCTCAGCACAGGTACAGGACTTGCACCTTTTATGAGTATTGCAAATGACATAGAAACTTATAATAAATTTAAGAATGTTTATTTGTTTCATACTGTAAGAAACAAAAACGAACTAGCATACAATTCAAGATTAGCAATACTTCAAAATATGTTCAAGTTTAGATATATTTCAACTGTAACTAGAGAAGAATATGACAGACCAGGAAGATTTTGGGATTATATTGAGCCTACATTAGGAAGAACATTTAGAAAAGATTTAGATGTAGTTATGGCGTGTGGTTCTCCTGAAATGAATAAAGAATGCAGAGAATATTTTACAAATTTAGAATGGGAAGAAGGCAACACAGGAGAGAATGGAGACTTTATGCTAGAACGTGCTTTTGCAGGTTAAGTCTATAAATATTAATATGAAATGGTTATACAGTGGTTATGCAGTAGCAATATCAATTGCATTGTTGCTAGGCTTAAGAATAATAGACCCTACACCATTACAAAGTCTTAGAAGTCAAGTTTTTGACAGTTATCAACAATTAGATGAAATAAAAGAAAGCGACAATGTTGTGCTAATAAACATTGGCGAAAAAAGTTTAGCAAAATACGGACAGTATCCCTTTCCCAGACAATACTATGCTCAACTTGTAGTTGACCTTGCTATGAAAAATAGTGGACCAGTTGGTTGGACTATAATGTTTCCTGAGAAAGACAGATTTCAAGGAGATGAAAGTTTTGCTAGTATCCTTAATCAGAACTTAGTAAATGTTCCTGGTGCAAGAAACAATCCTGTAAACTATAATATATTAAGTCAAACACCAAGTTTTAAAGGTATAAAGTCAACAGGACCACACATAGGTACAGGCACAATAGGCCCAGTCCCTGCAAAAGATTATTTGCTCACTTGGCCCAACTTAGTTACTAATGTACCAATGCTAGAAGTAGTAAGTAATGGTAAAGGAGTAAATGCATCAGCACCTCAGCCTGATAATCAAACAAGAACATATCCATTGGCAATCACTGTGGGAGATAAAATATATCCTAGTTTTGCAGTAGAAATGTTAAGAGTCAAAACAGGTAAGCCTAGTTATATGATTAAGACTAGCGAAATAGGAATACAAGAAGTTGCAGTTCCACCATTTGATCCAATTGTAACTCAACCAGACGGAACAGCATATATACGATTTAATAACACATTTACTGAAATAGAATATACAGGAGCCGAAAGTATTCCTGACTTGATGGGCAAATGGGTAATAATAGGTGTCACTGCAGAAGGTGTTGCAAACCCTGTGCCAACTCCTAGAGGAAATTTATATCCTCACTATATACAGGGCCATATGCTACAGAATTTTGTAGACGGATCAAATATACAAAGAAGTTCTTTAAGTGCGTTATACGAAGTCTTAGGCGCTCTTATAAGTATGATTTTAATAGTTCTTGTTGTTAGCAGAGCACCTATATGGGCAAGTGCTCCTATATCACTGGGTATAATGGGACTGATTGCATATTATAGTGTGCATAATTATACATCCAATTTACAGTTATTAGATGCTACTTTTCCTGTGTTAAGTTCATTTTTAATTTTTACACAATCTGCTTTTAACAATTTTTACAAGCAATATAAATTAAGACAGCAAATAAAAGGACAGTTTGGAAATTACATATCACCAGAGTATGTTGATATGATTGTAAAAGATCCAAGTTTAATGGCATTAGGCGGCACTAGAAAAGAAATGAGTTTTATGTTTGCTGACATAGTTGGCTTTACACCTATATCGGAAAAGTATATGAAAGAAGATGATCCAGAAGGATTAGTAGAACTTATAAATGAATTCTTAGATAAGATGACAAAAATAGTATTAGCCAACGGTGGAACGATAGACAAGTATATGGGAGACTGTATAATGGCATTTTGGAATGCACCTATACCGTGTGATAATCACGCAGAGATGGCAGTAAAGACAGCAATAGAAATTGAATTGCTAGGTGACGAATTAGAAAAGGAAATGGAACAACGTGGATTACCTAGAGTAAAATTTGGCACAGGTGTAAACACAGGTCCTTGTATTGTAGGTAATATGGGAAGTGAAGCAAGAATGGATTATAGTGTTGTCGGTGATGCTGTGAACTTAGGTGCTAGATTAGAAGCACAAACAAGAGCAGAAGATGTGCCAATCATTGTTTCTGAGTTTACTTATTTGCAATGTCCTGATTTAGCATTTAGTAATTTAGGCGAAATAAAAGTAAAAGGTAAAGAGATTCCAGTTAGGATGTATACTCCTTTATTTGACGGCAAGCAACGTAAACTTTACAAATAACTAGTCACCATAATCAAAATGGGAGAAGTCATCGAACACTCCAACATAACTTTTTAAGTCTTTTCTAATCTCAATAATATGCAACATTTCTAAACTGACATTTCCTTCTTTTTTCATATGATGAAAATATTTAGAAATTAAATTATCTATATTTTGTATGTCTATTAAACAACTATGTATTAGTTCTTGTCTCCAAGTATTTTCCTTAAACAAACCTAATAACCAAATATGTCTTTCGTCATCACTATTAAAGTGTAACATTAAATTTGATATTTCAAAATATAGTGCCCTTGCTGGATTAATATCTTTTCTATATTTTTTCATAATGGATGGAAATATAAAAATATCTTTTCTTGTTCTTAGATTATTCATTAACGAATGATATTCTTCCATAAAAGTTTCTTGCAAGTTGTGGGTGTCTTTTCTTAATTTACCTGTTAGTTTTCTTTGTAGGTTTACAAATATTTTTTTATATCCATCAGATAAATCTTCGTAGTAATGTTTTTTTAAATCTTCTATGTTTAGTATACCCGTGAGGTATTCGTCCGGAATAACATTTGTTTTGTTAAACTTTTCTAAACTTTCTTTAAACCTTATAAGTTTAAAGTCTAAAATTTTACCTTGCAATCGAATAACTCCTTTGCTTCTTCTAAGTTAGCAAACAAATTACTTCTAGATATAGAATTGAGGTTTTGACTTGCTATAAAGTCATCATCTTCTATTAGGTCTGTGTTTAGAGTGTGTGACACCTTATCGATGTCTGTGGTTATATCTTCGTAAGTAAGTTCACTGTCTAGTATATCTTTTATACTATCATACTTATCTAAATGTTCTCTAAAGTACACTATGTCGTCTTCTGTGATTGTTATTTGTTTATTTAAATGGTTTACGTTTTCGTTTTTATAGTAAATAAATTTTGAATGTTTTGCAATGTTAAAACTTAAAAACTGATGCCATTTATTTTGTCTAGATGTGCCTATCAGCCTATAACCTTGTTTTTTGAAATCCAGCAATGTCTCTCTATCCTGGAAACCAGATACTATATGCTTATAGTGTTGATGCATATTATTTATCGCAAAGTACTTTAAGAACTCACATCTTGTAGGTAATTCAGCCAATCCTGAATTTGTTTCGTCACCATATCTTACATCAACTAAATCTTCTTTAATTGTGTAAGTAAATCTACTAGTCATCTTCTGCGGGTGCAACCACTCTAATCCTTGCTGAACTTTTATTAGTGTAGGCAATTCAAATTTGCCGTACTTGTCAGCACCACCATAAAAAGGTTTCAAGAATGAGTTCTTGAAGTAAAAAGGATACTTAGTCATAAGTGTATGATTCAAAATCACAGATAACTTTGTACTTCCGGATCTTTGTAAACTTACTAAAATTATTTTATCGTTATTATCCATTTAATTCCAATATAAGTTTAAGTTTCTCAATTCCGCTTTTGTCTAATGTTTTTCTAACTTCTGAATGCAATGGTTTAGGCCACTTACCTATATCTACCCAGCAGTAGCCTGCACTTTCTTCATTTAACGTTGGAATAAATTCGTTTTCTACTATACAAGCAAAACTGTAATATATAAATTTTTTGTCTTTGCTTCTAAATACATCTATGGGATTTAGTTTTAATATTCCTGGGTATTCTGCTATTTCTTCTGTGAGTTCTCGATGTAAACATTCTAGAGGTGTTTCATTGTCGTCAACCATTCCACCCCATAGTCCCCAAGTGTTGTTGTTTCTTTTGTTACTATTGTTTCTTAATTGTAGGAGACATCTACCTGTGTTCTTTGCAATAAAAATTGCTCCTGCGCCTATTTTTACTAAAGCACCAGTTTCCAGAACCCTGGGTTGTACTCTCCTTCGTAAACGGATATCCATTGATTGCTCACAAATTTATAACGTTTGCTTGTATTTAAGTTCTTTAATACAGGCACCGTACCTGAATATGAACTGGCATCAAACACCACTACCCATTTAGCAGATGATTGACTATACTGAATTATATCATTTTCTCCTGCATCTATACCCCAATTAGGATATCCTGATGTTGATATTTCTTCTGTGATGAGATATCGTTGACCATCAAACACAGGAGCAAGTGTTCCGTCTCCAGGAAAATTTACTTGCGGATCAATAATTTTTGATATGTCGCTTAATGTTGTTGGTGGTAATGTATCTTGGTCTATAACAATTGATAATTTTGTTGCGTCTGATGTGTTAGCAGTTACAGTACCGATTATATCTTGTGTATGGTCTTCGTAGTCATTTGATTGTCTTAGTTTTAAAATACTAACACCGTCTCTTAATTTTCCATAAGCATCTAACAAATCTTCATTCCATTTTTTAGTTGTTAAACTATCTGATGACAGTAATGTAATATCTGTACCAGACACTCCAATTCTGTAATTACCCGGAGTTACAATTACACTGGCGGCATTTTCTATATCACCAAAGAAATCATATATGGCGTCATCGTACCCTAACTCTTGTAAGTTATCTACAAGTTTTATGTCAGCAACTATTTGCTCTACTATTTCTTGTTTTTTAACTTTTGCAGGCGGATTTAACCAAATAGGTAAAGTAAATGTTAAACTAGAAATATCAATCTGCTCATCTACTCCAACCGGTTGTGTTCTGCTGGTCCACTGTAAATCTATAAGTTCAACTTCAACAATGTTAGTCCAGTCTAACGGATTTGTATTTGCTTGTATTTGAATTGTTGGATTAAACAATACAAGTATCTGTTCTAACAACTGCATTTTGGTATCAGTGTTAGGAGTCCATATATCTACTTGCATTGTTAAATTATACGGTACCGGCATATATCTTTCTACAGTATATTGATTACCAGGTAACGTAGTGTAACTGTTTGTTTCTTTATCAAATTTTCTTTCAGTTATCTGTTTTTTATCAACAAAATTTGGCTCGTGTGTTCTATCTCTTGCTATTGCTAATTGTTGAATTGAACAAGCAATAAATGGTGTGCTGTTAATCATATTCTCAGAGTTTTGTCTAAGTATATGTGCTACCATTCTACTCATATCGGCATATCTAACAGGTACTTGATTGTAGTAAGGATTCTTTCCTCCTTTGCCACCTTCTTTGACTTTGAAATTTGCAAATATTCTTACAAACTGAAGTATGTATCTTCTTAACTGCTCGTCATACCAATATTTCATTCTTCATCCATATCGTCAATTTTGTTTCTCAAATCTCTTATAGCATCTTTAAACACTTCTTCTAATTCGTAAATTTCTGACTCTAAATTGTTATGAGCCTGATAAACTTGTCGAATCTGATATTCATCTAATTTTAAACCATTATCTTCTGCTAGTGTTCCTAATTCTGCAATGATTTCACTATAAGTATTGTTGTACTTTATTTTTTTAGTAATATTTCTAGCACTTTGTAGAGTTGACTTCATATCATATAGTTTATCTTCTAATTGCTCTACTTTATCTGCTACTTCATATATTTTCATTTTTAATTGTCCGTTTTAGGTTTAACAACTTTACTAACAAATTGCATTTCATCTATTGTACTACCATCTGACTGCAATGTTGTGTTGGTGTTATTGATAAATGAACTTAAAATTCTATTAGCATTGTTCCAACTTTGTTTAGTATCGTCTTGTACTTTTATCCACCTAGTTCCTTGTTTCTTAAATAATCTATTTGGTGTAAAGTCTGTTCTTAGGAAGTAGTCATTATCATTAGAAGATACTGGAAAACTAATTCCACTCCCTACAAGTGTTACACCATTGGGTGCATCTTCAACAGTTCCTATAATAGGTTTGTTGGGTAAGTCTTCATTTACATAAAGGTGTACACCTGCTTGGTATGATTCATCATATGGCACATCATTTTCTGCTTGTTGCACAATAGCAGATGAAATATCAATCTCGTCTTGGTATGTGCTAATAGCATCTCTAAGGTCACCAATTTCTTCACCAGTTCCAATAATATCTCTGTATTCTTGAGAATCTGTAATTGGTCCACACTTGACTCTCCACAAATGAGGCCACCATCTTGGATCAAACCCTGATGCCGGTCTACTGCCATCTTGAACAACGTAGAATCTATTAATTGCTTCTTCTCTGTCGTCCAGCAACAAATCATCTCTTAGGTGAGGTAACTCAATCACATCACCTGACATTAACTTTCTACCTAATGCATCTACCATACTCTCTATATGGAAGTTTATGAATATAGTATCGTTGGATAAGAATAATCCAAACTGTGTCATATCAAAATCGTTATCGCCTATATCATAGGCTCCTCTAAGTTCATACACATCTTGACTATAAATTCTGTCTCGATTTTCTAAAAACAACAAATCTTGTATAACTGATTCACCAGTTCTTTTATTACCATCACTGTCATAATAGTTTAAAGGACTTTTCTGGGTATAGTCGTTTCCGTCTGATACATCTTCTGCAACACCCAAGTACTTGTGAACAAATATTCCTGTACCACCGGAGAACAGATGCTCGCCTACTATTCTACTTGTAAAATAATAGTCGTTTGTCTTTTCCGGATTCCATAAACTTATTTTAGGCATAACACTATTTATCGTTCTGCGATTCTATTTTGTGTTGACTTTGCACCCAAAGGCATATATAATAACCATAACAGGAGAACATTTATGGAAATGACAATAATTGCATTCACTATAATAGGTGCACTTTATTCGACTTACTGTTATAACAAAGGCTACGAACACGGACGCACATTTGGTAAAGCGGAAGGCATAGTTGAGATAAGTGAATTCTATGCTGATAAAAAAGCATTTAAAAATCCTAAAAATATACTAGGATTTAAAAATTGGCCCGAATGGATCCAGTTTATAGTCAAAAATAAACTAGTAGAGATAAAAATAGTAGATGCCAAGAAGAAAAACTAAAACACGTTCAGTCTTTATCACTACGGAACCAGAGTGGAAAACTCTTAAACTTTTAACTGATGTCCAAGAACGAGAGATAGCATTTAAACAATGCGAGTACTTTGTTCGAACAGAGATTAAAAGTAAGCAAACAGTTTCTGCGGCAAAGGATTGGATAAAGAACAAATCTGGATGGGACAAAAAAGAAATAGAACTCATCCTATCAAATCCTGACTGGGCATTTACGTCTTGTGGGAATTCATTCTTTATAGAATCCAAATTAGGTTATATGAGTGAAGGCTTCCTTAACCATTTAGAAAAACGTAAAGAAGAATGGATTACAAGAGGAAAGAAAACAATTCTAGAAAAGAAAGAGAAACAAAAAGAAAAACCGATAGTCACAATCAAAGAAAGAATGAAAGAGCAAATTACAGATCTCTTAGGAGATTTTGAATCATATCTAGATGACTTTATAACAGGAGATAAATCTGTAAATGACTTCGACCCATATAAAATGATGATTTCGTATCAACCAGCAATAAAGGCCAATCACGCCAAACTAATAATTGAATCGTATGAAGATGCAAAAGCAGAAGCAGTAGAAGTTATAGAATGGCAAGACGAAGACATCAAAGAAGGCTACAGTTTTATGAATCCTAAAATGAGAAAAGAGTATTTGACGTTTTTTGAAAAAATAGAAACTGCCTGTGAGACATTTATTAACAAAGCAAAAACAACTAGAAAAGCAAAAAAACCTAGAGCAAGAAGTAAGGAATCTATAATTAAAAAGTTAAAGTATTTAGAAGCCTTTGGCGAACTAGGACTGGCATCTATAGAGCCTACTGATATTGTTAATTGCAACGAGTTATGGGTGTATAACACTAAAAACAGAAAAATAGGAGTGTATCACGCAAAAAGTAAAGATCCTAAAGCAATGAATAGACCAGGAGCAGGACTAATGGTCAAAGGCACAACTATACAGGACTTTGACCCAGATGAGAGTTTGCAAAAAACTTTAAGAAAGCCGGAAGAACAAATAAACAACTGGACTGGCAAAGCAAAAACAAAATTTTCAAAAGCATTTGACGAATTAACTACTACCGGTACTAAAATGAACGGTAGAATAAATGAGCATTGTATTTTACTAACAACGTTTTAGATAAATACTTGTATGAGTTCATCCGAGACCAACAAAAATAAATTAATCACAGAAATCAAACTTCGTTTAGGCGACGGTATGGTTGATGTGGAATTAGATCCAGAACACTACAACCTTGCTATATCCAAGGCAGTTGACGTGTTAAGGTCTCGTAGTGACGTTGCAAGTGAAGAAAGTTATGTATTTTTATCTACCCTAGTAGACGTTCAAGAATACAGTTTGCCTGCAGAAGTTCTAAATGTTAGAAAAGTTTATAGAAGAGGAGTAAGTTCCACATCAACAGGTGGTACTAACTTTGATCCTTTTGATGTTGCTTTCCATAATATGTATATGGTACAAGCAGGACAGATTGGCGGATTAGCAGTTTTTGATGCATTTTCTCAATATAAAGAAACGTTAGGAAGAATATTTGGTAGTGAGTACGATTTTACTTTTAATCCAAATACTAAAGTTTTAAAAATATTAAGAGCCATAAAACACGAAGAAGATATTTCCATTGGAGTATATAACTATGTACCTGAGGAAATATTGCTTAACGACAATTATGCGAAACCTTGGATTGCAGATTGGGCCTTAGCAGAATGTAAAATGATGTTGGGAGAAGCAAGAAGTAAATTCCCAGGTGGTTTACCTGGACCAGGCGGAGCAGTTACTCTTAACGGTGATGCATTAAAACAGGAATCAATGGCTGAAAAAGAAAGGTTATTGGCGGCTATAAACAATATGGAAGAAGGAAATAAACATTTAGGCTTTGTAATTGGATAATGGCAAATAGGATAATTGGTTTAGTAGGATTTATCGGTTCAGGTAAAGACTCAGTAGCGACTAAACTAGTAGAATCTGGCTGTGTTCAAGAAAGTTTTGCAGGGCCACTTAAAGATGTATGTGCTAGTATATTTGGCTGGGATAGAGAATTACTAGAAGGTCAAACAGATGCAAGTAGAGATTTTAGAGAAACAACTGATTTGTATTGGAGTAAAAAGTTAGGTATAAATAATTTTACACCTAGATTAGCATTGCAACTTATTGGAACAGACGTATTACGAGATCACTTTAATAAAGAAATATGGTTATCCAGTTTAGAGTACAGAATACATAAAATACGCAATGACCAAAAGTGCGTAATTATAAGTGATTGTAGATTTGTAAATGAATTAGACTTTATCAAAAAATTAGGAGGTAAAGTATATCACGTTATTAGAGGCAACATTCCAGAATGGTATGATTTTGCTGTCAAGGCAAATACAGGTGAAGCAAAGGCTCTACACATAATGACTACAAATTACAAACACGTTCATTTAAGCGAATGGGATTGGGTCGGTTATGAATTTGATGGCGTGATTAACAACAGTGGCACACTTGAAGATTTAGATGCTGAAGTTACTAAAATCAACACAGAATACGTTGCAACAGCCGATACTCCACATCAAAAGTTCGATTTAATATAAAATCGGTTATTTATCATAATTTTAAAAAAATACTTATTCTGGTATATTCTAATACCGCACTAAAACAACAGATTTAGGTAAATACTACTAACATAATAAAT
>Ga0129348_1000454_pt1 | contig 14634 bp, 11 predicted proteins | sample CPBDNA_4_FD_94424 | JGI IMG/M metagenome (GOLD analysis project Ga0129348, IMG submission 94424) | Freshwater to marine salinity gradient microbial communities from Chesapeake Bay, USA - CPBay_Sum_27_0.8_DNA | ecosystem: Environmental > Aquatic > Marine > Coastal | place: USA: Chesapeake Bay...
AGGTTATTTGCAATATCTACAGATTTCACAACAAAAAATGAAATTACAATTTTAACTCAAAATCAAGCGCTAGACACTATTAATTATACACATCCCGTTACAGAAAACATATCCTTTTATCGAACAGGCTCGCAATATCATGTCAGGGAAGTACGATTCAATTTACCTAGAAGCATTAAAGAAATTGGTCAAGTAATTACCATACAAACAGATGGTTTGAATGATGTTGTGCTTTATAATGTTGGATTATTTGAGAATAAATACGATCGTACTGACGAGTTTTGGTTAAAGGAAGCATACAAGTGCTATCAATGGCCGTCTGGTGTAGATTTGGAAAATTGGTATTATCAAATAAACGAGTGCTCAAGTGCAAATAATTCGCGCTTTAAAGGAACAAAATTATCCGGACCTGCTATTAATATAGACTCGTCGGAAACAATCGATGGAGGACCAGTTGTAGTAGTTAAGCAAACTAATCCAAATTCACTATTTATTTCAGACGGTGGTGCTGATGGCAATTTAAGGGTTGAATAATTGAAAATTTGAAATACTTTTATATTTATTAATATAGATTATATAAAGAATGTTTATATAAAGTGGAAAATTGTCAAGGAATATTTACATGAATAGATCAAATAAACAAGAATATCAAGAATTTTTTAAAGACGCTATGAAGAAATTCAAAATAAAATCATTGAATCAATTATCTTCTACTGCAGCTAAAAAGAAATTTTTTAATTATGTGGATAAAAATTATGCCGCAAAAAATGAAAATATTGTTGAGACTAATGATGATGGTCCTGTTACTGATGCAAAAACTGGCAAATCATTATATGTAGGTGATGTAGTAGAGATCGAAGGTATGGATGGTCTTTGGCAAATTGTTTTCACACCTTTCAAAGGTGGTCATGTTGCTCCGTATGATATGGAAAACAAGAAATCAGATAACGATAATAAAATACATTTTACAGATCTAGGTAATAAAGTTTGGAAAATGAAAAAAGTATTAGGGTATGCCCAAACAAAGGGCGGATTCTTGAATTAAAATATTTCAAAATAAATAAATGAGAATAAAATATGGGATTATTAAATAACTCTACAATAGTAGTTGACGCAATTTTAACAAGAAAAGGGCGCGAGTTATTAGCTCAAGGGCAAAACAGGTTCAATATAACACATTTTGCATTAGCAGATGATGAGATTGATTATACTCTATATAATACAGATCATCCACTTGGAACGAACTATTATGGTGCTGTCATAGAAGCAATGCCAATAACAGAAGCTTTACCTGATGAAACACAAATGATGCGTTATAAGTTGGTTACATTGCCAAAAAATACTATTCGGATACCAATCGTGGATGTACCGAATTCGGCAGTAACACTAAACGCAGGTCAACAGGATATTATTAAACCAGAAACAATTAATTATTCTGAAGGAAATAAAACTTATGGATATACTGCAATATTGGCAGATTCAGATGTTGCAACTTTAGAAGTTGTGGAACCGTCATTAGGAACAACATCCGTTGCATCACCGCCATTCTCAGTAGAATCCGGACAAAGTGTTAGTTTAGTAGGTAAAACGTTTAGGGTAAAAGCTAAATCAGCAATAGCTGCATCCAAGACAACAACGTTAACAATATACGGAAATGAAACAGGTGGACAAACAGTTGTTACGATTACTGTTAATAAACAGACAATAAATACAACGGCAGGAACGCCATTAACAGGTAATCCACCAATTTCACTATAAACAATTAAATGAGAATAAATTATGGCAATACCATTCAGCAATGGAAATTTTGAACGCCCCAGGGGTGGCACCGGTTTTACTGGTTTCGGAACTGGCTTCTCCAATGGGGGAAATGATAATGGCTTTAGTGGCGGCGGAGGACGCGGGGGAGGATACACATTTGACCCTTGTATAGATTCAAGTGTTCGTTCACGATTAAGTGAACAAGGTTACCTACTTCAAACAGTAGGTTCAGCATCACCAGGTGGGCCCGGAGAATACATTCTTAACTATCCACAAAGCACACTCTCCACACCAGCTGGTTCAATTCCTATATTTGTAAGTCCATCGGGGCAGCAATATGTTTTAGATTGCACAAATCGAACAACGTATCAACTAACAAGACTTGAGAGAGTACCACCACCACCGCCACCGCCGCTTCCACCAGTGCCACCAGTGCCACCAGTGCCACCGCCGCTTCCACCAGTGCCACCAGTGCCACCAACCAGTGTACCGAATTTAGGGGGTGTATTAGGATCTGGTAAAATATACACAATGTTTAACTCCGATGATATAGTTCCAAATCAACAAGAAATAGTTACAAGGGCATTGTGGACAAATAATGTTGGAAACTTGCTAACATTCTATACAAGCTCAGCACAAACTGCCGCACAGAAAGAATATTATTATGAGGTGTATAACAGCTCATCTGCAGCAGATTGTTCATCTGAAGCGCAGTTTAGTGTAGCCTACGGTCACAGATTAGGCTCAGGCTCAGAAGATGAGGGAGGCCAGATTGAGGATACACCTTCTAGAGCAACATACGGGCAGTATCGCTTATTATGTTTGAATCAAGATGAGACTGCATTTGTATTCAATGGAAGTACAGCGGATTCTATATATGCAATCAATGTAAATAGAGCTAGAATGCGCGAAGCCTTAGATCAAGGGAATATTGAAGTTAATATAGCCGCTCTTTCAGGATCACAATTCATTGCAAGTAGTGCAATGCAATATCATACTGGCAGTAATGTGAAGCTTAAGGGTGATGGTGCAGTGATACGGTTAATTGATGATTCAAGCATAGCTGCAGCTACAATCAAGCAATCGGGTGAAGTATATAATATGGTTTCCGGGACTATTGAAGATGGAATTTACAATGCTTCAAGTCCGGTATATTATGGACAGCTATTCAAAAGAAAGGGTATTATTATATTAGATGGTGCTATGCTTGATGCGAGCGCATCATTCGGAACAGTTACCTCGCGTGAAACAAATGGTGATAATTCATATAAGCTGTTTACAGCAATGTCAGGAGCAGCACAATTCACAGATGCAAGTGGTGATTATTTAGGATTCCAAGGAAGATCTGAGGAAAAAGTTAAATCAACACACTATTTCGTAAGAGTAAAAAATGCAGATTATAACTTTAGTAATAATCCAACATTTGTTACAGGCAGTGAGGGCGATTTAAGGCATGCTGAAATGTATACTGATCCAAAAGTATATGTTACCGGTGTTGGATTATATAATAATGAAAAAGATCTCGTTGCAGTTGCAAAATTATCACAAGCAGTGAAGAAATCATTCAAAGAAGAAGCACTTATAAAAATTAAATTGGATTTTTAAAATTCAAAGTTTAATAAATGTGTATTATGGAGAAGGTAATAAATTAATATGGCCCAAACAGTCACTATAATTACGCCTCGAGGGCAAAATATACAATCAGTAGTTCATTCTCCTGAGGAAATTAACAATGTTGTTAGTAGCCTAAATCCGGACATATATGAAGTAAATATTGATGTGTTGAATGATGCTGCTAATAAATTAGATGCTGTTTTTCAAAATATAGCGATTACCAGCAATCAAGCAAGCCTTTATCAAGCAAGTGGGTATTTTTCGTTAAATAGTACACAGTATAATGATTGCTTTTTTGTATTGACACGGAGGCCCGGAGAAGCATTAACAGGTTTATTTGGACAAGGCCCGGCTGGTGGTACTGTGCAATTTGCTCGCCCAACAATTCAAACAAGTGAAGATTGGCGAAAAATTGTAATATATTGCATCCGACCACGTACAATATCAGCACCACCACCGCCACCAATAGGACATGGACAAGTATTTATTCCATTCTATTCGGATGATCTTCTTGTAGATCGTGAAATTACCACAGAGGCACTTTGGTCTAATAACAATGCGTATCTTACTGCACCTGCAACAGCTAGCCTGGCAATATCAGCTTCTGTTAATTATTGTTTAGATGTATATGATACAGATCCTGATTCTGACCCTTGTTCCGAAGTGCAATTCAGTATCGTTTATGCAGATTATTCAGGTAGTGGTGACACAGATGCCGGTGGTCTTGATAATGAAACAGTAACAAAGGCTCTATACTCACAATATGCAAATGTCTTGTTACCAAAAGGACAAGATAAATTCTCAATTGATGGTATCGACCAAGATTATGTATATATCATTGACGTTAAGCGTGCACGATATAAAGATTTATTAGATCCGGGAAATCTACAATTGACGCTATCAAGAGTAGGTTTTAGTTCCGATGCAAGTAATAGTATATTAGCAAATATGCAAACCGGCAGTGCACTTCCTGGATCAAGTACATTTATAGATGATTCTGGAAATGATCCATTACCATTTAATTATGTTAATAAGACATATAATTTGAAAATTGGTACTATAGAGGATGGTATTGGTTCTGTACCAACAACACCCTCAGCATCTGCAGATACTGGTTCGTTTGGCCTTGTATATCCAAATCATGGAATGATAGTATTATCTGGAACTAAATTGGATTCTGAATTAGGATTTAATACAAATCGAAATACGCAAGTAAATGGATATAATACATATAGATTATATCATTCATTGAAATTAGTAACAGATAATGCATTAACTGATACGTCAGGTGATGCTTTAGGATTCTACGGCCGCGCGGTTTCAATGAAACACAACAATATGTGTTTTGTGCGAGTCCGTAATTCGATACTAAATCATTCAAACAACCCAACATTTGTTACCGGTAGTGAAGGAGATATTTCCAGTAATATGCTAAATACTAATCAAAATAAAGCGTATTTTACATCAATTGGTATTTATAATAATGATAAAGATTTGTTAGCGGTAGGTAAAATATCAAAACCAATTCTCAGCACGAATTGGGATGAGTCATTATTCATTGTAAAAATACGACATTAAACCATGAAGTTGCGCACATTACTACGGGAAGTAAGTCAAAAAATTAATATCGGTACCAAAAACCGAGATCAATTTGATGATTTATTTGAATTTTTGTATGAGAATAAAATTCGTCATAAAATAATTCATGAAGAAAATGGAAGGTTTGTTATAATGGTGTTTGTTGATGACCTGATTAATATAGTTGGTGATAATTTTCAATCATCATTAAAGGGAGATTTTCCTGGAATATCATTTTATTAATTAAAGGTAGCAATTACATGGCAATCCCAAAGACATTTGAATCAATAAAGGCAAGGGATTTTACTCTTACTCCGATAAAAGCACATAAGGAGTTTGTAATAGCATCCACAGAATTGGAAACTACGAGTTCTGGGTATCTTCTATTAGATGGATTATATTCCGGGGTAATTACACCCATTGGATCTGCAAAAGCTCTTAACGATCCAAAAAACACAATAAACGACAGCTATAAACACGTTATTTGGAAGCATATTGATAATTTATATTATCGACGAGGATACGAACCGGGATTCACAATGGAACATAGTAATCAACGGTATGTTAAAAAATTCTTGAATATAAGTGCATCAATGGTTTCTATTCCATATTTGGATTTTGGTGAAAAAATAAAACCAGGATCAGTATCAATTACAAATTCTGATCTAGGGATTACGGTAGTTGATGATAAGAACGGCAATTTGTATGATTCAAGCATAGATTCAGATATTCCGTATATTCCTAAATATGCAAACATTTCATATTGGGGATTTAATTCCATATTTCGTGACTTTAAATATGTTGAAGGTACAATAATAAATGGATTTTATCAATACGAATCAAATGCATTTTCAACTGCAAATGTAAAAAGTCGCATTTCTAACGTAAAATTTGAAAAAAGGCAAACAGGCTCGCTCGCTGCAAGTGAACCTGCTTTTGCTGGTATGTGTGCCGCATTTCAAAACGGATATATATTAACGCCACATAATAAGCATTATAATTTTGACAATACAGATGAATTTACGATTTCTTTTTGGATTCGACCACATCAGACATCAACAACAGGTAGCGTAATTAGTAAAAGAGGTACTATTTTTAAAGACCAATTAGGCAATTTAGATAAAATTAGTTTATCGAGTGGTGAAATTAAAAAACAGATACACATTTCTTCAAGTTTTGTTGATGAATCTATTGACCGATATCCATTTGACATACAGTACGACGGAACATCTAACATAATCTTTACCAGATCGGATGGTACAAGACAATCACAAATAAGTTTACAATGCCCACCTGATCAGTGGAATCATGTGGCAATAACAAGATACAGCAGTTCAGAGGGTAAGAAAATATCGATGTATGTAAACGGCACACTAACAGGATACTCCGGATCTGTAATTGATGCTACAGACAATCCGCTAAATAATCATGGCTTAATGTTTGGCGCTAGAAATATGGCATTATCTGAGGCCTTTAGTGGATCTCTTGATGAAATACGATTTTGTGATCGTGCGTTTTATTCTGGCAGCAGCTTGGACTCTGCATTTTACGAAAAATTATCTAATGATGCTAATTATTTACATAATACATCTGTTGTCGGAAATGTATTTTATCGATCTGGTAATATTGTAATATCTCCGATAAATCCAAGATATAAAAATTTACTATCTGGTAGTTTTTCACTTTCTTATCAAGGGACACATACGATATATCAATATGAAGCGCTTTGTAGAATTCGAAAAGGGGCATTCAATGTTACAAGAAACCCAACTGCATTAAAATCACCAAAATCAAATATTGTACTTGACGATTTTACTGGCTCTTTGAGTCCATACGCGACAAGTATAGGTTTATATAATGACTCGAATGAACTTGTAGCTGTAGCTAAATTATCCCAACCTCTACAGATGCGCGATGATGTTGATTTAAATATTATGTGCCGCTGGGATGTTTAATATATATTATTAAAAAAAGATCTCACGATCGGATAATAGAAAGAGGAAATACATGAAGAAGTTGAAAGATATATTAGTATCAGAATCTCTAAAATATCACATTAATCGAAAAATACCCATGATGGAAAATGTATTTAGATTTGCATCAACCGCGTATTTCGATATCATATCAGAGGCAAAAAAATTATACAAATCTGGAAAATATATACCACTAACAGAATCAGAAAAGGATTTTCTAAATTCAGAAATTGGGGAATTTGGGATATATGGTGGTGAAAAAGTGCCATTAGATCTTCCAATGATAGAAACAGAACTATTAGATGAAGCAGAATATCAGGGCAGGGATGTTGAGTTAAATAAACCTAAACGTGGAGGTAGTAAAAAGTTTTATGTATATGTAAAAGATCCAAAATCGGGCAATGTGAAAAAAGTATCATTCGGTGCAGCAGATGGCGGAGGTAAACTTTCAGTAAAATTTAAAGATCCAAAACGCAGAAAGGCATTCGAGGATCGACATAATTGTAAAGATAAAAAAGACAAAACAAAACCAGGTTACTGGTCATGCCGTCTGCCGAGATACGCTAAATCATTAGGATTGGGTAGTAACATGAATACGTATTGGTAAAACTATATAATGTAAAGTGAACAAACCGTACACGGAAAAATCAAATGACGGATATATTATTAGGAAAATTTCTGCTAATATAGACGAAATGGAATTGATATGGCACCAGGACAAAAGAAACAGAATAGTCGAGATTATTTCCGGAAATAATTGGCAGTTTCAATTTGATAATGAGTTGCCTGTTGAAATAAATGCAGGAGATGTATTACATATTCCTGGTGGTAAAATACATAGAGTAATACGAGGTACTACAGATTTAAAAATTAAAATACAAGAATATGACAGATAGTCATTGGTTTTACAGAAATAAAAAAATATCAGAAGTACCAGAAAATTCATTTGGTTTTGTGTATATGATAGTAAATATGTTAACCGGTCAAAAATATATTGGCAGAAAATATTTTTATTCCACACACAGAAAATCACTTACAGCTAAACAAAAAAGAGAAGGTAAAAAAAGGCGAACACGAGTCACAAAAGAATCTAATTGGCGCGAATATATGGGCTCATCAAAAACTTTATTAGCTGACATTGAAAGATTGGGTAAAACGAACTTTGAGTTTAAAATATTGATATTTGGAGAAACAAAAGGTCAGGTTAATTATTTGGAAATGAAAATGCAGTTTCTTCATGACGTATCAATTAATCCAGCATTTTATAATGATACTATTGGTAGTGGTAAATTTGCATCAATAAAAGATCCAACATTATTATTTGAAAATATACAAGAAAATTTGGATTTCTAAAAAATAATTCGTATATTATAAGGATGGTTTCAGATATACTTAATCTTCTTGAGTCCGTAATAGGAACATATAGCAGAAAGTCAAAAGGCAACGTTGCATTTCATTGCCCATTTTGCAATCATGCTAAACGAAAACTTGAGGTTCAAACTGAAACATATGCTTGGCAATGTTGGGTTTGTGGTGCTAAAGGTCGTAGCCTATATACATTATTAAAGCGAGCTGGTGCCAGTAAAGCCCAATTAGATAGGTTACAATCGATATTACCCAAAAAACGCAGGAAATCCGTAGAATATACCGAGGACGTTCCTAAAATCTGTAAATTACCAGATTCATTTATTCCATTATGGAAACCGAATAGAAAAAATTTCTTTTGGAATACTTGCATGGAATATTTACAATCTCGGGGGGTGACATTGTATGATATATTAAAGTATCGAATAGGATATTGTACAAGCGGCCGATATAAAAATATGATTGTGTTTCCAAATTACAATAAAGATGGACAACTAACATATTACACCACCAGAAGTTTTATGCGTTCTAATTCAGCAAAATTTATAAATCCGCCATTAAGTCGAAATATTGTTGGTTTTGAATTACAATTAAATTGGGAATTGCCGGTGATATTAGTTGAATCTGCATTAGATGCAATCACAATAAAAAGAAATGCAAGTCCATTATATGGTACAGTATTATCTAAAGCACTAAAAGGTAGTATTATTGAAAATGGTGTTAAAAAATTATATTTGGCATTGGATTATGATGCGTTATCTAAATCTATAGATATTGCAAGGTATTTGATGAATTTGGGTATATCTGTACATTTTGTAAAATTGGAAAATGGAACTGATCCAAATTCATTAGGATACGAAAAAATGTGGAATCTAATTAATTCCACAGAAGAGTTGACAGAAGATGAGTTATTTGACTACACAATAAAAAAATCATTATTTGTATGAGTGGAGTGAGTGTTGATAAAATATTTCATATAGCCGATATTCATATTCGAAATTTCAAAAGGCACACAGAATACCGGGCAGTATTTAAAAAAATGTATCGGTATTTAAAGAAACACGCAACAAAAAAATCACTAATATATTTAGCTGGGGACATTGTTCATTCAAAAAATGATATGTCTCCGGAATTAGTAAAAATGGTATCTGATTTTTTAAACTCGTGTGCAAACATAGCACCTACCGTATTAATAGCAGGTAATCACGATGCAAATTTAAACAATGATGCCAGGCTAGATGCGTTAACACCGATTGTTGATGCAATTAATAATCCAAATTTAATGTATTGGAAAGATACGGGTGTTTATGAATATGGCGGCATAATGTTTTCTGTATTTTCAGTATTTGGAGATCCTAACCAGTGGATATTAGCAGATGATATCGATGGCGCTTATAAAATTGCATTACATCACGGTGCAGTATCCAGCGCACTTACTGATTTGGATTATGAAATAACTAATGAGTTAATCACACCGTCTATATTTAAGGGATTCGATTTAGGTTTATTGGGTGATATACATAGAACACAGTTTTTAGATAGTGAAAAAACGGTCGCTTATGCAGGATCATTAATCCAACAGAATCATGGCGAAGGCTTAGTTCATGGATTTATGGTATGGGATGTTCAAACAAAGTCATGTGAATTTGTTCAAATAGAAAATAATATAGGATATGCAACGTTAGAAATTTCGGACGGTTCTATAATAAATGACGATGCTTACATTAATACATGGCCGAAGAATATAAGATTGCGTATCAAATACAGTAATACATCTTATAAAGAAGTCCAAGCAATATTTAAAAACCTTAAGAAAAAACACAAGTTTCTTGAAACAACATTGTTAAAGATTAATGATTATGAATACAACTCCAATGAAAAAAATACAATATTGGGGGATGTTCGTGATGTAGAATATCAAAACAAGCTAATAACAATGTATTTGGAATCAGGCAAGCACGAAACAGCAGCAGACCCAGACTCAGTTCGTCATGCAAATCGTGTTATGAATTCCAAATTGGAAAAAAATGAAGTAATTGTCCGAAATGTTGTTTGGAAGCCGCTGACTTTTGAATTCGATAATATGTTTTCGTATGGTTCGAACAATAAAATAGATTTTGCGAACTTTAAAGGGGTTAAGGGATTATTTGCACCAAACGCATCTGGTAAATCTACATTGCTTGATGCAATCACATATTGTCTGTTTGATAAATGTTCAAGAACATACAGATCTATAGATGTTCTAAATACGAGGAAAAGTTCATTTCGATGTAAATTAGTATTTGAGTTAAATAACACCATATATTCAGTTGAAAGAGTTGCAAAAAAGCACAAAAGAACAGGAAAAGTTCGTGTTGATGTAACATTTATGCAGGAATCAGATGATGGACCTATTTTGTTGAACGGAAAAGATAGAGACAGTACAAATAAAATAATTCGGGGGTATATTGGAACATATGATGATTTCTTATTAACTGCATTATCTACACAAAATGATAACAAAAATTTTATATTCAAAACACAAAAAGAACGAAAGGAATTATTAAATTCATTTTTGGATATTTCTGTTTTTGATGAGTTGTATCTAATTGCAAGAGATGAAATAAAAGGGTATCGTTTTGAAATAAAGTCTCTAGAACAAGAAATTAATGATGATCAATATCTCAATTTATCAACTGATATAGAAATCGCCTCTCGCGAGTATACTGAATGCTCGAGCTCGTTTGTTGAATCGGATCATCTTGTTGAAGAGCTAACAAACAATATTAATAAATTAAAAAATTCTTTGAAATTTATCGAGAGCCCGATTGATATTGTTCAAGTGTCGAATGATATTGCGCAGTTGGTAGATGAGAAAAATATAGGAATGCAATCCATTAATAACAAACAATCCGAATTGGACGAGTTATTAATTAGCTTGGAAGAGTTGCACAACAATTTGTCTGAATACAATATAGACAAGATAAAAAAAGACCGAGATCATATTGTAGCATTAACAAAAGAAGTGCAATTAAAGAAAAATGAATATATAAAAATAACCACTGAATTGCAGCATTTAAATGAAGTTATCGAACATTTAAAAAATCATGAATATGACCCTGAATGCAATTTTTGTGTAAATAGCAACTTTGTTAAATCGGCGTTAGAAGCGAAAAAAAAGCATCCAGAACTTGATAAGCAATCAATTCTTTTACAGAAGTCAATAAGCAAACTAGAAACAGAGGTTAGCAACCTATTACCACACGTAGAAAAATTGGAAACCGATATTGAAGACATTCATTCTAATATTTCAGAAAAATCGAAATTAAGAGAAACATTAGCTAATGAGATCGAAATAGAAAAATATAAGATTATAAATTTAACAGATAAAATATACCAATTAGAGCAACAAAAAATACAGTACAAAAAACAAAAAGAGCAACAAATAAAAAATGAGCGTATTGAAAGTAAAATATCACAAGTCCAAAATACGCTTGATTCTGAGAAGCAGCAGTATAAGTTATTGCAAAATAATATGATGACATATAATAGCAAATTAACTGCGTTATTGAATATCGAGGAAATTCTAAATAATAAAAAAACTCGCCTGGCGCATTTATACGAGCACATATCAGTATATGAAGCGTATTTAGCTGCCGTTTCGAAATATGGAGTACCGTATATGCTTCTACAGAAAATATTACCAGTTATTGAAGATGAAGTAAATAATACATTGTCCCAAATTGTTGAATTTTATATTACTTTAGAATCAGATGAAAAAAATATAAATTGTTATATTCATTATAATGACGAATTGAGTTGGCCAGTTGAATTAGCAAGTGGTATGGAAAGATTTATGATTTCAGTAGCAACACGATCTGCTTTAATTAATGTTTCAAGTTTACCTAGGCCGAATTTTTTGGCAATTGATGAAGGATTCGGAACAGCAGACTCTTCGACAATTGCAAGTATGCCGTTATTATTTGATTATATAATCACACAATTCGATTTTCTATTAATAGTTACTCATATTGATAGTCTTAAAGATTCTGTTGATTCGGTGTTGAATATCGATAAAGTCGATAATTATTCGAAAATTTCAAATATTGATTAATAATTATAATTAAATGAGGGGTTCATTTAATGATAAAAAATATCAGATCAGCAACCGGGCTGTCTAATATAACAGTTCCGATAATAGATACCAGTTCCAATTCTTCAAATTATTTTAGGTTATTTAATATACCTGATAAATTTTACGTTGGTAGAAATGGATTTAATATACAAGGGAATTTAGATACGCTTGTTAAAGATTCGATGATTTATATAGATATCATCGATTCAACAGGTAAAGTCATTTTTCACGAAATATATGATTTCTTATCTGCAGATAAATCCAGGTTAATCAGTGTTTATATTTATGATGATACACCACCCGGTGAATGCATGATTTATGTAGCCGGTCGTGCAAAAATTAATCCAACAACCGGGCAGTCATATCCATATTCAATGAACCCAGGATCACCAGATTATTTGGATAATCCAAATTTATTATGGTCTAAGAAAATATTAGTAGTTCCAAATAAAGAAAATACACAAGATTTGGTATTTAAAGCGGTTCCAAAAGTAACTGCTGAGGAGCGAATATTAAGTTATTATGAGTTTTCATCAGATCCGCAAACTCGAAAACTAAATATTTCTGGTTCTTGGGATGTATCAACTACAACGACATATCAAAATTATACAAAGGGTTCCGATTCGAAATTTGCACCTGATATCGGTACAGTTGGTGATATAAATACCTACGACCCAGATATAACAGATTCTACAAAATATACATCAAATCAGGAAGTATATTCTTATTATTCCAATAATATAGCAAGATTAACTGATACACAATCAAATTTTACACCAGATCATGTGGGCGGTGTCATAACGCTTCGTAATCTCGCAAACACTCCAGAACTTTCGAAGTTAGTAAATGATGGTGTAATTACGAGTGTTCCTGATTTTTCGGCAAGTATTGTATCTGTGGAAGATGCAAATACCATACAAATCAGCCCCAGCTTTCAATTTATATATAATACAAGTGCTGGCAAACAGGTAGTCAGATCTATAACAAATGTTAGTAATGTAACTGCCAGCTATTTCTCTAATGCTAGCAGCTCTTTAATTTCTCAAGAGAGCCAATCATATGTGAAGCTGGATTTTGATAAATTGGAACCTGTTGTTGGTGATGTGGATTATGTCGATATTTCATATAAACCATTTGGTTCAGTTGGTGATTTTCAAGATTTAGGAAAACACACGTTATCGCCCCAAGAATATTTGCTGTCTCAAGATGAATTGGTATTTGATAAGTTTTCATTGAAATTAAAACCAATTGGTGAATTTTTAACAAAAACCGATTTTACTAATTATTGGGATTTAACAAATGGTGATTATAGTTCAACTGTTTCAACAGACACCAAATTTATAAAATCTGGTGTAAAATTACAAAGGGGTGTATCACAAGGCACATCGATTGGATATGATTATAAAATATCACCAAAAAGCAGCTACGGAATCTCAGCAACTGAAGAAACTGAATTCGAGCTGTCTTTCGACCTAAACTCAAGAGTGGGTAAGGGCACAGTTAGTGCATACATATCGGGGTCTGGTATAATATCAGATGAAATCGATTCTAGAAATGTAGATAGTGTGATTACAGATCGAAGTTTGGGAGAATTGGTGGGGGTAGTAACAAATAGTAGTACAGCATCAACAACCACGCATAAATTCTACTTTCGAGTAATTGACAGTAATATAATATATCCGATTATCTTGTTTAAAGATATTGATTCAATCAATATACGAAATATATCAGTAAAACCAAGAAATGTTCCTGGTTATTCACCAAATCAAGCAAGAATTATTTTGCCGCTATCGACGTTTGATATTCAAACTGAATTGGTGTTTAGATTCAACTATCATACCGCGACTGGATTAAAATCAGATACATCAACTAAATTGTATGGTGTTTACTTTAAAGGCACAGGCCTTCGTCCAAGCGTACTTAATAATTCGCTTCCGAGCTCATCAATATATACAGATCTATCTTCATCGTTTTTAGACGCGTCTGGTAGCTTTTCTGACAGGATAACTTATTTAGAGTTATCTGGCAGCGGCGGTACAGGAAATTGGGATGATATCACAGGTAAGCCAGACGGATTATTATCAAGTTCAGCACAAATTGCATCAGATATTAGTGGTGCTGCTTTTGTATCTGCTTCAAATGAATTTGAAGAATTAACACTAACAAAAGGAAGTGGAGAAACTACGGTACTAGATTTAAGTCCAAGGAAAGTATTAGAATTGGTTAAGA
>Ga0129348_1000455_pt1 | contig 14624 bp, 11 predicted proteins | sample CPBDNA_4_FD_94424 | JGI IMG/M metagenome (GOLD analysis project Ga0129348, IMG submission 94424) | Freshwater to marine salinity gradient microbial communities from Chesapeake Bay, USA - CPBay_Sum_27_0.8_DNA | ecosystem: Environmental > Aquatic > Marine > Coastal | place: USA: Chesapeake Bay...
GGCCCGGGTGGGCTTTGGCGATCACCGGGTTGCCCGCCGCGATGGCCGCCGCGAAGTCTCCCCCGGTGACGCAGCCGTAAGCCAGCGGAAAGTTGGCCGGCGGAAAGATCACGACCGGGCCGATTCCAAAGCAGGCTGCCCGGATGTTTTTCTCAGTGTCGAGCATCGCCATCCGCCAGGATTGCTCCCGAGCGCTGGTCGCCGCCTGCCGCAGCTGATCGAGCGTGCGGGGCAGTTCCACATCGGCTAGTCGGGGATGCTCGGCAAGGCCCGTCTCGGCGTGGCCTGCCGCAACCAGTTCCGCGGCCCGATCCTCGAGCCGCTCGGCGAACCGTTCGAGGAAAGCCGCCAGCCGCTCCGGCGGGAGTCGAGAAAGCTCGTCCGCGGCCGCCGCGGCGGCGTCGAGAGCCTCATCGACATCGGCCCAGCCGCTCACCGGCCAGAGGGCCGGCCGGGGCCGGCCGGCCGTGGGGTCGAAGGCCTGGAAGCTGCCAGAAGCTGTCGCCGCCCGCCACTGGCCGTTGATCAGGACAGGTTCACACGCAGGCATGATCGGCTCAGGTGAGCTCCTCCTTGCCGAGCTTGACCGGATCGCGGAAGGCGACGGCAAAACCGATCATCACCACCGCGGCGGTGACGGCAAAGGCGATCCAGAAGGGCTTCCATGGGAAGACATCCGGGTCCACCGTCAGCGCCTTGGCCACCTCGGGAAAGGCGATGTTGCCGACGTACATGCCGGCCCCGTAGGTGAGCAGAGCGATCAGACCCTGGGCGCTGGCCCGCAGGCTCTTGGGGGCGACATGGTCGGTGTAGAGTTGGCCGGTGACAAAAAAGAAGTCGTAGCAGATGCCGTGCAGCACCACCGCCAGGACCAGCATCCAGGCGGTCTCTCCGCCGTAGGCGAAGAGCACGTAGCGGGCCACCCAGGCCAGCATCCCCACCAGCAGCATCGTCTTGACACCGTAGCGGGCCAGCAGCACGGGCATCAGCAGCATGAAGAAAATCTCGCTCATCTGACCAAAGGTCATCACCGTCTCGCTGCCAAGCCCGAGCATGCCCTGGATGCCCATGTCGCCGATGTACTTGTTGGCCATCGCGTAGTAGACCGCCAGCGGGATACAGACCAGAAAGCTGGCGATTGCAAACACGGCGAAGGCGGGTGACTTCATCAGGCCGACCGCGTCGAGGCCGAGGAGCTTGGCGATGCTGATCGGCTCGCCCTTGGCTTTGGGCGGGCTGCTGGGCAGCGTGAACGAGTAGATTCCCAGAATCGCCGAGGTCACCGCCGCCAGCAGGAAGGGGAGGTTGGTCTTACCGGCGTCGTTGCCTTCCGTCGCACCCAACACGAGCGGCGCGATGCCCTCTGGCAGCCCCCCCGCCATGATTCGCGGCAGCAGGGAACCGACCGTGATGCCGGCGACGATCCAGCCGATCGTGCCCCAGACCCGCACCAGTGGAAACTGCTTCTGCGGTTCCGCCAGGTGATCAAAGCTCACCGAGTTGACCAGGGCCAGGGTCGGCATGTAGCAGAGCCCCGCGGCCAGGAGCAGCCAATAAAAGGAGACCGGATCGGTCGCCTGGGAAACCGCGTAGAGCAGGCCGGCTCCCACCAGGTGGAGCACACCGAGCACCACCTGCCCGGGCAGGAAGCGATCGGCCACCAGGCCCACGAACAACGGGGCCACGATCGCCGCGATCGAGCCGGTGGAATAGGCCTGGCCAATAATCGTGCCGACCTCGTCGGCTGACCGGTCCGAAAAAAGTTCCGCCAGATACTTGCCCATCGGCACCGCCCAGGCTCCCCACAGGAAAAACTCGAGGAACATCATGATCCCGAGCCTGGTCATGGGGGCGGGAGCATGGGGTGACTCGACGGTGGCTGACGCGTTCATGCGGATCCTCGTAGGAGACGTGCGGACAGGAAACGTTTTCCATCGGAATCGTCCCCGCGTGGCCGCCATGATACGCGTCGGGACCGGTCTGCGACAGCACCGCCCCGCCGGACGCGGCAGCCGGGTTGCGGGAGACCCGCAAACCGGCAGAATGACCGCTCGCTCAGCCTGCTCGTTCCCTTGGGAGTCCGTATGCGGCACGCTCGAATCGATTCAGCGCTCTTTGCCGCCAACCGCCGGCGGCTGGTGTCGCTGCTGCCGGAAAAGGCGCTGGCAATCGTTCACGCAGCCGACATCCTGCCCACCAGCGGGGATGGCACGCTCCGGTTGCAGCCGGCCAGCGACCTCTTTTGGCTCTCGGGCATCGAGCAGGAAGAGAGCGTGCTGGTGCTCTGCCCCCAGGCGACCGATCCGGCGGCCCGGGAGTTGCTCTTTGTGCGAAAGCCCAATGACCACCTGGCGGTCTGGGAAGGCGCCAAGCTCACCAAGGAGCGGGCCACCGAGATCTCGGGCATCACGCAGGTCCGCTGGCTGTCCGACCTGCCGGGAGCCCTCCACGGGCTGATGTGCGAGAGCGACTCCGTCTGGCTCAATGCCAACGAACACGAACGGGCCGCCTACGAGGTCGAGGATCGCGACCTACGAATGGCTCGCTCGCTGATCGCCAGATATCCACTTCATCGCTACGAGCGGCTGGCCCCGCTCCTCCGCCGGCTGCGGGCGGTCAAGAGCCCCGCCGAGGTGGCCCTCATCCGTCGAGCCGTCGATATCACCGACGCCGGCATCCGCCGGATGCTCGCCGCGGTCAAACCGGGGGTGATGGAATATGAACTGGAGGCCGAGTTGGTCTGTGAGTTCACCCGCCGACGGGCCCGATTCGCCTACGAGCCGATCGTCGGCTCAGGGGCAAATGCCTGCGTCCTCCACTACCTCGACAACGATGCCGAATGCCGCTCGGGCGATCTCTTGCTGGTCGACGTGGGAGCGTCCTATGCCAACTACGCGGCCGATCTGACCCGCACCTACCCTGTCAACGGCAGGTTCACATCCCGGCAGCGGGCCGTCTATGAGGCCGTGCTGCGGGTGCTGAAGGCCTCGATCGGCCGAGCCGTGCCAGGCACTTCGCTGCGGGACTGGAAGCGGGCCGCCCAGATTCAGATGACCGAGGAACTCGTGGGGCTCGGCCTGCTGACCGCTAAGGAGGCAGCGGCCGACAGTCCCGAGAGTCCAGCCTGCAAGAAGTACTTCATGCACGGCCTGGGCCACTCGCTCGGCCTGGGGGTGCATGACATCGCCCCGTTTGACGGTCCGCTCGAGCCGGGCTGGGTGATCACGGTCGAACCCGGCATCTACATTCCGGAGGAGAATCTGGCGGTGCGGCTGGAAAACGACATCCTCGTCACGGAGAAGGGACCGGTCGATCTCGCTGGCCACGTGCCGATCGAGCCCGACGAGATCGAGAGCCTGCTCGCCGGGCGAGCCTGAGTTCCGGTATCCTCGGCGGCTCCCTGAATCCCTGGAGTCCCTTCCCATGCGGCCTATCGCACCACTCGTTCTTCTGTCCCTTGCCCTCGTTACCCCGGAGTTCACCGTGGCCGCAGACATCCCCCATCCCACGCTTCCCGAGTCCGCCGGCCCGATCGACGCGGACGCCCCGCTCGCCTTCACGACCACGCCCTCCGGCCTCAAGTACCGCATCCTGCGGAAAGGGCCGGGCGGCAAGCCGACCGCCGCCGATACCGTCGAGGTCAACTACCATGGTTGGCTCGACGATGGGAAGGTCTTTGACAGCTCCTACGCCCGCGGCGAGTCGATCTCTTTCCCCCTGAATGGCGTCATCCCGGGCTGGACCGAGGGCATGCAGCTCGTCGGTGAGGAAGGCATGATCGAACTCGAGATTCCCAGCAACCTGGGCTACGGGCCCCGGGGCACGCCGGGTGGCCCGATCCCGCCCAACGCCACGCTCCACTTCATCGTCGAACTCATCGACGTGAAGTAGCCACACGCCCTCGTCGCAACTTGCCCCGCAGCACCGGACGATTCCCGCGGCCTCACCCGACCCGCCGGAGTCGGCCGGTGGCCGTCGCAATCACAGCCTCCTCGTCGGTCGGGATCACCCAGACGGCGATCCGACTTGAGGCGGTGCTGATTCGGCGATGATCTTCGGCGTTGGCTGCGGCATCCAGCTCGAGCCCCAGCCAGCCGAGTTGGCCGCAGATCCGCTCCCGAATCACCGCGGCGTGCTCGCCGATGCCGGCGGTGAAGACGAGCGTGTCGAGGCCGCCGAGCACGGCCGCGAGCGAGCCGATTTCCTCGACCGCCCGCCGGCAGAAGAGCTCAACCGCCTCGGCAGCCCGCGAGTCGTCCGAGTCGAGGAGCGTCCGCATGTCGCCGCTCTCCCCCGAGACGCCCAGCAGCCCCGACTCCCGGGAAAGGATCCGCTCGACTTCGGCGGCCGAGAGGCCTTCGGCGAGTATCAGATGAAGCACCGCACCAGGGTCGATTCGGCCGCTGCGGGTGGCCATCACCAAGCCGTCAAGCGGCGTGAAGCCCATCGTCGTGGCGATGCTGCGACCGTCACGGACTCCGCAGAGGCTCGCCCCGGCGCCCAAGTGGGCGACGATGGCCCGGGCCGGCATCGCCCCGGTGATCTCCGGAAGCCGCTCCACGACCGACTCATACGAGATCCCGTGGAAGCCGTAGCGGCGAATGCCGGCATCGTGCCAGCGGCGGGGAATGGCAAACCGCATCGCCAGCGGCGGGCAGGTGCGGTGAAAGGCGGTATCGAAGCAGGCCACCTGGACCGCTTCGGGCAGGAGGGCCGCCGCCAGCCGGATCCCGGCGAGATTGTGGGGCTGATGCAGCGGGGCGAGCGGCTCGAGCGCAGCGAGCCTGGCGAGCACCGCCTCGTCGACGACCACCGGACCGGTGAAGTCGAGGCCGCCGTGGACAACCCGGTGGCCGACCGCGGCGACCGGGCCGCCAGCCAGGGCGACCGCCCTCGACAGCATCAGCTTGAGGAACACTGCCTGGGCTGAGGATTCGTCCGGCACCTCGATCAGTTCCTCGACGGTCTGCCCGGCCGCGGTCGTGACCGCAAGCCGACAGCCTTCATCCCGAAGGTCACCATGCAGGCGGGCCACAAGAATCGCCGCGGTCTCACCGATGCGATAGAGGCTGCACTTGACACTGCTCGACCCCGTATTGACGACAAGGATCCGATCCTCGGCGGCCCGTTCGGTCATGACTCGATCACCCGCTGGGCATGGGCCATGATCACCGCAACGCCGCAGGAGAGGAGCCGGGAGGCGGGCGGGTCGGAGCGGCTCGAGAGGATGATCGGCACCCGGGCCCCCAGCACGATGCCCCCGGCGCTAGCCCCCGAGAAATACTCGAGTTGCTTGACGAGGATATTGCCGCTTTCCAGATCGGGGGTCACGAGGATGTCTGCCCGGCCGGCGACGGGTGACTCGATTCCCTTTGTGCGGGCTGCTTCGGCGGAAACGGCGTTGTCAAAGGCGAGCGGCCCGTCGAGCAGCCCGCCGCTGATCTGCCCGCGGTCGGCCATCTTGCACAGCGCCGCGGCATCGAGGGTGCTGCGGAGCTTGGAAGTGACCGTCTCCACCGCCGAGAGGATCGCCACTCGGGGGCTGTCGATCCCGAGGGTGACCGCCAAGTCGATGGCGTTCTGGACGATGTCGGCCTTGTCCTCGAGCGTGGGGTCGATGTTGACTGCCGCGTCGGTGACCAGCAGCAGCCGCTCACGGCCGGGGATCTGCATGACGAAGACGTGGCTGATTCGCCGGGCCGTCCGCAGGCCGGTGTCTTTGGCGACCACCTCGGCGAGGAGTTCGTCGGTGTGGAGGCTGCCCTTCATGATCGCGGCCGCCTCGGCCCGGTGAACGAGTTCCACGGCCCGGGCTGCAGCGGCATGACTGTGGGCCGTGTCGTCGATCGGCAGGCCGGTGAGGTCGAGACCCACCGCCTCCGCCGCGACGCGGATCTTCTCTGCCGGACCAACCAGGATCGGCTCGATCAGGCCACGATCGCGGGCCGCCAGGGCAGCCGCCAGCGACACGCCGTCGCAGGGATGCGCCACCGCTGTCACGAGGCGGGGCAACGAGGCCGCCCGGGCGAGAATGTCGATCGGGCTGGCCGTGGTCACGGCGATCCTCCGCAGGGTCGGGCCTTCCAGACCGCCTGACGAGCGATGGGGTCAGACGTCGAGATTCTTGACGTCGAGGGCATGCTTTTCGATGAACTCCCGCCGCGGCTCGACCTTCTCGCCCATCAAGACCCGAAACAGGTCGTCGGCCGCCGCTGCATCCCGCATCGAAACCCGCGAGAGGGTGCGATTGGTCGGATCGAGGGTCGTCTCGCGGAGCTCCTCGGCGTTCATCTCTCCAAGTCCCTTGAAGCGAGTGATCGAGAGCCCCTTCTCGCCGGCCCGCCGGACCGCCGCCAACAGGCCGCGGAGATCCTCGAGGCCGATCTCGTTTTCTCCCCGACGGAGGAGATACCGCGACCCCTCGCTGCCGGTGCGGTCCTGCGGCAGAAGGGAATCGATCCCGAAACCCATCTGCTCGAGGTCACCGAGGCCCGAGTTGATGCTCCGCACCTCGTGGAGTTCGACGACCACCAGCTGTGGCCCGGCCGCCCCGTTGCCGGCCGGCTCACCGCCGTGAGCATTTTCATCGGCCCGGCCCACCGGCAGTTCACCCCCGGCCGACTGCTCCTTGCCCTTCATGAAGGCTTCGACATCGGCGCGGCTGGCAAACCAGTGCTCCTCGGTGCCGAAGTAGACGTGGTACATCGGCAGCTTTCCAGACGCCGCATCCCTCCGGGCGGCATGATCCCGCAGGCTCACGCCGCGCTTTTCGAGGGCCACCAGGGCATCCTCGAGGCCGGCAAGCGTCCGGCAGAGCTTGTGCATCTCTTCGCCTGCGATCTCCCGACCGTCCCCCGGCAGGAAGACACCCTCTCCGAGGCCCTGCTCAAGGAGCTGAGCCTTCATCTCGTCTTCAGTCTGCACGTAGTAGACCTTCTTCTTCGAGCGGACCCGGAAGAGCGGCGGCTGGGCGACGTAGACATGTCCCTTGGCCACCAGGTCGGTCATTTGCCGGTAGAAGAAGGTGAGCAGGAGCGTCCGGATGTGGGAGCCGTCGACGTCGGCGTCGGTCATGATCACGACCTTGTCGTACCGCCGCTTGCTGAGGTCCATGCCCCGGTCCTTGTCCCGCTCGTCGTCGGAGGCCCTGCCGATCCCGGCCCCGATCGCCGCGATCACGCTGCGGACCTCCTCGTTGGCCAGCACCTTCGTCTCCCGGCTCTTGTAGGCGTTGATGATCTTTCCTCGCAGCGGGAGGATCGCCTGATATTCCCGCAGCCGGCCCCCCTCGGCGCTGCCGCCGGCGCTGTCGCCCTCAACCAGGTAGAGCTCGCACTTCTCGACCTCGCGGCTCGTGCAGTCGCGGAGTTTGCCGGGCAGCCCGCCGCCGGAGAGGGCGCCCTTCCGCTCTCGAATCAGCTGGCGGGCCTTCTTGGCCGCCTCGCGTGCCTCGGCCGCCGTCACCCCTTTGCCGACAATCTCCTTGGCGCTCTTGGGATTCTCCTCGAGATACTTCGAGAGAAAGTCGCCCACCGCCGAGTTGACGATGCCTTCGACCTCGCCATTGCCGAGTTTGGTCTTGGTCTGCCCTTCAAACTGCGGCTCGGGCACGCGAACGCTGATCACGGCGGTCAGTCCCTCGCGAAGGTCCTCGCCGGTCGGCACGAGATCCTTGTACATGCCCCCTTTTTTGCCGTAGGAGTTGATCGCCCGGGTGAGGGCCGAGCGGAAGCCCGAGACGTGCGTGCCGCCCTCGGTCGTCGCGATGTTGTTGACGTAGCTGCGGAGGTTCTCGGTGAACTCGTTGGTGTACTGCAAGGCGATGTCCCAGGTGACGCCCTCGGCCTCCCCTTGGATCGTGATCACATCGTCGTGGACGAGCTTATCGGTCGACTTGTTGAGATAGGCGACAAACTCCTCAACGCCTCGCTCGTAGCAGTAGTCCTCGTGCCGGTCGCTGCCGGCGTCAGTGAAGGAGATGTGAACTCCGGGGTTCAAGAAGGCCAATTCCTGGAGCCGCTTGGCGAGGGTGTCCCAGGAGAACTTCGTCTGCGGGAAGATCTGCGGATCGGGCTTGAAGGTCGTCTTGGTGCCGGTCCGGGTGGTGGTGCCCATCTTGCGGACCGGGCCGGTCGGCTCGCCCCGCTGGTATTCCTGCTGCCAGTCATGGCCTTCGCGGCAGACCTCGACCTCGCACCATTCCGAGAGGAAGTTGACTACCGTTACGCCCACACCGTGGAGCCCGCCGGAGGTCATGTAGGCCCCCTTCTCGAACTTCCCACCGAACTTGAGGACGGTCATCACGCCCTCGAGGGTCGAGATTTCGCGGTCCATCTCCTCCGAGAGGCCTGGATGGGCGTCGACCGGGATTCCCCGTCCATCGTCCTCAACGGTCACGCTGCCGTCGACGTTGACCGTCACGCTCACCTTCTTGGCGTAGCCGGCCATGCACTCGTCGATCGAGTTGTCGACCACCTCGTAGACGAGGTGATGAAGGCCGCGGGAGGTGTTGTCGCCGATGTACATGCCAAACCGCTCGCGGACATGATCGCGGTCGGAGAGGTGCTTGAGGTCGGCCGACGTGTATTCGGGCTGCTGAGAAGCATCGGTCATTGCAAGGTTCTCCACACGGTGTTTGATCGGAAGTCAGCCGGCCGGATGGCGGCGGAACCCGCCGCGATTGCAAGCGTCAGGGATCGATGGGTCCGTCGGCCAGACGGCAGCGGATGTCGGTGATGCCAGCGGTCGGCAGGACCTCGCGGAGCCTGGCGAGCAGGTCCTGCTTCTGAAAGGCGAACTCCTGGATTACCGCGGAGTGACTGACAAACACCTCGAGGACACCCCGGCGAACGCGTCCGGCCCGGGCATGGGCGGCGAGCGTTCCCGGCACCACCTGCTGCCAGGCGGCGGCCAAGGCCTCGGCTCCCTGCTCCTGGTCGTAGCCGGTACGAGCCATCAGTCGCGACACAATCCGCCCGATCGACTGCGGGCCCGTTGGCGGCAGCCTGGAAGGTTTCCCCTCGAATGGTCTCCGGGGTCGCTCTCGGCTGCCCATCCCAGTTGTGCTCCGGCCTGCCCATCAGTCAGCCGCCAACGGCATGATGACGTAACCGTAGCCGTCTTCCGTGCGACAGACGCAAGCGCTCTGTGAATCGGTGATCTCCACCGAGATGCCCGTGCCGCCGTCGAGCACCCGAAGAAACTCACTGACGAACCGGGGGTCAAGCTTGATCCGGATGGCCTCGCCGGCGTAGTCGATCGGCAGTTCCACGCGACTCTCGCCGCTCTCGGCCGAGCGTCCGGCCAGCACCAGCTGACCCGGCTCGAATGAGAAATCGACGCCCTTGGACTGATCGCTGGTCACGATCGCCGCCTGCCGAACAGCCCCCAGCATCGGTCCGGCAACCAGCTGCACCCGGGCCGCCTCGGGACGCTCCGGAAAGACATCCCGCCAGCGAGGAAAGCGGCCCTCGACCAGGCGTGCCGAAATCGTCGTCTGACCGACCCGGACAAGGATCTCGCTGCCGCGAACGGCCACGAGGACGGGCTCCTCGGCCGCCCCCAGGCTCCGCTCCACCAACTGCATCGCCCGCGAGGGCACAATCGGCTGAGCTTCTCCGGGATCGCCTCCCTGGGTCTGGCAGGGACCCTCCATTTTCGCCAGGCGGCGGCCATCGGTGCCCACGGCGATCACCGCTGTCGGGCCGAGTTCCACCAGCACACCGCCCAATGCGTAGCGGCTCGACTCGTTGTCGGTGGCAAAGACCGTCCGCCGGACCAGCTCGCGGACAAGCGGCGTGGAGAGTTCGAAACAGGGACCCTCCGGGAACGCAGCGACCGAGGGAAACTCGAGCGGATCCTCGACCGGCAGACGAAACTGACTGCGGGCCGCCTTCACGACCGCCGCGGTGCCGTCACTTTCGATCTCGAAGACCGTGCCAGCCGGGCTCTCTCTGAGGATCGCTACCAGCCGGCTGCTGGGCAGCAAGACCGACCCTGCTGCCAGGGTCTCGACGCCTTCGACGGCGGCTCGAATTCCGATTTCGAGATCGGTCGCCGAGACAATCGCCCCTCCGTCTCCTGCCTCGAACTTGATGTTGGTGAGAACTGGCTTCGGTGAGCGGGTCGGAACAACGGCTGCGGCAGCCTGCACTGCAGCGAGCAACGGCTCCTTGGGCGAACGAATTTTCATGCGGTCAACAAGATCCTGGACGGGTTTTCCGCCCACACCTGAGCCCTGGCGGACGGCCCTTCAATGTACCCGAAAATCAGCCCGTTCGAAACGGCCCTGCGACACTCTGCCAGCCCAGTTTTGCGGGGTTCCCGGGCCGGGTGGCCCGGCTCGTTGGTTCGACGAGGCTCAAGCCCTGACACCTCTCCCCGGCCCTGCCGTTCCACTCCTCTTTCTTTGAAATATTGAAAACATGAGAAAGAAGAAAGAGCGTGGGCCGTTGACGTTCGTAGGAGTAGGGTCGGCGATCATCGACCGCCACCAGCCAGTCCAGCAATGCTCGATCTTCGCAATACCCCTCGGATTCAGGCTGCAAACGGCCTTGAGCCCGACGAGAACCAATCGTGCAAAACCCGTCGTCAGTCGGTCGGCAAACTGTTGACAGCAGGCCTCTTTCTGGCCTGCATCGTGACCGAAACATGCCGGCAGGTCGTTGCCGGGAGGACGGCTCACCGTCGAACTGCTGGGAGATGGGTGTGGGCCGCAGAGTCGATTTAGGATCGCTCAGCATCCCGCCACTTTTCCGACACGCTTCCGACCCTGCTCCTGCCAGCCCCGCTCCCGCGAGCTGAGCTGCTCCGAGCTCGGCCTCTGCCAGCATCTGTGCCGCGCCGTCGTCTCGGGGCCATCAGTTGAGCGACGATCGCCTCGGCATCAACTGCCAGGCCGTCGTCCACCGCCAACCGGGCGGTGGTAACCCGCGTGGCGTGCATGGCGGTGGTGTGGTCGCGGCCGCCGATACTCCTGCCGATTGCCTCGTAACTGAGATTTGTCAGGCGGCGGGCCAGGAGCATCGCCAGACTGCGGGCTCGGGCGATCGTCCGGCTCCGTCCGCTGCCGATCAGGGTGGCGGTGGCGATTCCGAAATGCCGGGCTGTCACCGAGACGATTCGGGCGATGCTCGGGCCTGCGCCAACCGGCTCAGCCGGCTCGGTCGCCTCCCCCGCGATCGTCACGACGAGGCCGGCTGCCAGCCTGGCCGCCAGGTCATCCTCCAGCCGACCAGCATGGGGGTGGCTGCTCAGTCCGAGGCACCAGTCGGCGGCATCGGCGGCGTCAAAGAGCTGCCGAAAGGCCGCCTGGCGGGCGGGCCCGCCGATCTCCTCGAAGCGTTGCACGATCACCAGCTGCCGCCGGCAGAAGCGGCTGCGGAGCCGATCCCAACGGTCTCCTTTCGTCGCTGCATCCATATCCCGGCCGAGCTGCTGCCCGTCGGTGGCGAGGCAGGGAAGGCCCTCGGCTCGGGCCCGGTCAGCGAGATCTGCCAGCAGGGAACTCGTGGCCGTGGGAGTGACCACGCAGAGCGGACCCCGCGGAACGCCTGGTGCGGCTTTTGAGCGATCGAGCAGTTTTTCGATCGCGTAGCGAACCAGGGCGACGCGTGACCGAGTCGATCCCTGGTTGAGTCCCCGGTGTGATCCCTGAAGATCAGCCGATCGGGGGTCGCCCGGCAGGTCACGGCAGCCGCGAAGTTCCGACACCCGACTTCTCCCGATCGATCGCGGAGACATCCTGCCGCGACGGCTGCGGGCATCCCTGCCGAGCTGCTTCGTCTTTCCACCCCACCTCGTGGAGTGCATGACCATACAGCGCTCGTCACAACTTCAAAAGAGCCTCGAGCGGGCCAGCCGGGAAAACACCGCGCCCAGCCGGGCGATCGCCTCATCGACCAGGTCCGCGGTCGTGGTGACCGCCAGACTCAGCCGCACGCCCCCGCGGTGAAACCGCTCCGGGAGGCCGAGGGCCGCCAGCACCGCTGGCGGCTCGCTCGAACCGCTTGCACAGGCGGTGCCGGTGGCCAGACAGATACCCGCCAGGTCCGCGGCCATCGCGACCGCCTGTCGGTCGGTGTCGGCCAGGGCGAGCATCACGACATGAGCCGCCCGGTCCGATTCCCGTCCCACGACGATCGCCTCGATGCCCGCGGCGGCGGCAGCCTCAAGCAGCCCCTCCTCGAGCCGTTTGCGGAGCGTCTCGAGGCGTGTCCTGGCAGCCTCACGGTCGGCTGCGGCCAGCCGCAAGGCGCGGGCGAACCCGACCGCCAGGGAAACAGCCTCCGTGCCGCCTCGCAGCCCAAGCTCCTGAGGGCCGGGGGCCAGCGGCACAACCGGTATGCCGTGACGAATCACCACCGCCCCAATGCCTCGCGGTCCGCCAAACTTGCACGGGGCCAGGGCTCCGCTGGTGAGGGCCGAGTCGTGAAACGCGATCGGTTCCCAGCCAGCCTGCTGGGTCATATCGGCATGGAGCAAGAGTCCTCCCGGGACTTCTCGGCCCGCCTGATCTGCTCGAATCCAGTCGACAGCCGCCAGATCATCCCTGATGCCGGTCTGGCCGCAGACGGTCGTGACTGTCAGGATCCGCCGCAGCTGACCAGCCCCTGCGGACGCTTCGGCAAGCCTTGCCGGATCGAGCGATCCTCGGCTTGTGAGCGGCAGCGTGGCCACCTGCCAGCCGGTTCGGGCCAGCTGATCGGCAGCCGCGCAGATACTGGCATGATCACGGGCCGAGACACCGATCCAGCCAGGCTGATGGCCAGCGGTTCCCAACACGCCCAGCCGGTTGGCCTCGGTGGCGCCGCTGGTGAAAATCAGTCGCTCACGGGCCGGGCCGCTCGAGCGGCCTCCCAGCAGCGTCAGAATCTCCTCCCGAGCGTCTTCGAGGAGCTGCTTGGCCCGGCGGCCGGCGGCATGGGGGCTCGAGGGATTGGCGTAGGCCGAGTCGCTCGCCTCCTGCATGGCCGCGGCCACCTCGGGGTGCATGGGTGTGGCCGCAGCATGATCGAGATAGATCGGCGCGTCCCCAGGCTCGGCACGCGGCTCATCGGAGAGCAACCTGGCGGCGGGAGCATCTCGACTGGCCATGGGTCGGCTCACCCGGGGCAGGTCACTGCCGGGAGCGACTCGGGTCGGCAAGGAAGGCGGCGATCCGGTCGAGGCCCGCGGAGAGCTGCGCTTCGGAGGCCGCGAAACTCATCCGCACATGACCCTCGGCCCCGAAGGCACTGCCGGCAACGAGGGCCACGTGCTGCCGCTCGAGGATCGCCTCGCACCACGCCAGGCTCGTGCTGATCCCGACGGAGGCCGCTTCGGCGAGCGACTGACGGATGTCGAAGAAGGCATAGAAGGCCCCGCCGATCTCCGGAATCTTCACGCCCGGCATGGCAGCGAGTCGCTGGACGACCAGATCCCGGCGGGACTGAAAGGCATCCCGCATCGTGGCAACGCAGTCCTGCGGTCCGGTCAGGGCGGCGATCGCCGCGTGCTGGCTCACGCTCGACGGATTGCTCGTCTCCTGGCTCTGGAGGCTGGCCATCGCCTTGGCCAGCGGCTCCGGGGAGATCGTCCAGCCGATCCGCCAGCCGGTCATCGAATAGGTCTTGCTGACTCCGGCGACCACGACGGTGCGGCTTTCGAGGCCCGGCCGGAGCGTCGGAAAAGAGGGACTCGTGCGGCCGTCGAAGACGAGCTGGTCATAGATCTCGTCGGCCACGACGGCCAGGTCGGCATCAATGGCCACGTCGGCGAGGTCGGCGAGTTCCTCAGGCCGGTAGACGACCCCGGTTGGATTGCTTGGCGAGCAGATCAGAAGCATCCGGGTCCGCGGCGTGATCGCCTGGCGGAGCACGGCCGGCCGAAGCTTGAAATCGTCCGCAATCGCGGTCTCGATCAGCACCGGCTTTCCACCGGCAAGCTTGATCAGCTCTGCGTAGCTGACCCAGTAGGGAGCCGGGACGATCACCTCATCCCCCTCGTTGAGCAACGCCGTGAAGACGTTGTGGAGGGCGTGCTTGGCTCCGTTGGAGACGACGACTTGCCCCGGGGAGATCGCCAGCCCGCTGCGGCGGGTGTAGTCCTCGGCCACAGCCTTGCGGAGGGCCGGAATGCCGGGAGCCGGGGTGTATTTTGTAAAGCCGGCGGCGATTGCCTCGGCACCGGCCCGGCAGATGTGCTCGGGCGTTGGGAAGTCGGGCTCCCCGACCGAAAGATCGATCACATCGACGCCGGCCGCCTTCATGGCCCCGGCTCGGGCCGCCATCGCCATCGTGGCCGAAGGTTCGAGGGCCGCCATCCGGGCGGCGAGATTCAAACTGGCTGACTCCATGCTCACTCGTGTCGGGCAGAGGGGACCGGCACGCTGCCGCGTGCCACGGGCGACGGTACTGGCGGCCGGCCTCGGGGCGGCGCTGGCTGCCGACGCCTTTCTTGACGCTTGTTTACCTGCCAACAATGATACCGTCCCCGGCTGGCTTTCCCAGCCGATCCAGCCGCTTCGCAAGGTTCCTCCCTGCCTTTGGCTGCATTCTGGCCGCCCGTTCGCCTCTCCGCTTGTTCGAAACGACAGCCCATGCCGAAGCCTCGCGCCGGAACTGAGCGTCGCCTTGGAATCTGGA
>Ga0129348_1000458_pt1 | contig 14578 bp, 24 predicted proteins | sample CPBDNA_4_FD_94424 | JGI IMG/M metagenome (GOLD analysis project Ga0129348, IMG submission 94424) | Freshwater to marine salinity gradient microbial communities from Chesapeake Bay, USA - CPBay_Sum_27_0.8_DNA | ecosystem: Environmental > Aquatic > Marine > Coastal | place: USA: Chesapeake Bay...
CAACCATTTTCCTTAGCGATACGTGCAATAATCTTGCGTAATCCGTCCTCGCTAACCATATTGTAACCTAATACCTCTTGGCAATATTCGGCTATTGTTAAGTAGTTGTATCGATAAGCTAAAGGATCTTTAGCTTTTTCTATTGCTTGTTTGAGTAATTTTATGATAGTTTCGGTTTCGTTCGGGTATCTAACCTCGAATTTTCTAGGGTGTGCTTTTATTTTACCTTTTACGAAAGTATCTAGATCTATATTTGTCATTTAATAGCCCCGTTTCTGTATAACTTATAAGCTATTATAAACGTCTTTTACGACATTTTAAACGTTTTAAGATAAATCGTCTTCGTCTAGATCTAACCACTTGTAAGATCTATCGTAGTAATTTCGGTTAGACCAATCTTCTTGGCTTACTCTTTTAATAAAGTTACCAATATCTTTTAAAAAAAATCCTAATAAAAATCCTAAAATATAATCCATTATTTATTATTCTCGCAATTCTCGCTCCTGTGCTTGCAGTTACATACTTGTACGAAAGATCCGTCGTCTTTTTTATATACTTTGCACATAGTTATATCTTATCTTTCTTTATTAACCACCACGCTAGATAGTTAACTACTATTACTGTAACTATTATTAATAAAACGTCCATATTAAGCCTTTTTAATCTTCTTGATTATTATACCTAGCACTAGAGCAATAGTTGCGGTTTTACTTGCTATAAAGACGTGGCCTAAACTTAGATCTATCCCGGAAGTCATACCTAATAAACACGCTACAAAAGGTTTAGACCAATCTTCTATATGATCTTGTAGAATATTTTTCACTAGCCACCTAATTTAATTAGTATCTCGGTAATTGCGCTATTTAATTCTTTCTCTCTTAGTGCTAGATCTACGATATTCTCTTCTAATTTATCTATTTGTATTTGATAAACTGCGGCTAATTGTTGTAGATCGTTAACGGTTTTAAATAACCACGCTACTAAAGCAGCTAAGCCACCCTGTAGTATTTGAGATATATTTACTTGTGCTTTCATTACATTAAAACGTTTACAAGTGTAGCTATTGAAATCCCGGCGATGATCCACCCGTAAATCTCTGCTCTAGTTGGCCTCGTGTTAATATCTTTTTGTAATTCGTCTAATTTATTAAAAATCTTCTCAATATCTAGCATAATTTTAGCCGTCATTTCCTTTTGAGTGTAATTATTGTTGTCGCTCATAATCTAAATACGATTTTAGCAGTATGCGCCACTCCTTTTTTGATAGTGATATAGTGCGACCGTCGTAAATATCGTGGTGTAATTTACATAACATCGCTACGTTATCTATATCGTATTTACGTTTAGGGTTACCGCCCATACCTATACCGTGTATATGCGCCATTTCTAACCATTGATCGTAATTAATACACTCCGGCCACTCGCATTTATTGCCGGCTCGCTCTAAAGCTATAGCCCTCATTTTTTGTAATTCGGTTGGCACTACTTAAATATTTTACGTTTCCAAAACCTTTTAATGTAACTATTTATAATAATATCATTATGGTTTTGTTGTTGGTGTAGCTTATAATCTCTATCATCTATTACGTCTAGCTCGCTTTTCCAATTATCACGTTTAAAGGGTATTAATTGAGCTATTGGAGTGCCTTTAGGTACTATACCTTTAAATTGATTACTTACCCACATAGGTAAAGCGAAATTAAATACGTAATCGTCTGTATCAATAACCGCCGGTACTGCTTTAAATATATTATCGTGAAATCCTAGAGGAGGCACTACTAAAGTAGAATAGCCTTTAGGTGTTTCGGGTACTATTAACCAATGATATTTAACAACTTGCTCGTGGTAACCGTATGGAGTATCCATTAAAAAAGTAGTATTTCCGTGATTTTCAAAAAGTGGGTTATCTACTTTCCAAGTCAAACTAAAATCGTTCGGTAATTGCTCTAAATATACATCGGCTTGTAAATCTACCATATAGCCTAAATTAAAACTATCTTCCATAGGTTTACATTTTTTAAAAGTCATATTAGTCATAGCGCCGGTACCTACTTTTAACTCTTTTTCCGGATAAAAAATAGGAGCATTTTTAAACCAACTAGGTATATATGTTTTAGCCGGTTTTATATCTCCCTGTAATTCTTTTGTAGGTTTTCCTATTGCGTGTAGTTTAAATTTTTTATATTTCATTTTTCCTTTTTCGTTCTATAATTTTTTCTTGTTGTAAATAATTCTATAAAATCGTTTTGTACTTTTTTATAATCTTCTTTAGATCCGTTAGTAATATCTAAAATTAATTTTTCATCTTCTCTTTTATATACTAAACAATGTATTAATGGCGTACCTGCTTTTATTTGAAAATTACTTTTTAGTATTTCGAAAGGAAATTGTATATAGCCCCATTTATCGCCCTCTACAATTCCGCTTAATAATCTTATATCTTGGCGAAAGTGGTAAAAAGGATCGCTATATAATATGTTATATCCTTTTGGTATTTCAAAATAATAAGGTAACTTAATTTTTAAAACTTCTTGATTTAAGTTAGTTTTTAAATCCATACCTTTTATTTGTTTTTGATCGTGTGAAGTAATAAACTCGGTAACGCTATCGTTTTCGTTAATTCTTGCCGTAAAATCCCACTCCTGCATAATTGGGTTATTGTTTTCATCGTACATAGTTTTAAAATAAAAATTAGCCCATAAAGGTATAATAAATCCGGTAGTTATTATATCTTGTATAGCCGGGCAATTTTTAGCATTAATTATATTTTTGCCTAAAAATGTATCGTAGTGGTTTCCAATTTTCATTTTTTTATACCAATCCGGTAAAAGTTGGTTACTTAAAACCGGTGGGTATAATTCTAAAAATTTTTCGTAATTTTCTTGTATTGGCTTAACTTTTATTATCATCTAAATAACCTTTAACTCCGTGTTTAAACGATCCATATTGTTTTAAATATGTGCCTTTATCTTTCTTTCTAAATTTATCGTTACTATTTAAGTTTACGTATTCTAATTCTAGTTGATTTCTTTTATAAGGTAAGTATATCGCTAAAGGCGTACCCTGTTTTATTAATATCTCTCCATATTGTTTTATAATAATTTGTATATTAACCGGGTGTATTTTATCCGTACGTAACATACCGAAAGCCGCCTCCCAAGTATTATTCTCCTCGTAAGGTATTGGAAGTTGGTAACAACTGTAATTTTTTGGTGTGAAAACTTTTAAAGGTAAATTTATTTTAAGGATCATTTTATAATTTTTATTATTTATATGGTCTAAAAGTTGTAAATCTGCGTGATCTTGTATAGCGGGTAACCCGTTTTCCGTTGTGAAATTTATTGGTGTTTTCCAATTATATGTACTATCTTCATTTACATTTATTAAATAATCCATAGGAGCCAATATTACAAAACCATATTTATAAATATCTATAAAGCTAGGGCAACTTTTTACGGTTTTATAAAATTTTAAATAATCCCAAGTAGATTTAGTATTTTCTATTGGTTTTATATTTTTATACCAATTAGGTACGTATTTACTTAAAGGTTGAGGCATTAAAGAAGTTTCGTTATATAAAATATCGTTATAAGTACCAAAAGTTATTTTATTCATTTTTTAAATTAAACCTTTCTTTATAACTCATATTTAATAAATTGTTTAAAAATACATCTTCTTTTATTTCTTCGTATTCTTCTTTAGTTCCATTTCTAACATTTATTTTAATTTTTTCTTCATCTCTTTTATATATTAGTGCTTGAATTAAAGGAGTACCGGCTTTTAATAAAAATTCATCTTTTAATATGGAAAAAGGAAACTCAAATACTCCGTGCTTATCTAGTTCTACAATACCATTTAAACATCTTATATTATTTCTAAATTGGTAAAAAGGATCTGTAAAAAAAATATTATATCCTTTTGGTGCCAATATTTTAAAAGGATAATGAAATTTAAGAGTTAAATTATTTAATGTTCTTCCTATGTCTAGTCCGTAAGTCTGCGGTATATTATGTTGGCCTACGTGTTCTTCTATAGGATCTCCGTAAGCCTCGGCTATACTTGCTTTCCAATATTGATCGGTAGCTATTCCGTCTTTGTAAATAGTTTTAAAAGCGAAATCAAACCATAAAGGTATTGTAATTCCTGCTACTAAAGTATCTATTATTGCCGGGCAACTTTTAGCGCCGTTTGCATTATCTAAAGGTGTAACACTATTTATTAACGTATTTAACTCATTACTCTTAGGAAAATTTTTATACCAATTAGGTAAATTTTTATTAGATGTTATAGGTGGAAAAAGTTTTAATAAATTTTCGTATTTAGGATCTTTTGGTATGATAGTTATTTCCACAACTATATTTTAACCTTTTAATATTTATTCGGGTGGTGCCGGGTAAAGTTTCCAACCGTCTGTATTATCTAATTGGTAGGCCTCTTCGTCCCAATAATACTCTAGATCGTCCGGAGTATCTATTGGAGCTTTCCAAAAAGCGTTAGGTAAATCTAATACCCAACTCTCGTAAGGTTTTGGAGGTAAAAATATATCGTTTGTAGGATCATAAGTACCACCAACCGAGGCGTAATTACCTCTAAAAGGAGTACCTCCTAAATTATGTACGTTTTTATTTGTATTATAAGACGTTCTTTTAGTTGTATTTCCTTTAATTGAGGTGTAATACTCCTCCCAACTACTAAAGTCGCTTGGTAAGGTATCTTCTTCGTTTTTACCTACTATAACTTCTATTATTTCGTTTTCGTCGTTTATTACTGCATAATGAGCCATAATTATACCTTTATGTTAAAGCGAAACTTATATCATCACTACCGGCCGTAATGTATGTTGTTGTTAAACCGCTATCCGTATCTATAGTAGTGCTAGCGGTTAAGCCTGCTCCAACTGTTATAGTTAATTCATTTCTATATTGTAAATAAACTAAACCCGATCCCCCATTACCACCGTTACCGTTAGCGTTTCCTCCCGTGCCTCCTGTACCTGTATTAGCGCTGCCGGAAATCCCGCTACCTGCTTGGCCTCCTTTAATATATTCAAAACTAGGGTGGTTAGTCCAATCTAAGCCGTCGCCTCCTGCGTGTCCCTGTCCGCTAGAGCTAGGAGTAGTATTTACCGAATAATTAGTCTTACCTGCGTTGGTAAAACCGCCTCCGCCACCACCGTTGGCCGCTTGACGTTGTACTCCGTAGGCTCCGTTTTGGCCTTGACCTGCCGTTCCTGTGCCTCCTGCGCCCCCGGCATTATAGTTGTAAAAAGTGTTAAATCGTGATCCTCCCCCGCCACCGGAGCCACCATTACCACCATTAGCACTATTGCCCTCATAATTGTATGATCCCGAAGACCCATAACCGCCCCCTACTGCCGTAAAGGTGCCTCCATTATAAGCTAAAGTCGTATTACTTCCGCTAGATCCATTATTAGCGTTAGTAGGAGCGCTATATCCATTTCCTTTATTACCTCCCGCTCCAATAGATACGGCGTAATTAGTACTTAAATCAAATATTTGATCAAACCCGGATATTTTTCCGCCCGATCCTCCGCCTGCGCCCAAGTGGCCACCCCAACCCGGGTGGTTACGGCCTCCGCCTCCCCCTCCGGCTCCTGCGATAACCTCATAAGACATTTTATAAATATTTACCGGCTCGGTTTCGGCTTTAACTATAGATCTAGCTTTAGTACCGGAAAAACCGCTATTAGTAATACTTTGTATAGACACTAGCTAATCTCCGTACCAAAAGCCGAAAAACTTACGTTAGCGTCGCTTGCTCCAACACTTACTACGTCGGTAGCGTCTATTGTTATACCTAAAGTTAAAGTAATTGTATCGTTAGCGTTTATAGAGCTATCGTATGCTAAATAATGTTCGTTAGCTAAAGTAGCCCCGTCGGGTTTTACGGCAATCCTAAAGGTATTTGCTGCTCCCTCTCTATTACATATAACTATAGTGCTAATAACTGTTTCGGTGCTTGCGGGTACTGTATATAAGCTAACATCGTTAGCGCTAGCGTCCCCTGTTTGTCCTAAAACTTTATAAGCCGTTGCCATAATCTATTTCCTTTCTTTATGCTCCTATTAATAAAAACTCATTAAAAGCCGCTCCGGCGGAAGTGGAAGATAGTTGGCCGCTTGTTGCGGTAATTGTTACTCCGTCGGCAATAGCTGCTACTAAATCTGCTATAGTTTCTTTACGGCTTGTATTGCTATCGTCTGCGTCAATAATTGCAATACTATCATTAGCAACGTTAACAACTGCGGCGGTTAATTCGTTTAGATCTAAAGCTAAACTCACGGCGCCACTTGTACCGCCTCCGGAAAGTCCGTCGCCGGCGGTTACTCCGGTAATATCTCCCTCGCCTATAAAGTTTGTCCAACCGGAGTTATAAAATTGAAGTGTTGTAGATCCGGTTAAAAATACGAATTGGCCGTCTTCCGGGCTTGTAATTGCGGCGTCCCGTGCGGTAGCGTCTGCGAAAACGCAGATACTCTGCTCCATTAAATAATTGTTTACATCGCTCGCCGTTAATACTTCTCCGGTAGCGAAAGTTTTAAATCCACTAGGCATAGTTTTAGTTTATCCTTTCTTGTTGTTTTCTATAGCTATATGTCATTAATAACCTAACTTATCGGTATCTAAAATACCAAATAAAGCGTTATCTAGTCTTAAAAAGGCTTGTTGGTTAGCGCTACTTAATTTATACGATACTTTAAAGGTATCGGGTGTAATACTGTAACTTATAGCGTCTAATACTTCTAAGCTAACTATTTGACTTGGGCTACCACTACCCGGAGGTGTTAGCTCAATATTTACAATATCTCCTACTTCACTTTCTAGGATCAAGTTTTGATTAGATGTATTTAGATCTACTACGTTTACTTCTAAATTATCAAAACGTAATAAAGCGTCTTTATATTTACCTAATAAAAATAAAGCAGCGTCGTTAACTTCTTCGTCATTATCATTTAAAAGACCGGATCTAGTTAATGTACGTATTAAGTATTTAATTTGTGATCCTATATCTTCTTTTGTTTGTGTTGATCCACCCTCACGAGTTAAGTTAATAATATTATAGATCTCGTTATCGTCATTTATATAATCTACTTTTACGTATGGTATATCGCTACCGTCGTCGCTAAACGTTTTAGTTACTGTACTTGGGTAAGTGGTATGTCTATTTCTAAACGTCAATTTACCGCTTTTAGACATAAATAATAATCCGTTTTCGCTACGTTCTATAGTTTGTAATAAACTAAGCGTATTATCTGTTACACCGCTAAGAGCTTGCATAGTGCTAATACCGGTATCTATATCACGATTAGCAGCACTAAACTTAACTGTATTACTACTTAAAATATTATTGATCATAGTTCCGCTATCGGTACTACTAAAACTAGCGTTAGTTAATTCTGTATTGTTGATCTTCATAAAACTATCGAAACCGGTAAAAGTAGCGAAAGAGTTATTACTATCCGGGTACGTTAGTTGTATATCTGCTACAAAACCTACGAATAAATCTTCGTATGTAGATCCGCCGTCCGTAGTAGCGTCGACGTGCATAATAATAAACGGCTCAATACCGGGATAGTAAGGGCTACTTGTATTAGTATTTTCGTATTTTCTAGAGTTATTTAATAATTTAATTGCACAACTACCCGTAAAAAAGCTATCTAGATCCTTAGATCTACCACGGCTTATAGCGATGTTTTGTACGTCTGCGGTTACATCGGTTAAAGTTGTAGCTCCTCCTAATTCGCCGAAATCAAGTTGGCCTCTAACTAGATCATCTAACGTAAAGGTATTTGGAGTAAAACCTAGCCTAACTCTTACCGTAGGTTGTGCCATTTAAACGATCCTTAGATTACGTCTATTATATTTTTCTATCTGCTCGACTATTAATCGGCCTACGTCTGCTCCGTCTGTACCAATCCCGGCGTTTACGGTTATATTGTAATTATTACCACCTAGGCCAAGTCCGCCGCCAACTCCCGACGGTAAAGGTATAATAGCCTCCGCCCCCTCTTCGCCAATTTGTGCGATAGTGGGCTTAGTTACGATACCACCTTTAGCCAACCTCGGTATATTCGGTATATCGGGCGGGTCTATATCGATACCAAAAAAACTAAAAGCTAATCCACTATTTAGATCGTTAATAAAACCGTTGATCTTATCTATGACTTTATTAAATACAAACTTAACACCCTCTAGCACTACGCTACCACTAGTTTTAAGTACCGTAGTAATAGTTTCTATAAAGCCTTTACCAAACTCTTTTAATCTAGGCCAAATAAAATCCTTAGCTTTTGTTAAAGCTCCTATAAATACATCTTTTAAAGTACCTAATAAATTCCAATTATTCTTAAAGAAAGATAATAAATTCTTAAATATTCCTTTTAGTGCCTCTACTGCTCCGTTAACATCTCCACTAAAAAGAGCTTTTATAAAATCTACTACACCTTTAAATATGTCTTTTAATAAACTAAATTGAGTTTTAACGAAATCTAAACCTTTATTAAAAGCTCCTACAAACCCGTCGCTTTGAAAGAAAGATATAAAGTTACTAAATAAATTTTTAAGGAAACTAATACTATTATCTACGAAATTTCTAAATCCGGCTACGTTATCATAAGCGTATCTAAATCCACCCGCTAAAGCCGCTATAGCGCCAATAATTAACGTTACCGGGCTAAATAGTGCAGCGAAAGCACTAGCTAACGATATAACACTAGCTAGAAGTATTCCACCTATAACTACTGCTAAAGCGGTAAAAGCTACTCTAGGGTTAGCTTGGAAAAACTTTTGTATACGATCAAATACCGGCCTTAATCTATCTCCTAGATCTTGGAAAGCCTTAGTAAGTCTTTTTATAGTGTTTTGTACTTCATCGCTTGTAAAGAAAGATCTAACATTATCTATGAAAGCCTTTAACCCCGGTTGGATCTCTTTAAATTTCTTTTGTATGTTATCTATTGCCTCTAAAAGTAGTGGAGCTAATTTCTGCCCGATTTCTATTTGTAAAACTTGAAACCCTGCTTTTAATTTCTCTAAAACTAATCCTATACCCTGCGACCCCTGCTCGAAAGCGGCGTCGGTTGCTCCAACTGCATTAGCGGCGTTCTCTATTTCACTTGCGAATTTATCGGCGCCTTTACCGGTAAGTGTTTGGATAGCGCCTAAAGCCTCTACGGATCCTACATATTCGGCTAAAGGTTTACCGTTAGCCTCGGCTCCTTTTTTAATAATGTCGAAACCCTCTTTAAGATCTCCACCACTTGCTATAAACTCTTCGAAAGACTTTCCGGTCAATTCGAAAAATAATTGTGATAGCTTAGAAGTTGGTTTAGCTAATTCGCTTAATGCTTGTCTAATCATAGTCATAGCTACGCTTGTAGGAGTACCCGAGGCGGTAAGTGTAGCAACTGCGGCCGTAACATTACCAAACTCTATACCCATAGACGCAGCAATAGGAGCAACATTAAACATAGCGTTAGATAATTCTTCAACGGTTGTTTTACCACCTTTAACCGCAGTAAATATAATATCGCTTGCCTCGCCTACGCTAATAACATCGCTACCAAAAGCGTTTACTACGGTAGTTAAACCGTCTACCGCTACTCCTAAATCGGTAGCTCCACCTACGGCTAATTTATTAGCTACTTCTAGGAAAGTAAATACATTATCCGGCGGTACACCGGCGGAAAGGCTATCGTATAGAGCCGGTATAACATCTTCGGGTAATTTACCGATCTCTTTAGAAAGTTTTAAAACATCTTTATTTATTTGGTCAAAAGTTTCTTTACTTGTACCCGGTAACAACGTAAAAACTTCGTTCATACCGGTTTCGAAATCTCTAAAAGCAGTAATAGACTTAGTAGCGGCCGCTCCCGCAGCTACACCAATACCGGCGAAGATTTTATTAACCGTATCTCCGGTTTTCTTCATTTCGGCGCCTACATCGCTAAATTTCTTACCGACTTTACCTACGTTACCTAAAAACTTTTTAGTATCTGCTAAAAACGTAAACCTTAATGTTTTCTCTGCGTTAGCCGCCATTATTTATTTTCCTTTATAGATCTCTTAATTAAATTCATCATCTCTTCGCTATAATTTTCTGTAATCTTAGGTACTGCTTTAGCTATTGTTGGCTCGGCTACATAACCTACGTATTTGTTACCCTCCGGGAAATCATCGCTAGATTTCCATAGATCCCCAAACCATTTTTTATACACTCTTCTTTTAAGTTCGCTAGCCGGAAAAAATATACCGGTAGCGTTAGAGCTTACGGATCTTCCTTTAGCTTGTGAGCTATTATAAAAATTTAAAAATTGATATTTTCTACCAAACTCTAAGTTACGTACAAACTTATTAGTACGTCTTATATCGAGGTAAGCGATACGATCCGTACCACCACCTACATAACCTTTGGCTCCCTGCGTTCTTTTTGGTACCGGCCTACCGTTTACACTCTGCTTTAATGCTTGTGATCTAGTAGCACTTTGTACCTCTTTAGAGATCTCTTTATGAAAGCCTCTTAGCTCTTTCTTAACTTCTTTACCCTGCGATAACTCGTTAAGTCCCTTTATAACATCATTAAGACCCTCGACGGCTAGTCCGCCGTCTTTTGCGGTATTGTATTGAAAGGTTTTAGCCATATTTCTTTTTTTCCTGCTCGGCTCTTTTTTGTAAAGCGTTTTGTAATGCCAAAAACATCGGTAACGGTAACTCCGCTACTTCCATAGGGTTTAGTCCGGCGGCTAAACTAACTTCGGCTATTAAATCGATATAATAACCGCCGGTTACTCCGGGTCTTCGCCCCCTAAACCGTCTATAGTTGCAACGGTATTTAACCACTTATCGAAATCGTCTGTAACGCCGGTACGCTTACTAGCGCTCCAACATAAATACATTAACTCTTCGAAAGATAATTTTTCTAGCTCGCTAGCCGGTCTTTGACCGAATTTTCTTTCTAAAGCTACGAAGTCGACGGGTCTTAACGTTACTTCTTTTTTTGTACCGTCTTCTAGTACGAGAGTGAGTTGGTGTAATCCCTGTACTAAAGACATTAGCTCGTACTTCTTGTAATAGTTCCGCTTGTTGGGAAACTAACGCTAAAGCTCGCCAATTCTCCTACTCCGTTAGCTACCGGTTGGTGTTGGTTAACCAATACGGATCCGCTATATTTCGGGTTAGTTGAAGATACTGCGTCGCTTGTAGGTTTGATCTCAAAAGTAGTTACGGTACCTAGAAGAGGCCATAGTGTAGCGTCCACTTCGCTAGCTGCGAAATCTTGGTGGAAATCTACGCTTAATGATCCGTCCTTTAGGCCGCCTAATCTACTCTTAAAGGTTTGACCGAAAGCGGTTTCCTCTATTTCGTCGGCGGTAATATCTAGGGTAACACTTGCTACGTGGTCGCTTAGATCCACGCTATTAATTGTTACGCTAGCGTCTGTTAAAACAAACTTAGCCAATTTTTACTCCTTTTTTAACTAAGCTAATTTTAAGTATTGATAATTTCCTTAGTCGTAGTATGACATAGAAAAAGCCGGGCGATTAAACCCGGCTTTTAACGTACGTAATATACTTGGGAGTATTAATTACGAATTATAATTCTCTTTAACCCATTTAGCATATTCACGCTTATTTACTCTATCTCGTTCTTTATCGTTTTGATCCCATAAGTAATTAAGAGCCTCGGTAACTCCCTCGTTATCAATCTCTACGCTACCAAATTCGTTAACCCAATTATCATCAATTAAGCTAATACCCTCTAATACACCCTCGTTATTTAGATTACAAAACAACTCGGTAAGAGCTTGGATAGATGACGCGAATTTTAATTTTTCGTGTTTAGTATTGTAGATCCTAAAAGTTTCTACATAGTCGTTAATTTGCTTAGCGTAAATATCCGCAGTTTTTATAATTTCTTCAATATTCATTTAATACCTCCCAAGTATTTATCTTATGTACCCATTATAAGCACATAATCACAAATTTAGGGGTATTTTTTTAGATTTTTTATTCGATACCGAAAGTAGCGTGTATATCGAAACTTGGAGTAGTCCCGGAAACTGTATAAGCGAAACGGAAGTAATCGTCTGTTATCGCTCCCGATACTTTCTTGATCTCGCTACTAATAGCGGTTATATCTGTAAACGTCGCTATTGTTGTAGGGCTAGTAAAGCTAGAATTATCATCGCTCTCTAGTGTTATCGTAATAGTAGGGGTACTTGTTCCGCTAACTCCGGTACAATGTACGGCGGCGTAGATGTTTTCGGTGGAGGCTACGGCGCCTAATTGTACTCCGGTACTATTTCCGCTAGCGGTTATTGCGCTATCTATATCAATAGTACCCCTCACAACTTTATCGGTGCTATTTGACTTAGAAATATTAAAAGGTGCGATCTCTCCTACACTTCCTAGTATTTGATAACTAAATAGTTTTGATTTTAAGAAGTAAGCTATATTGCCTACTCCGGCGTCGGGTACAACTGTAACAATTAACTCGTTACCGATATTAGCTCCTAATAATGCGTCCGGTTTTTCACTACCGGCCTCGAAAAATCCGTCGATACTAAGGCTACTATCTTTAAGTCCTCCCAATCTTTCTCTAAATCCACCACTATTTATAGTTGTAACATCTAACTCGTCTGCGGTAACGTCTAAGGTAATTGCGTTGGTATGTGTGCTTAGATCATATCCACCGATAAATAATTTACCGTCCGTAAATACATACTTAGCCATTATCTACCTCTTTATCTTTAATTTCTTCTACGACTTTTTTTACTTTCTTTAAATTTTCTTTTTTACTTATAGCGGTTATATGTCCGGCTTTTGTAAGTGTGATTATTTTATCTAGATCTTCTAAAGTTATAGTGTTACCCGGCTCTTTACCGTCTATCTTCTTAGATCCTATTATTTTAAATTTTGGCATTTAGCTAGTTCCTTTTGTATACACTTCTAGGCTTATGTTAGCTCCTATTGCGTCTATTCCGTTAAGGTTAACGTCTGCGGCGTAATTGCTTACACTTGTAATAGTTGCGTCGGTATTATCTAAACCTAGCGTCTTATTATTAAATATAGTCTGTCTTATAGAGCTACTCCCGGCTCCTGTTATATATTGGTCTAATTGATCTTGTGCCGTTCTGCTCTCTGCTCGTTGTACTGCTACTAAAATATCGAAGTTGTATAGATCCGTGCCACGTTGCATAGCTATATTAAATTGTATTGAAGTTGGTAAGACTATTGCTACCGGAAAGTTAATAGAGTAATCCGGTACAACATCGTACACTCGTAAACCACTAATATTATTGCTTAGGGTTGTTTTGATCCCGTCCCTTACCTCTTGTAAGCTAGCCATTAAGCTATTCCTAGTACGCTAGCTTTACGAAACGGTAGTAGTAATCTAGTTACCTCTCTGTTTTGTTGTACATTAACTACGCCGAAATCTCCTACACCCGCTACGCCTAAAGGTGCATTACGCATAGCGAATAACTCGCTAGCTAACATCTTGCACGCATATTTAATAGGCTCCGGTGTAGTTGCATAACCCCAATTAGCGGTTATTTGTGCGTAGGGTCTATTAGAAGTGTTAGATAAAGGCCACTCGTAAGATCCGTCGCTATTTAATTGGATAATGTAATAAGGGCTACCCTCAATACCCCCTACTACACCATTAATAGGTAGTAATTTATATTCATCGCTTGGTACGGTTACTTCATAAGTACCGTCGTCGTCATCGTCATATTTTACAACCAACCCGGTTGCAGTAGATATATCATCTACGTAAAGTTTAAAAAAATCTTTTGTAAAGTATTCTCTAGCGCTTGTAGATCCGTCGGCGTAAAATTTTCTACCGCAGAAAGCGTCTATTTGACGGCTAGCGCCATTAATAGCATTATCTAATAAGTCGTCGTCTGCGGTATCACTATCCGGGATCCCTACAAAAGCTTTTAGATCCGCTTGGGTAATATAACCGTTAATAATTGCCATAGGTTACTTACCTCCTCGGCCTTTACCCTTACCACCTTTAGGTTTACCGCCTTTATAGTGTTTAGGCATTACTACTTCTTAACGACTTTTTTTTCGGCTTTTGGTTTTGCTGATTTATTTTCGATTTTTCCGCCAAGTGCTTTAATTTCTTTTTTAACTTGCTCGGCTCTATCTGCTTTTTTATAAATCTCGTAGTGTTTTAATTCTTTTTTTAAAGCCTCTATCTGTTCTTTTTTCTTAATATCCATAAATCTTATTTCCTATAAGTCTTAGTGTATCGGTTGCCCGATACACTAAAACAATTTTAATTAAAAGGTTGGTGTTACCAATCCTGTTCCGCCAATTACGGAAATACCCGCCGGGTATCTACCGCTTGCGAAAGCAACATAACCATAAACAACTAATTTAGTTGTTAAAGATCCTGCGTTAGTTTCTTCAAACTTAGCAGTAAACATATCTTGCTCGAAGAGTATGTGATCTTCTGCTCTTACTATGTAGATCTCGTCTTGGTTTGTACCTGCTCCAAAGTTAGTAGCGACATTAGCGTCGGTAATAACCGGAATACCCATTAATTGACCAA
>Ga0129348_1000461_pt1 | contig 14510 bp, 6 predicted proteins | sample CPBDNA_4_FD_94424 | JGI IMG/M metagenome (GOLD analysis project Ga0129348, IMG submission 94424) | Freshwater to marine salinity gradient microbial communities from Chesapeake Bay, USA - CPBay_Sum_27_0.8_DNA | ecosystem: Environmental > Aquatic > Marine > Coastal | place: USA: Chesapeake Bay...
AGAAGTTTTCAATAACCTAGACCTAATTGGGAGTGGTGTTATTGCTGACTTAGATCGTGAATTAACCAGTCAGTCAATTGATACTATTAAGAATCAATTGGGCATGGGTACGAATTATGAGCAGATGGCCCAGGATGCATTAAATGAAGTAAATGCAAACATTGATGAGACGGCCCAGGATGTTCTTGCAAGACAAAGAGAATTACAAAGACAGGCCGAAATGGCAACTAGTATTGCTAGGCAAAACCAGGACTTGATGAATAATTTTCGAACAGATTTTCATGGAATATCACAAGCACCAGTGCAAAACATAACTAGGTCTAACACAGGCACATACCTTGGTAATTATAAAGTTTTTTAATTATGGCAACTTACAATGACATACAAACGCCTGGGCAAATTATGTCGGGCCTAAACCTGAACAATTTAAATATAGATTCAGCAGTTAAAAACATTCCTAAAACCACAACTTCGGAAAGTAAAAGCCAGGAGGACAAGGAAAAGAGAAAAAAGGAATTGGCCGATGAAAGGTCTCAGTACACTGACGAAGAATACGAGGCATTGAAGCAGGCTCAGTTAGAGGCTTTGCAGAAATCCAGGGAAGAAAACCAGGCACAGATTGAAAGATTTGCACAAAGTGCTAGTGCACTTGATCCCACATCGCCTGAATATGCTCAAGAAGCAACTAACATTTTAACTCAGATCAGATTGCTCGAAAGTATAAATGTCAGTTTGGAAAGGGCAGAAGAAGAAAGAAAGAAAAAGGATGCAGATGGCAATGACAAGTGGGGCATAAAAGAGTATGGTGCTCTTATAACTTTAATTGGTGGAGGCCTTGCAATAGGTGAAGGCCTGGACAGGTTATTTAATTCAGAAGATTTGTCTGAATTAAATGTTACAGATGAATTAAGAAAGTCGGCCCAGGCATCTACTGATCCTGAAACGATGGATATGATCATCAATGCAGGGTATAGAGATCAGCCTAGAATTACTGACCTGGAAAACCTAGCCAACTACGGCAACCAATTCGGATCATTATCAAATGAATTATTCAATGATCCTACTTACGGCACACAATTAGAAAGCAGTTACCAGGAGTTTTTGAAAGAAAACCCTGGTATTGGCCGTGATCAATTTCTGACAGAGTTTGCCAGGAACAATCCAATGAATCCATTGTCGCAAGTGATAACTCAAAAGTTATCAAGGATTGGACAATTAGAAAAGGCCACCGGTCAGATTGCAAATATCTCCAGGAATGAAACCCTTAAAGGCCTGGATATGGCAGGCAAGTTTTATAAGCCTACAAGTGTAGGAGGTCTTGGTTTTACTCCTGAACAATTCCGTTCGCCTGAACAACAGGCAATAGTCAATAGAACTATGGGCCTAGTTAACTCGGACGAAGTAAATTTATTAAGGAACTCTGTCGCAGATCGTGTGAGAAGTCAGGGCCGTCTAGGCATTGATGAATTGCGAGACATTACATCAGATGCGTTGACCAGTGTCGATCCATCCCTGGCAAATCAGCAATACCTGGGATCAGGTGGCCTGGCCAGGAGTGTGCTGAATACAAGTAGTGCAAAGAGAAATAGATTAATCCAGGACGAATCGGCACTGAATACAATTTTGAATGCTGAAAGAGGATTTATTCCAACGGCCAACAATGTTGTACAAACCAATACGATTGACCCTGTTCGTGCGTTTGGGCTTTCAGGGACTGAGGCAAGTTTGGCTGATAAAGTTTATTCAACTAATCCAACGCAAGGAATTAATTACGATCCCACATCAGCCTACTATTCCAGTTTGACCGGTATTAATCAGAATATCAAGCAGGCCAATTTACAACAACCTTCCGTATCTAGTGAGGTAACTAATATTGGTCAAAATGTTATAGATATGGGAGACCAATACAAGACACTGACATCATGAGTTATTTCCAAGGAAACTTTCAGGGTGCAGGCGTTCCAATGACGGATGCCAGGCAGACTCGTAACTTTATTGATCGTATGCGTGAGCAGGAGAAGCAACGCAAAGAACGATCTAAAGCATTAGCAGAAGATCAAAAAAGAATGTCACTGATTGCCCAGGGGTTTGGCCTGGAAAAGGGTGAAGTAGATTCTATGTCGAGAGGTGAACTGCAAGGATTTATAGAAAATAAATCCATGCAGATGGCCCAGGAGAAACAACGCCAGGATCAAATTTTAAATCTGCAAAAGTTTCAGAGTGAAGCAAAGGCCAGGGAACAAAATGCTCAGTCTCAAAGAATGTTTGCCCAGGCACAACAATATGCAAACCAGGCAAACTTGCAAAGAAGGATAAACGAAAATTTCCTACTTAAAGAAAATGCACTTAATCAGAAGAAAACTGCCGATTCTATTAGGCGTGAGATCATGCAGGGGGGATCAGGCACAAGAGGCCTTAACCCAAGCATGGGTGACAACTTTTTGATTCAGCAATATGGTAACAACCTGGACAAATCACAAACATCGACTACAAGTGGCCTGAGTCCCCAGGAAGAAAAGAGACTTGAGATAGACACTGCATTTGCCAAGGAGGTTGGTAAAGACTTTGCAGAATGGAATGCAATTGGTGGCCCTAGTAATTCTGAAGGCAAGATTCGCACACTTAACGAAGTTGCAGAAAAACTGGAAAGAGGTGATTTTGAAACAGGGACACTTTATTCATTTATGGGTGATATGTTTCGTAAGGTTTTTGATAAAGAAAGCATTTCTGCACAACAGGCAGTTGAGCAGATAATCCAACAAAACATGAAGTTAACCCTGGGTGGTCAGTTTACAGAAAGGGAGGCAAGAGATTTCTTGCGTAGGTCATACGATCCAAACTTAGGTGCTGAAGCAAATATAAAGAAACTGAAAGATGCAGTTCGAGAAACTATGCGTAAGGAAAGATACCTGGGGCGTTACTATAATCACTTTAAGAATGATCCATTGAAGATGCGTGAATTTGATTCTAGTAGTTCAATAATTGGTACAGGTGGCGTGGATGGTAATTACGACATAAATACTGGTGGTGGAAATCGTGCAAGAGTGTTCTGGCCAGGTGACACCAATGTAACTCAGGTTAAGTAATGCCAACATACAGGTTTCAATCAAAGGAACTTGGGGTTGATTACAATATCGATTTTGAGAGTGAACCTACCAAGAAAGATTTTTACGATGTATTAAAGACCCAGGTTGACACCAAGCAAGTTGCCAATCTGATAGATAGTCCCCAGGGTAAGGCCCTGGCCGTAGATGCCTACAGGCATGGATTCTTTGACGAAGAGGAAAGGGACACAAACCTAATGGACATTGTGGGCGAAATGGCAGACTCAGCCTGGTCAGGCCTGGGCAAGGCTCTTGTTGATCGTCCAGTAATTCGGAGTAGAACAAAAAGCCTGGCAAAAAAGTTGGGTGGCATAGAAGATACTTATAGTAGTTTTAAGACTGGCCAGGGTCTTGTGACTCAGGACATTGCAAGAGAGGTCGATGGTGAGACTGGATTTAAGTTAGATCAGGCAGGCGTTCGCCTGCTAGATCGTGCGTCAATCCTGGACAGGGAAAGATCAGACTTTGGCGATGGCATGGACTATGTTCAGCAATCGTTAGCATATGTCGGACTCGATCCTAACGACAAAGATTTGCAGGCAGAGGTTGCCAGGAGAGCATTTAGGTTTTCAGAAGCAACTGACAGGGCATCTTTGTATGGTGGATTGATGGGCAACCTGGCAGGGTACAGAATGTTAGGTTCATTTGGTCTCAGGGAACTTAGCCAATCAGATTGGTTCAAAGATAAACAATCTGATGATGACATCGTAGAGGAAATCAGGCACTTGCGTGAGATGCAGTTAATTACTGAAACCCTGGACAGGGGTGCTGAGACAATGGCCAGGGTACTGGGCGACACTAAAACTGCACAACAGATTAAAAAAGGCCTGGTCACGCCTGACAAGGATGTTGAGTTGATTATGGAAATGGGAACTGACCCAAGTGAATACATTGCACCAGGGGTTGCTAGAACAACACAAATGACCCTGAGAGGCCTTGGCACTCCTGGTCAAATCAGAAGACTGGTTAACAAGCAAAAGGAGGCAATGGACATCAAGAAACAGGCAATGAAAGATTTGGCAGAACGCCAAACTATCAATGCCAGGTCAGGTGTAGCAAAAGATATTACTGATGCCAGTGAAGAAGTATTTAAGAGTACCATAAAAGACCAAAACAGGGTCATTAAGAATACCAGTGAAAAACTTACAAAAGTCCTGGAAAAATCAGGTGGCCCTCCATCACTTCAAAAAGGTGTAGGGTTTGCCACTAGGGCAACTGGTTATGGTGCAGACCTTGTTGGCAGAACTGCCGAGTTTATATATTCAGCACCGAAAGAACTTGCAGTTGATTTACTTGTAAAGAGTGGCATGACCACGGAGGGTGCAGAAAGTTTATTGAAGTGGGGTACAGGTATTGGTGCAGGCGTTACAGGTGCTAGTTTAATCTCTAGTGAAGATTGGAAACCTGAGTGGACTGATGCCCTGATAGGGGCAGGAATCCTGCTTGGCCCTCGTGCGTTACAGGGAGCAGGGACAACCCTGCGACACCTGGGAGATTACTGGTCAAAAGGTGCAGGCACTAGGAACATGTTTGAGTACCTTCAGCAGATGGATGTAGCACCGAAATTGTCAGGGGCAATCATTGATCGGACAACTGATAGCAGAATGCTCCCTGGTGTCCAGGAAGCAAGCAAAGCATTTACGAAGGGTGAGACACTCAGTGTCAAGATACCTGGCATTACAGAAAACTTTAACAAACGCCAGGCGTTGCCAAGTGGCGTAAGATCATTCGCCAGGGGCATGACGGCCACTGGTGCTGACAAAGTCGCATCCTTTGTAGGCAGAACAGGTATTGCAGGAGCAACTGCAATGGCCCTGCCTGGTGCTATTGGATATGCAACAGGGGGCATCGAGGGCATGGCAGGATCAATAGGTGCTTCCCTACCCTTCATTGGACTTGGTCTAGGATCAGGTGAATTAATGCGACACAAGTCAAAGGCTGATTTGCAAATCAAGCAAAGAGGCGATGTCACTGCATTCAGAAAGAACTTGGATGACATAGACGGAATGTTGTACGACAAACTTAGTTTTGAGTCTAAGGCAGGGATAGCAAGTGCATCGATTAAATACCCTGATCTTGAGATTGGATTCTATGATGCTCCTGGTAAGGCCAACGGATTTTATGATGAACCAAAAGTAGGAAACAGATCAGGCAAGGTAATGATCAATGTGTCAGGGGATGCACCATTAATTGGCATCCTCTCGCACGAAGTTGGTCATCATATTATGAGGCATGGTATGCAACCACTGATCCATGAAATCTTCTTTGGCTCAGTTGCAAAGGAAAAGGGTGGTGTATTTACGGCCAAGGATGCAGATGGCAATCCTATCATTGAATATGAAAATGGTGTTCCCAGGTATAAACTGGATGAAGCAACATTTGGTAAGGCCAGGGATGAGTATTTAAGTCGCCTGGAAGACACCCAGGGGGTGTCTGAGGAACTAAGAGATCAGTACACCAGGAATCCTGAAGCAATCCTGGATGAGGTCGTTGCAGAGCATGTGGCACACATGCTCATGAAGGACAAATATGGCGAGTCTATCCTGGACAAAAATGTTGGTGACCTGGCAAAAAGTTTATTCAGTGCGATCAGTGGCAAGGGATTTATAAGAGATGCAGGCGTGGGCATGGGCCTTGCATCAGATGAATTTGGTAACGGAATCTTTTCTGCGATAGAAGAAAATAGTCAACTGACCAAGTTGGTAAACGATTACAACAAACTATCGGAGAGACGATCCAGGCAAGAAATGGAGGACATGATTGAGGAGTCCAGTTCTGATGTTGCCGTTGACGCAACGGACTTGAAGTCCGATGCGAAACTCCAGGACTTATTTGATGGTGCTATAATGCGTGATGATGACGGAAACATTGTCAGAGATGTTTCCGGTGCTCCAAAGTTAATGACTAATGGTCAGATGAATAAAAAGCAGGAGCAAATGTCATCTGATCTGTCCAACCTTATTGATCGCATGAATGACGAAGACAAGGCAGACGGCCATGTTATTATGCGTGACACTGCTGATGGAGGTCGTACAGGTGAAGGCATGTTCATCGATGAATCTATCATCGATGCACTGGCCCAGGGTGGAAATTATAGTGCCAGTCAAATTAACTTTTTACGCCAGGCATCTGCCATTGGTCGTGCGATAAGCAACGGAGACATCACCGGTAATGAGGTGCTTATGTTCTACTACCCTGCAACCAGGGGTGGCCGTAAGTATAAATCATTACGAGGTGGATTCCGGTCAGCACTTATTTGGGGACTTCAGGTAAGTAAGGCAGGCAATGTAAATATACAAACTCTGTCACTAACTGGTATTGAAAAGAATCTTAGCAGAATGCTGAAGACAAAGAAATATACCAAGATGTTATCAGAGGCATTTGGTGCTGAGACTAACCAGGGGATCAGGCAAGCATTCAATGAGAAGTTAGGTCGTTACCTGGAGAATCACCATAAAGGAATAGAGAATGGCAAGCAAGGCAGTGGTGTATCTGTTGAAGAAAGAAATATGATCAATGCCATGTTAGGCGAGAATGTCAAAATGCAGGGGGAACTAAATCCAGTGTTTGCAAGACTTGGTTTCCGTCCTGAGACAACTATTCGTTCCAGGAGAATTGACAGAATTGGAACAATACAAACAACTGGCAAGGGAGCACCGGTCACTTACAATGGGATCAAAAGGAATCTTATGCCTCGCAAAGGCAAAGATTCCCAGGGTCAACAGACAATAGATTTTGGTGGCCCTCGAAGAGTGTCAGATGAATCCGTGGATGTCGTAAAGATTGCCAGGGACATGATCAATAAACTCAGGCCTCAGTCGCCTACTGCATTGACTTCCCTGGCAGACAGATTGTCTGATCAATACAATGTAGCACCATCATTATTTGAAGAGGCCTTGTTTAAGCAATACTGGAATAGCAAGGGATTTCTGATGCCTCGCATGAACGGCCTGCAAGATAACATTGGCCAGGCACTGGCCGAGAGTAAACAGGACAAAATGAGCACTGAGCAGTTAATGTCACTGCTTGAAAAGAAAGCAGGGGCATTGGCATTGGCTAAGGATATTGGCCTAGATAAATGGGCCAAAGAGAAAGGTAAATTTACCAAGGAGGAGGTCGCCACATATGCTGAAGAAAACAAAATAGTCATAGATGTGGAACAACTAGACACAGGTGATGCCAAATATGAAAGAGATGATCTTATGGCATATGGCCCTGTTGAAATGGACTCGTACAACGAAAGATTGTACACATGGAAAAAAGGTGGATTTGGTGGAACTGAGTTAGAGAGACAACCAAGTCGTTATGTGGAACAAGCATATACTTTCAATACTGAAGCAGTGGCCGATCAAGTTTATGACAATTTATGGGATGAACTTTATAGCATGGGGTTTGATGATGTTGTAATAAGAGACATGGTGACCCATGAATTGCTAGAGGATGGCAAACATTTGATAGCAATAACATCTAGAGAAAAGGATTTTGAGAAAATAAAAAAACTATTTCAAAATTTTCCTGTTACCCCAGGCGAAGACTTTCAATCAATGGCAACTCCAAAGATTTCATACATTACTGACCTGGATAACAGGGATGCAGATGCCGTAGGTGGAGAATTTATTCCTGTAAGAGATCACTGGGACACCAGGCCCAACATAATAGGTCATTTAAGAAGTGACCTCAGAAACATTCAGGGAACTAGCAAAAGAGTTTTATACATAGAGGAAATTCAGTCTGACACCCATCAACAAGGGAACAAGCATGGTTACCAGGGGGAAGGTCAATTTGATGAACCACTGGCCGAGACAGAATACATCGAAGCACCACCTGTACCTGACTTTCCGTTTAAAAAGAACTGGCAACATTTAATTTTTAAGGATGCAATGCTTAAAGCCATTGACATGGATATTGATGGCATTGCCTGGGCAAACGGCAAAACGCATAACAATAGATATAATTTGCACAGGGTACTAAAGTACATAGAGGTGGAGATAATACCTAATGATAATGGTAATAGATTAGTTAGGGCAGTGCCAAGACAAGGTTTAAATTCTCAGGATTTTACAATAGACAAAGATGGTCAAATTGTTAGATCAGCATTTGATAAATATAATGGCAAGCACTTGTCTGAATTGCTTGGCAAACCAGTAGCACAAAGAGTTATAGAAAAACCTCTCAAAGAACTTGAAATTGGCATTCTCAGAGATAAAGATTTGGTTTTCAGTGATCCCAGGTTGCCAAAATTTTATGATGAGGAACTCGTAAATATTGCAAAGAAGTATGCAAAGAAGTTGAAAGTCGATAGGCCAACGCCTATCGAGATTGCAAGCAACATTAAGGTAGGCCACAAGATGATGGCAGAAAAGATGTTGGCCCAGGAGAATCCTGTTACAAGTATGCAACTGAAGTTAACTCCTGATCATGATTTTTCAGACATTATGACTGCATTTTCAAAAAGTGGTTATAAGTTTACCAAAGATGCCGTAAAAGATGGCAGGGTAGAAGGAACTATAACACTACCTAATGGAGAAGAAGTCACCTGGGTGTATGCAAAAGATGTTTTTGGAGGTAATCCAGGTGATACATTCTTAAATTTTAATTCCTATTTTGATGACAACTATCTGACCGGTATATCAAACGAAGGTGTAGATTTTAACATAGAAAGAGGGTATGACGGAGTTTTTATAAACAGATTGATAGCCAATAAATCTCTTGGCCTGATAAAACAAATTGATGACATAGTTACCTTATATACAAGTTACAATAAATCTCCCAGGAATAACTATCGTAATTATTCAACAAGAAGAAATTTGGCAAATAGAGATATCATGCAATCATTACTTGATGATGATGGTATCGACTCCTGGTACATGCCATTGCCTAAAGACCGGTCAAAGATAGAGAACCTGGGCTTTTACATGCCATCCCTGGGAAAGGATGAAGGAAATGTCCCTGATGCACCAGGCATCGTGCGAGATCGTGCGAACAGGTTTAACAACATGTCAGTGTCTGAACTTAGAAAGTCAGCCACTGAGACAGAGCAGGAGTGGCGTAAGGTTGCAAGTCCTGAAGAACCTAAGAAATATGTAACAAGTGATGAGGTATCTGAGTTTACCAAGAAAAGAAATGGCCTGGTCGGTAGACACAAGGCCATTAATAATGCCCTAAAATTCAAGTCTGAATCCACCAGGCTAATGCCTGGTAAGATTAAACCACCTGGAACGGATGAATTTAAGAATTGGTTTAAGAAGTCAAAAGTAGTTTATGATAATGGCACACCAATGGTAGTTTACCACGGATCGCCCTGGGCTAAATTTAGTGTGTTTAATGGAGCAGACAGGGGGAACTGGTTTAGTGAAGACATTGAATATTCCAAAATTTACATGAACAAAGACCTGGGTCGAGTTAAGGCAGAATTAGAAGCAGGGCAGACATTGGAAGAACTGGATATGTCTAAAGAGGACTACGATTCATTAGTACAAGACATGGGAATGTATGAGGTGTATTTGTCTATGCAAAACCCCCTGGACATATCAAATATAAATTTAAGTGACGAGATTACCCTGGGAGAATTTCGTAAAAAGACAGGGTTGTTTAAGGATTTAAAATTTAATCCTAACAACGCATATAGTATGCCTGCATTTTTGTACAATGATGATACTAAAACATACGGATGGGAGCATCTAGAAACTTTTTTCACTCAGTTAGTACAGGAGTTAAGGGACAAAGGTTATGATGGTTTGATTGCATACGAGACAGGTCGTTTTGAAAAGGCCAAAACATACATGCCACTTGATCCAACGCAGATAAAATCTGCGACAGACAACCAAGGAACATTTGATTCTACTAATCCTGACATTCGGATGATGCCCAGTAAAACACAAGAGCAGATTACCAGGTTGCAACAACAACTTTTTACCACCCAGGGAATTGAATCAAATACACCTGGTGGATTAACCGGTGATGAGCAAGTGTCATATCTCCAGTCCAAGGTGAAACTTATGAACCTGGATATGAAGAAAAGTGATACACTGCCCAGGATCGTCCAGGACAAACGCAAGGAAGAACGAAAAAAGCATAGGGCAAACATTAAGATGCTCGAGCAGACTAGTGCCGAAAGAATGGCATTTAGGGATGCCAGGATGATGCCTGCGTTGTTCCAAGAGAATACAGAATCGTTAAGAAATTTTATGTCTGCCAAGGGTAAACCTGAGTTTGCTGAAAAAGATGGTAATAATTATTTCCCTAAAATCTTTTATCATGGTGGCACTATCGGTTCGAAAGGAACATGGGTGTTTGATTCAAGGGGTTCAAATTCAAAAAATGGAGAGACATTCCTGAGTACCGACTATGTGTTTGCCAAGGCATATACAGGTGGATGGGAGAATGTAGGAAATCAAAATAATCCACATGCAACAAACGATGCCCTGCAACTGATTACTAATGTTTCAAATGTATTTGATAGCACTAACCTGGATCATGGCAGGAAACTTAGAGATGCCATTGTTAAAGATAAAGGCAAGAGGTTCATGCGTAACATAGATAAGAATGGCCGTATAAGGGATCATGATTTCAAATTGCGTGATGATATATTGGCAGAAATAAAAAATGACATTTTTTATTTTTCGCCAGGACAGGGCCAAGTACCAAATGATAAAAATATTGTTCCATACACATATTCAGATTCTGAAGGCAATTTTGATACATACGAAAATTGGGAAGTTATGGAAAACTATGCCAAGTATATCAAGGACATGGGACATGATGCCTACACTATTTATGAAGATGACAATAATGGAATCGTAAAAAACATTGCCGTTTTTAATTCCAGGGACATCAAACTAATCAAACCAACCACGAATTTTAGTGGAGCAAAACCATTTGGCAGTTTTGATCCCACTAATCCTGACATTCGTTACATGCCTAAAGTTCACCCTGAAGCATTACCGGTCACGCCTAAAATGGATAAGAATGGCAAACAGGTAATGAAACCGAAGAAGGATAGTAATGGCGAAGTCATTGAGGGTAAGTATGAACCAGTGTATGAATCTATTGACTATGACCTGGCAAATTCACCACTTGTCCAGGCACATGCAAATGACCCTGACAATGGCAGGAGATTTGACCCTAATGAAGTAAATGTACCTAAGTTAAAAGCCAAGGGCATCAAACGCCTGGACGAGATCGTGCGAACAGGCCTGATTGATGATGCGAGTGATCAGATGGTTAAGGATTACAAGTTGTGGATGCAAGACCCTGAGATCAGTGCAGGCCAGGGATGGTATTCCAGGATGCGAGTAGAGTTAAGAAATGCCCTGGGCCAGGATACAGAGTTCTTTTGTCAACTCTTGGGAGCAACATCTGCGAACACGCCTGTTGAAGAAAACTTCAACCAGGCAGTGGAGGCATATGAATTATTTAACCAGGGAAAATACAACAGGATTATTTCTAAGTACAAAGAGGCCTGGGATGCACTGGAAAGAGGTGGCGATGAAATATTTGAACTTGCTCACAAAAGAGGTGTCATCAAATTAAAAGATTACAAACTCAAAGATGGCCCTACTCCTGCAAAGTCATCCTGGACAACCAGTGAAGATAAAAAAGTAGGCATAATTGGCAAGTGGGTAGAACATTACAATCTATTTCCATTGCGAAAGGGAGGTGCAAAGTACAATGCGAATACTGGCCAGGTGATGCGAGTGATGGCAGGATCGTGGAGCAAGTTAACCACTGCACCTAAGACACCAAACTTTACTGGTAACCTTACAGGAGCAACCCTGGAGGCAACTATTGATGTGTGGGCAGGCAGATACTTGAGGCGATTACTTTACAAGGGACAGAAGCAATGGAGAATCCAACCGGCCAGTGAGAAGGGCGTGAGTGATATTGATTTTGCCCTGGGCCAATTGATCTTCAGGGCAACGGCAGACAAGTTAGGAATTAATCCTGACGATCTCCAGGCGATTGCCTGGTTTGGCGAGAAGGGCGTTTGGGACACCCAGGGATGGACAGGTGATGCCGGTGCATACAAGTCATCATTTGACGAACCATTTAACATTTACTTTCCAAAGGGCCGACAGAGAAGGACAAGTCAGATTGGTCGTAACATAGTAAAGTACAAGCAGAAAGAAAGACTTGTTCAACAGGGTAAGGACATGGTAGCATCGCCAGGACGATTCGGCAAAACGCCTGATGAAGCAAAAGAATACTTACGATTAAAAAAGAATGACCTCAAGAAACAAAGAAAAGCCAGGGGAGTTGAATTTTTCCTCAAGTCAGGAAAGTGACAAAAGGGCCTTCGCACATTTGATGCGAAGAGGCCTTGAAAAACCTATGTCAGAGGCTGACAGAATATTTCAGAAGGCATATGACAAGATAGATCAGGAATCAACTGATTCAGAGTTGTCAGAAACTGACAAGTCATGACCAGGTATGTCCTGGGCTGACCAGTAAAGTCTCAGTAAACATCAGTAACCCTGATTCCAAAAGGGTTCTTAGGTAGTTTAAGAGTGTATTGTTTTACAATTTTTTTTATTTTGTAAACCACTGATTTATAAAGCACTTACGGAAGTTTTCCAAAAAGTGATATAAAAAAGATGTCAAAATAGTTGACAACTATGGGCATGATATGTCAGTGTTACTGACATAATCAATTGTAACCATTAACCAAATACACATCATGTTAGAAAAAATCAAAACACTCGTAGCAATAGCAAACACTGACGGAGACGGACTTTGGATCAACGATTGCTATAAAAGCCAAGGTCTTTATGAGACAGACACATCTGCATTACAGGACAAATACCAAGTCTTAGTCGATGAAGGCCTGGTAGAAATATTTGAAGATTACCTGGTACTTACCGACAAGGGCGATGAAGTTATCAATTTCATGCAATTGCCATATCAACATCTGATCAAAGGTGTCCAAGAGCAACAAGTACACTATGTCAAATCAAGAGATAAATTCCTTCAGTCAGATGAAACAAATGCACTGCAAATTGTAAATGAAAGACTAGTCGGCCTTGAGAGTGTGCTTGGCCCTATCGCCCACAATTCAAAATGGAACTACTCACCAATCAACTAATACACATCATGCAAATCAGAGATTACGAACCTATTCTTCGATCCCTTATTCATTGGGCAAAACAATATGATTTCAAAATTGTCAGTGTCACCAATTGCGTTGGTGACAAGACATCCTATTGCGATAGCATCAACGATTACCATCGCAAAGAAAACTCAGTCAAAGAACTCCTGGGTGGCGATGATGGCCGACTACAATTTCGTAAGGATGGCCCTGACAATGAATATTATTACATTGATGCCTACATCTTATTTGGCAACGATGCTGACGAACTTGTGGCAGACTGGTCATTCTCATCTGACAAGGCTGATGAAGATTGGACAATTGCCTGGGATAAATTCCGGTCAATATGGCAAGGCAAGAAAGTACCAACAACGCAATTAGTATAATGAAATTCTACCAAGTATCCTATATAGACATTGAAGACAACTGCACTTGCAAATTGTTTGCTAATAAAAAAGATGCAGAAATTTTTATTAAAGATGAAAGTGAAGATTATCCTTATTGTGCAAAAGAACCTGAATTGGTGATTTTAAAAAGCACTCGCAAGGCTGACATTTTAGATTTTGTTAACCACATAAGTTATTAAACATAATGGACTACAAACACAAACTTCGCCCCAGGTTAATTAATGGCGTTTGGTCAATCCAGGGGACTGCACCCCTGGTTGGCCGAGTCCGTAAACAATTTCCTTCCAAAGATATTGCTGAACTGGAATCTCAAAAATTAATTACCCTGGTAGGCAATCACCTGGCCAATGGTGAGATCAGAGAAACTTTGCTGACCAAGGCCCAAGAAAAAGATGCTGACATTGCCCTGGGCTTAATGGATGAATTAGGTTTCTCCAGGTTTGGCCTGACATCACTTACCGATGTCGTTAAACAGATGGCCAAGAAAATGGCCGGTACGAATCTTGATATGGATTTGTTCCAGGCAGGAGTTACTTATGTCCAAGACTTAGCCACCAGGGGCAGATCAGAAAACTACATCGATCAGAAACAAAATTCTGTATCCAGGTTGGCAGATTGGTTTGGCCCTGAAACCAAAGTGGCCGACATCACCAAGGATCAAATGAGGGCCTGGTGCAGGGGCGACAAAAGTGACTTCTCTCCATTTGCAGGCAAAGACACTAGTCGCACAACAAAGTCAGCAGAATTGACCTTCTGTCGAGCATTCTTCAACCACTGCATAGCAATGGATTACATCGACACTAATCCATGTGACGGCATCAAATCATTTGGCAAGGAAAAGAAAGAGATTGTCGCCCTGGACATTGATAAGGCCCAGGAGTTCCTGGACATTGCCAAGGCACATAGCAATGAAGC
>Ga0129348_1000462_pt1 | contig 14500 bp, 4 predicted proteins | sample CPBDNA_4_FD_94424 | JGI IMG/M metagenome (GOLD analysis project Ga0129348, IMG submission 94424) | Freshwater to marine salinity gradient microbial communities from Chesapeake Bay, USA - CPBay_Sum_27_0.8_DNA | ecosystem: Environmental > Aquatic > Marine > Coastal | place: USA: Chesapeake Bay...
CTTCTCTTTAATGATGATTTGATAATATCTGTCACCAACAATCCAGAAGTCATCTACATTGTTCCAAATATCAAATGCATTACCAAACTCTCTAGGTGTCAGGTTAAACTCTCTTCTGAGGTTTGCCATAACCTGACGTTGCAGTGGCATAAACCAGCAAGATTGAGTCCAGGCATCATTAGGTGACTGAATACTGTATTCATTGATGTAACCAACTGCATGAAGTGTGCCATCATGAGTAAGAACCCAAATTGCATTATATGAGTTCTTACCTGAACAATGGATCTTCTTGATACCACCGTATCTTTCAAAGTCATACTTAATTCTTTCAGGTCTCTTGGTATCCTGAAAAGAACCAATACCTAATCCACCAGTGTCGTTATATCCCCAGGACCATAGTTGATTGTCCTCATCAACAGCAACACAATACTCATAATCATTACCTGATGCATACATATCAACGATTCTCTTAGAATCGAAGAACTTCTTGTCAATGTAGTAAGGTCTAGTTCTATTATCTGTCCAACCATCACCAACCTGACCATGATTGTTGTGACCCCATGAGAACAATCTGCCCTCATCAGTTAGTGCATACCAACAACCACCATCTCGTGCATTACTCCCTGTGCAGGTGTTATCAACTTTGATAATAAAATGATCACGCATAATATGATCATTGTCCCACACTGCGTTATCATCTCTACCAGGACGTGCGGTTTTCTCACCAAAAACAGATGTCTGACCATCACCTCTTTGACCATGGGCAGCATAACCACTATAGTACATCTCACCATTATCAAATAACCAAGCAACACCATCCCAAGAGTGCTTCAACTGCACACACTTAGGCATACCACCAGTGATAGATCTGCGACGATTAGAATACCAATCCCAGAAATCTAGACCAGGAGTTGTTCTTGAATAGTGCATACCATAACCACCACCAGTCCAACTGATGTTTTCACCTAGACCCATCAAGTTAGCAGATCTGCTGTATGTTGTACCCCAACCTGCGGGCATACCATCATCATCAATGGCAGAACAGTTTGAATAACTACCACCCATTCTCATGTCATCATCACCACTATGACCCATGTTACGAGTCCAACCTAGTGGATTACGTTGACCAAATGTACAGAAAGATCTTCTATTGTTGCCTCTAGGACTTGTAAGAATAGGTCTCCAGTAAGGATTACGACCCCCATTCAAATAGACAGGATTATCATTTTGTGGTCTGTTATCTGCTTCACACAACCACTGTTCACCCTGAAACTCTACAATATCACCACGTTGGTATTCTTTCTTTACACCCCAACGTCCTTGATAGTTGTTAGATTCTTGAATAGGTTTCCAGTATTTGAAACCATCACGAAAAGCATATCGTGGTGAGTATTCATTACCATAAACACTCTTCTCGTTTAGCACATCAGTGGTGCAAACATAGGTCTGATTACCTTGTTTGACAATATCACCTTTCTTGTAGGTCTGAGTATCACTCCATCTACCAGCATAGGTGTGTCTAATTGAACGAAAGTCGTTGAGGTTCATTCTTCTGCTAGTCCTTCTGTATTGGTTCCACCTTTGGGTCCAGTTGATGCGGGTGCTTTAGGTGCTCTCGACACATCTGGTGACACATAGGGAACAGTTGTATCCCAATTTATATTACGAAGTCCCAAAGTATTTAGTTGGGAATCATCACCGAGTTTAAGTGGTGAGATCTCAATGATACTACTCACCTCATAAAGATTTCTGAGTGTTTGATCATCCATGGCATCAACATCTTCATATCGTGCTTCATATCTCTCAGGGAGACTATATGACACACAATGTTCACAACAGAGAACATAACATCTACGATATGATGTCACAGAAACTACTTTTTCAACTTCACGTTGATTGGTAAAGGGAACTCCGTCCTCATCAACATCATCAAAATACTCTAGTTCCATATGCACTTCGGTGTCATCTTCACCATGAAGTACACCAACCTCTTTCATGTGTTCACATGCATTATACACATACCACTCAGGATCAATATCACCCACTTCAATAGTATGTTCAAGTTTCTCCTCTACATTTTCACCATCACGTTGAAATACTTCAGTAATCTCAACAGTTTTGGGTTCTGTTAAAATTGTAGGTGTTGTGGAAACACTATCCCAAGGAAAGTAGAAGTTATCACTGTCTACAATTTCCTCAGGAGTGGGTTTGAGTTGACGATATGAAAATAATCTATAAGTTGCCATTAGTTTGAACCATTAAGGGGGAACATGTGATATGCGTTAACATTTTGTGAGTGTCCATTCTGAGCATAACCTCTACCAAGTTGGAACATTTGTGCATTACCCATGAGAATCAATGTCTTAGGAACGTGTGATGATGTTGCATCATAATAACCCATGGGACAGAAGTCACGAATCTGTCTAGAATACCCGTGAGGTGTCTTCACTTTGTGATAGAACCATCTGTCATATTCAGACTCAAAGAATGCTCTAGTTGGAACACGATACCAACCCTGCCAACCAGTAGTAGGGAAGTTAGATAGACCAGTAATTGCAGCACCAGAGTATCTATCTGTCAACTGGAATTGCTGTGCGCCCTCATCACGACACCAGTATTCTTGACCTAGGTTCAGTCCACTAATACTGGTGACTGAACTCTGCTGCACCATGTTAATGGTAACACCTGCTCCAGGTGAAGTCATGTCATAAGAATAAACTTGGTTTGCCACCAAAGGTAGACGATTCTCGAAGTAACGTGCCTTTTGATCACTAGACAGACTCAGATAACCATCACCAGCAACACTATCTCTCACATCCTTAATAGGGGTGCCAGCAGGAATAGTTGCAGGTGCCCAGGTATGATTGGGAACGTAGATAACTTCAGCACCACGAGTACCAACTGTACCAATGTGCCAAGTCATGTTGAATAGTTCTTCACCACCACCCCAGGTGCCATCAGGTTGCTCAGAGATTGCAAATCTGTGACCTTGTAGAGAAGGATCTGATAGATCAAATCTCCAGATATCACCCTTTTGCATAGGAACTTCACCTTGAGAGTCATTTAGTGCTGCGTTCCATACACCATCACCGTGCATATTACCAGTCATACTGTTGACTGCCATCGCAACAATACGTTGTGCAGTTACACTCTGACCATCACCATTGTAGGACTGTGAACCAACTGTGTTGCTTCCTGCACCTGTAGTTGGGTTGACAAGATACTCTTTGAATGGTCTATATTCAAATCTATTAGTGTTACTGTTCCAACGAACTTGCCATCTGCGAGTAAATGAACCAACTGAGAGTTCACCACCCATCTCAGGATATGCATTATGTGTGCTTTGACCACCATGAGGTTGTCCATAGTAGAAGATACCAGACTCGACAAATGGCATACCACCATCGGGCCAAGTTCTATCAACGTTGATCTCTGTGTATGTACTTGCGTTGCCATCTCCAGGAGTTCCGTTATAATTAACGGTTGCACCTGAATCAGTACCTTGAATGGGAAGTGAAGGAACTTCGTTCCACATACCATCCCAAACATAAGAGAACTTGAATCTAACACCTGTGTTAGAAGAATCTGCTTGAACAAAACGATATGTAGTGTTTCGTGCAAGACGAATGTGAGGTCTCAGATAAGGAACAGAGAATCCTGAATCAGTAGCAATCTCAAACTTATTATCACCATTCACTCTTACATAGTAGGTTTGAGTAGTGTTATTAGATTGATATGAATCTTGATCGTGTGCAACATACTTAACAATCTCCCAGTTATCACCATACATGTCATAATCCCAGTTGGTGTAATTACTGTTCAATCTATTGATTCTAAATGGTGCACCATGTGACCAATAATCGTCTCTACCAGTTGAGAAGTGTGCATGAACGACTCTACGTTGTGCCATTCTCTGAGTATGCTGCTTATCAGCAAGATAATGATTACGATAGAAGTAATCGTTATCTACATTGGTCTTGTTATACAAGTCCTTATATCTTCTCTTTTCAGTATTCCACCAACTGAATGTGTACTGTTGATCAGTACCACCCCACTCCCAAGAGTCATATCTTCTCTTAGCACTTTGTAGACGATAGATACCCATTCTGGACCAGTTTGGTGCAAAGTGGAGATATACCTGTGATGTAACTTGTTCAGTACCATTACCAATATGTCTCCAGTGTGTTGCCATCACACCATTATACAACCATCTGTTAGCAGCGAAACCTTCGTTTCTTCTTCTGGTATCGATGAATGTATTAGACCATGCATAATCAACATTACCATCTTGATTATACCAGAACTCATCATAACCTGTACGGTTAATGTATAGTGATTCACGACCGATTGCAAGACGATGGTTACCACCCTTGGGCCAATATTGTGAGTCTTGAATAGGCAAGTTGTACGCATTATCTGCGTTCATTGCAATCCAGAAGATTCGGAAGTTCTCTCTCCAACCACCATGAGTTGCTTCCATGGTTCTCACTGGGTTACCTGATGTAGGTGTGCCAGTTGGAGTATCAGCAGCAATATAGTTGTCACCTTCCCAACGTCCCCAACGTGCAGGGAAATACACTGTAGGAACACTTAGTGATGTTCCATTTGCAGCGTTACCATTAGAACCCTGTAGAGACTGTGTAGTAGTGACGAATGAATTACCATCGGAGTTTACCGTCTTCTCAACAACAGCACCACACTGCCAATGGTGACGGTTTGTATTATATTGATCATATGATGTCGTATTCATTCTGTTACTAAATCCACCATCATTACCTCTGTTCTGCACAGCAGAATGATAGTAAATTGCAGGATCATATCTAAGAGTATTGTCCAACCATAGAACATTTCTTTCGTTGCCTAATTGGAAGTATCCTCTATTACCAAAGTGGTCAATCTCTGCAATGGGCCATTCATTATTATCTGCGGTTGCAGCATCTCCACTAGCACCACCAGCAGGACCTCCACCTAGTTGAACCGCAATCAGGAAAATATTTGAACCATTGGGGTGATCTTGTGCCGTGGTGCCAAAACAACCTCTCTGAAGATAGTCAAAACGAGCATCAGTACGCCAACGATAACGAATGATCTCGTCATTGATCTGCAACCAACCATAATAAGGGAATCCACCAGTCCAGTTGACATTACCATTTGCAGTATTATTCTGAACACCAGTGCCAGTATTGTTTAAGGTCTTTGTGATAAATCTAATCTCAGCACCTCTTTCATGACGTTGTGGTACAGTACCAGCAACACCACGAGTACAGTTTCTCAGAATAAAGTGTTGACTATTAGGACCAGCACTTAGATCTTGATAATCAATATATTCATCACCAATCAGAATACGACAATTATTAGTATTGTTATCAAAACCAACGTATCCAGTAAGGTGAATCGTTGTAGTAAACTCATCAATACCATCACGAGACTGATTATACTCAACATTGTCACGATGATATGAGTGACAATAGTGTGGTTCGTGGTTGTTGCCCTGACCGATCAAATATGACATACCATTACCAAGTTGTGTGCCTCTTGCACCAACACGAGTAATAATATTGATAGGAGTATTCTCACCTGCATGAATACCACCAGGAGATCTCTGTCCGAATGATTCATTACGACAACCTTCACCATTCTGATCCTCAGCAGTGCCATTGCCATGCTGACCATAACCATTCCACGCACCAGCATAGAGTTCGTTTTGATCAGTTAGAGGATAAACTGAGATTGCACCATCATCACCAGAAGACTTATAGCAAGAAACATCATACATGCTCATCACGCACACAGGCAGTGACATTTGATCAACATCCTGATCATTGGAAATGTGATAACGTCCGTTGTAACCTACACCATAAGTGCGGCACCAACCTTTATATGCATCAACATCACCAGAGTGTTTCTCACGATAGTTTCTCTTACCATATGAAGTTACTGCACCACCATTCCAAGGTTCTGCACGATAGTAGAAAGTGTGCTCACCAGTAACTGAGCAATACCAGATGTTAGTAATTTCACCTTCCTGCCACCAGTCATGTAGATAAGAAACACGTTCCATGTTCCCTTCATACTGATAAACGGGTGAGTTTCTAGGATAGTTGCCATACATCCTAGAGTTAAATGGACTACGTTGGAGACTATACAATCTACCACCACCACCGTAACCAGAGGGATCTGAAGTGTTATCTCTACCACCCCAATAGAAGGTTTCTTTTCTATCACCACTGGGATTAGAGATAATGCCATAGTAAGCACTAGTCCAGTTATTACCGTGGTTGATATAAATTCTATTTCTGCTACTAGTGCTGTCATTATAATCGGTATTGTCAATAACTGCACCAGTTGCAGAAGTTCTATTAGTACCACCATCACCAACAGAGTTCAAAGAAGAAGGATACATTCTTCTCTGCTGTGAAGTATGGTTATCCCAGTTCTTACCAGATGCACCATTTTCACCTCTTCCACACATCCAGACTTGTCCTTGACCGTCTAGAACATACAGACGACTACCATTGTTTGAGTCACCACCCATTGCAACCTTTTGAATACCACCAAAGGTTGCCCAGTTAGTTCTAGGTCTGTAACCAAACATCTGAGCAAAAATAACCTCAGAAATTCTACGGGGCATATTACCATAATCTTGGTCATCATTATTATCACCCCACTGTGAATATGGCATTGCCATATTCAATGCTAGTGCACTGTTTGGAGACAGTACAGTGTAACCACGAGAGTTATATCCTAGTTGTCCACCAGTATTATCACCCCAGGTCCAAATCTCACCATCTTCGTCGATTGCACACCAGAAACCATAGTCACCACCTGCACCCCAGATGTCAACAATTCTCTTACCAGGATTTCTACCCTGAACATCTAGATCGAATGAAGGATCACCCACACCGATGTCTGCTGATCCACCCTCTTCCCCAGCAGTAACAGGTGAATCAGTGTCATACAGGACAACATTAGGACGGAAGAAGATCTCTCTTGCTAGTTTATGAGGATATCTACCATCATTATTTCTAGCATCACCATAAGTTGCATCATTATTAGAAATGTTAACGTTATGAGGAGATGAGATCATCCAAGGTTCACGACCTTGTGCCATCTCACCTTTACCACCATAACCCCACAACCAAAGTTCACCCTCTTCATCTAGACATGCAATAGTGATTGCATTCTCATCACTACAAGCACCCGTATGTGCCATCTTGACAATACGACGACCATCAAAATGCTCACGTACTAGATGGAACGAACCAGCATAAGAATCACTGCTATGACCAACACCAGACTTATAATTTGAACCAGCACCAATACAACCAACCGAACCATCCGTATAAAGTAGACCAGTCCAATAAGTTGCACTAATCAACTGTTTGATCTTAGGATGTCTTGTAGGCATCTCATCCCAAGCACTATGATTCTTATGTGCTAGAGTGGATGACTCCAACTGTTTGTACATTTCACCATTGTTATCCTTATCTCTGTTATCGAGTCTTTGGATTTCATGAGAAAATGCAAACTTCTTTGAGTCCTTATCAATGGGACGAATGTTGCCACGAATGTCTACGTTTTTACCTTCGTAGAACTGCTTCATGTGTTCCGCATATCTGCGGTTAGATCCATTACGGTTGTTGTTGGAATCTGTGTTGTAATTAGATGGTTCACCAGATGCACGATAGTCACCGTGACCATCAATATATCTAATACCACCTCTATATGCTGCTGTTTGTGTAGAAGCAGCATATGAGAACCAAGGAACTCTGGTATGCTCAGGAAGATTCCAGGGCATATTAGCTTCGTATCTTCTAAATTTGATAGATACGATTTCTGCTGTCAGATTAACTGCTGCGGCACCAAGGTGTGAGGAACGACCATAATAATCCCAGGTAACACCACCATCACTCTGTGCAGTATTACCAATATGTGTGGGTGCTGTAGCACCAGAAGTACCAGCAGTTAGAGCAACATACTTATAGTTGCCATTCTTGACAATATCACCAATAGAATATGATGTTGCAGTTGTCCACTGTGCCTCTACTTTGACACGAATAGTGTCCCCAATGTCAAAGTTTCCTAGTGTGGCATTAGTCTGCATCACACCAGTGACACTATTACGTTCTTCGTAACGAATAAAGACTTTCTTCTTACCAGTCTCAGAACCAGCAGAATAATAAATGAAACGTGCAGTAGCATCACCTGTAGAAGTTTCAATATCTACAGTTGAATCTGTACCATTACCACCACCATACTCCCAACCATTGTTCAAGAATCTCCACTCATCTTCGTTCTGAACATTGTCTAGAGTAAGTTCAACAGCAACAACACGACCCTTGATATTAGGATGTCCAAACCAATCAATAGGACTCTGACCAAGCAACATCAAAGTCTTCTTATCCTTAGGGATAGTATCACCCTTTACAAAATCATCCCAAGCACCTTCATAATCAAACTCAGGATCAACCTCAGTGTTCATCTTAATGCAATAGTAAGATGAATTGTTACGACGGACAACATCACCCCAGTAATACTGAGTATCTTTCTCCCACTCATTTCTCCAACGGAAACCATTAGAGATCTGGTCCCAGTATTCGATGTTAATGATCTTACGATCTGGTTCATCCCAGTCATCTCTGACTAGTTTTTCGTCATCCTGAATTGTGCTACTGGTATCCCTAACGCAAACGTAGGTCCCCCCTTCATAGTACACAACATCGTCCTTCTTATACCCACCCACTGTTGAGTCGGAGTAAGCACCACGATGGAATAGTTTGATTTTGCCGACGTTGATTGCTACCATTTCGTTTGAATCTTATTAGTTTGTCGTTATCCCTGGTGTATTTATCACCAGTAGGGGTTGTAACTCATGATATATTGTGCCTGGTTCCACAAGTTAGGGAAGTGGTAACCTGCAGGACCATTACACCACCAAGTTCCTGTAGGTCTGTGTACCCACATTGTGCTAATACTGGAACTAGCATCATGAACCAACTGAAGATCAAACTCTTCGGGTGAATAAACACCAGCAGTTTGAATTGATGCGTTAGCATTTCTTCTGATATTGTTATCGGAAGAAGCATAGGGATCGCAACGTTGTCTATCAAAGTCACCAGATGAGTAACCATTAGATGCCCAACCACCAGAGTTTCTACCGAAGAACAACCAGTAACCAGGGTTATGTAGAGGATCATTAGAATAGATAGCACCACCCCAATACTGACCATTAGTGCTTGTGTATCCACAACCTCTAATAAAGTGGACGTTTCTCACAAATCTATTACCATGAGAACCAGTACCGTAACCAGTAATGTTTCTGGATGCATCTGTGTTAGGGTCAGTGATACTAGAATTTAGACGATCTGTATCAGATTCAGCAGTCTTCTGACAAGGAGAGAACTTTCTGGTATCTCTAGTTGCACTGTTACCGTTGAAGTCAGTAAATGTATAGGTGGTATTATTACCCCTATTACTGTTCATCAGGTACTGATAACTGTTATATCCTGTTGCCCAGAGATAGTTATCATCTTTGCTAGTGCCACGAGACATATACAGTGCACTATATCTATCACCACCCATACCCCAGATATTCACAACATCAGAAGGAGTTTGGTTTAGATAGTCAGTAACTGCACCAGGAGTGTTTCTATTGGTTGTACTACCATCTCCACACTGACCATAATCATTTCTACCCCAGGTAACAACCTGATTATTTGCCTGAAGCATTGCACAAGTTGTGACATTATGATATCCATACATCACAAACTTACGAGGTCTCTTAGACCAGTCATTCTGAGTGTCAGAAATACCCCAGTTCAGTGCTGTTGCAGTTTCAAATGTATTTCTATTAGTAGTATCACCAAGACCAAGTTCACCGTGACCATTATAACCACAGGTGTACATTCTACCGTAGTCTGTCAACACATAGGTTCTACCGTATGGACCACCTTTTGCCCAAACATCAATGATTCTACCACGACGACCTTCATCCCACTCAACTCTACGAGGAGAACTAATATGAGTAGTTGAAGCATGACCTAGTTGACCATATGCATTGTAACCCCAGGTATAAAGATCTAGGGTTCCTCTCTCATTCTCAATCAGTGCACAGTTGTGGTGTGTATTATCACCACTCTCCATGGAAGAAGCAATTCTAACACACTTCTTACCTTTGAAGACCATCTCTAGACCACGATTTCTACGTGCTCCATCATAACCAACACGCACAAATCCCTCAGGCCAAGAATCATCACCGATACCATTCTGACCATGACCAGGATAACCAACGTGATGAACTTCACCGTTATTGAACAGTGCCAGCATTGATCTCCAACCAGTCAGCAGCATGGTGCACTTGGGAGGATGACCATCAGGAGTGGGTAGTAGACCTTGCTCCCAATCATGGTGATTCACCACAGAAAGTGAAACCATTCTATTACCCCAGTCCGCAGATTCAAGTCCTCTGAGGTTGTTCATATAGTCACGACCCCACTGAGCAATACCACCATTTCTAGTGATATACTTAACAGAGTGGTTTTGACCAGAACCATTACTAGCAGCAGATGCATATCCTAGTTTATCACCAGGAGAGCAGGGCAGTCTTTCCTCAACGATAGCATGATACAGGTTAACATTATTAGTACCTGCTGTACCTTGAGGGAATAGACCTTCATTAGTGCCATTGATTGCATTAGTTTCGTTCGTTGCAATCTGAATAGTATCATTATTAACCTTGATCACATATTTAATAGCACCAGTACCACCAGTCATGATACCTGAACCACCAGAGGGGAACACATATCTAACAGGTTGACCCGTTTGCAAACCGTGATTAGGAATAGTAATAGAGTTACCAGCAACCACAGCAGCAGCAGTTGTTGCATCAAACACTAGAGATCTGACATAGATGGGTGCATCAGGATCACCCCAAGGTGAATCTTCCTGTCTAAACGCACCCTCTCTTTGAGTGTCAGGTGCCATGCCATAGTTTGCAAACCACTTATGTGCATATCTGTAGTCATTCTCACCACGGGCAACAATATCCCAATAGGTGCGATTCATGCGGTCAATCATACCAACACGAATCTGTTTAAATTTGATACCTGCACCCTTCTGTTCAGGTGAATAGATATACAGATCAATATTTGTACCAGGAACATTAGCAGAGGTATTGATTTGAATGAATGCATCCTTCTGTCCAGGTGTACCACCTGAGGAAACATTACTAGTATATTCAACACCACCACCCCAAGTTCCATCAGCAGTAGTGGAGAACTTGAGTGTGAATCTTTCCATGGAAGGATCACTCAAGTCAAAGTTATATGCTTTACCAGGAATCCACTTCAATTCTTCCCATCTTTGCCAACCTTGACCATCACCGATGTCAATTTGAAATCTACCTCTAGACGCAACATCACGATAACCTTGTTGTGATCTAGGTTCTGACTGACTCTCGTTATATTGTTGTCTTACTGAACGAGCATCAGGAGATTCAAAGATCCATCTCACTTTATACTTGTACAGTGTATCAGTTGCACTGTAGTAGTTTTGAAGATATCTATCTGTGATAGGACGGGTAAAGTTAATACCCATGTTCATTCTTTCGATATCCTCACGGAGATCTTCAATATTCATCTTACCGCCCATATTTGGGTGGTTATCACAATAGTAGTAAATCGTATCGTAGTGGAAACCTTCAGTAACGAAGAGTCTTAGATATGCACCAGCAGTACCTTGTGATGCTAGACCATACTCAACCGAATCAGTTTGAGTAGGAGGACCAGTATAATAGGAAGGTGTACCACTCAGAATAGAAGGTTGCTTAACATTCCAAGGAACTGCATATGAAATGTTAGTAATCTTCAGACCAGGAGTAACTGCACCATCAGGTAGAGTTGATAGCAAGAACTCGTGAGTTGACAGTGAAGCATCAGACAAATCGAAGTAATAAGTATTACCTCTAACCAAATTCAATTCTGCCTGAGTAACCCAGGTAGTACCATTGTCTTTAGAAATCTGATATACACCACCAGATGATCTCACCTGATAAACATACTCATAGTCGGTATGAATAGGAACTTGAGCAGAATGAGTGCTCTTTGCGATGAAGACTGTATCATGATATTTTACAATATCACCTGCATGATACGTTTCCTCTTTATTCCAGTGCACATACTCCTCAGGATACAGATACATGGGGAGTTCTTTATCTGCACCACTTGACATACTAGCATCTGTCATTGTAATGGCAGTGCCGTTATTTGCGTCTGTCTTTGTCAGTGCCAGTTTAATGCTATTAGCATCAACCTTGATTACATAGTATTCTCTCTTACGGAAGATACCAATGCTCTCGTAGTTATCTACCTCATAGGTAGGTCTTACAGTTTTTCTACTATAGTTGTCGATGGTTTCTTTACCACCGTTCATGTCATACTCTGCTAGAAAGAGTGGATTGTAATCAAAGACAACCTTTTGACCTGTTTGGAATCTATGTGCAAAAATTCTAATTGTATCGGGTGCTGGTGTTGATGCATTACCCTGCCAAGAATTGATTGTAGTGCTACCCTCAACAGTTTGCATCTGCCATCTAATAGGAGCAGATCTATCATACTGACCAAAACCAGGAGACCATTCCTGCCAGACTGCCTGTGCAGTTGCCTCAGGATGATTTGCACTGGATGATGTATGAGCAACCTTACACAACCAAGTGGACTCATGGTATCTAACCATGTCGTCCCTTTTGTATGCCTGACCACTCTTCCAAGCACCAGTCTTATTGAAATGTAGTTTCCCGAGAATTGCCATTATGGTAGGTTAAATACTAGGTTTCCGTTTGTTGTGGACAGTTCTGCTTTTGCTTCTAGTCCAACGAGTGATACAACATCAAAATCACCGTCATCAAAATCTAGAGTCTCACCATCTGCAGACTGAGGATAGTATTTTTTCATTTCAAAATCACCATTAGGTAGGATTTTGAAAGTTGTGACAGTATCAATATCTCTACCCTTTGCAATATTTAGATAGTTGCCATCTGTGGTTGAGTAGATCTTTAGTCGTTCTTCATTAGAATCATAATATGTAATACCTGAGGTTGGTGTAATGCCTGTAGGTGCTGCTGTGAGAACAGGTAGTTTGAAGAAATTGCCAGCAGCAGTCCCCAGGGTCAGAGACCCCATGGTATATTCACCATCATCCTGTAGTTTATTCGGTGTAACACCGTCGTCCTGAATGTTCGACTGGTTGATAACCGACAGGATAGGAGTTGCCTGTGGAGAGGTAGGTGCTGGCATTTTCTTTTATTTACTAGAGTTATTTAGATGGGGAATTCTCTAATAACGATGCGGGTGGTAGCAGGGATTGCCGAAGTAAATACCACCTGATTATTAACCACTGTGTAGTCACCAGGATCACTCACTGCATTGGTCTGTGGTTTAGCACAAACACCATTCAGGAATACAAGAATAGTATTCACATTATGGTTAAATCCTGCAGGAAGAGGTGTTGCTGGATCACGAATATCAAAAGGTCCAACTGTACCATTACCAACGTAGGATCTACTACCATACTTACCAGCAAAACCAACCTGACCTGTGACATTCAGATTACCATCAACTAGAACATTACCAAGAACGTCTAGTGTATAACCTGCCGTAGGAACTCTACCTAGACCTAGTTGGTTACCAAGAACATTAAACAATCCGATGTCAGTGATACCCCACTGCACCCAGTTGCCGTTAATATAAACCCAACCTAGGTTACCACCAGGACCCACAGAGATGTTATAGCAAATATCACCCTGGTTATATGCTAGTGTAGTATCAACATCAGGGAAACCAGGATTCAGTGCATCTTCCTGTGCTAGGAAGAACTTACGAACGTTCTGACCTAGAGTATCATTCAGCAGCAGGTTGTTAAACACACCTTCCTGCACGTTGATAGTGTTCTGGAAGTTAACAGGACCAGAGAATGTAGAATCCAGGTTATTACCATCACCACCCAGAACTGTCAAACGGTCGGAGATAGTAACCTCAGTGAATGTATCCACCTGAGTACCTTCTTCACCAACAATGTTCAGGGTTGCAATATCTTCGGATGTGACCTGACCTGTAATTGGGTTAACAACGTTGTTACCAATGTACAGTTCACCGTTAGAGTTCAGACCTGAATAGAAAGCAACACCACCATTCTCTTTAACTGACTGTGATAGTCTGACCTCATCTTGAGTCAGAACTCTGTTCTGAGTAGAGGGGAATGCTGTTGAATAGTTACCAGGACCAAAACCAAGATATTCAAAGGTATGGTTACCAGATCTCAGAATTGAGTGACGACGAAGTTCAACGTCGAAACCAGGATAGGGAGATAGTGCATTCAAAGGAATTGCACGGTTCTCTGGTGTATCACCAATCTTAGACTTAAGGAAATAATCAACTCCACCAAAAGTAAGTTTTTGGTTGACAGAATCCCAGTTGAGGTTATTCTTTGACTCACCCAAGAAATC
>Ga0129348_1000464_pt1 | contig 14463 bp, 21 predicted proteins | sample CPBDNA_4_FD_94424 | JGI IMG/M metagenome (GOLD analysis project Ga0129348, IMG submission 94424) | Freshwater to marine salinity gradient microbial communities from Chesapeake Bay, USA - CPBay_Sum_27_0.8_DNA | ecosystem: Environmental > Aquatic > Marine > Coastal | place: USA: Chesapeake Bay...
GACAGGAAGATGCAACAGGGGAACTTATTCAACGAGCAATGCGAGATGTCGAACAACACTTCGGATTCAGATGTAGACTTGACAGCGAATACAAGTATGGAAGTAACTGGGCAGACACCCACTGATAATTGTACAGAATGTAGTGTAGAATTAGGTACTCAAAACTGGATGCCTTCTTTTGCTAAACGAAAGCAGAGAATATGTAATACTTGTTACAAGGATAAGCATAACACCAAGAATAGTAGGTTAACTAATCCACTACAGATGCGAGTGAATGGTAAGTATATCTCTCGTAAACATCCTCTCTACAAGGCAGGAAACTACAAGACATGGGATGATGTACATAGTCATAGTATACTAGAGACAGTTAAAGAGGGTGAGGTATATGTGATCACTAATCCTGCTTGGCCTGACTGGGTAAAGATTGGTATGGCTATTGATGCAAGGGATAGATGCAAGGGCTACCAGACAAGCAGTCCAATGCGTGACTACAAGGTGATGTACTCTGTAGCTACACAGGACAGACGCACTACTGAGGCTGCTGCACACAAGGCTGCTGAGAATATTGCTGAACGTAGGGGTGAGTGGTTCAAGATGTCAGTAGGGCAAGCGAAGGAGTGTATCCAACATGGACTTTGATTTCTTTTTCAAACTAATCATAACCTGTAGTTTCTTTGGCATAAGTATATGTCTGTGTATCAAATGGATTGTGGAGTCTTACTTAGACTACATACAAGTCAAGACTGGTATACAAGTTATGACACATACCCAGATTAAAGACCTAGAGAACTTAATCAAGAAGGAGAATGATGATGACCCTTTTGCTCATTGATGGTGACATCATAGCTTACAAGGCGGCTACCTCTGCTGAGACACCTATTAACTGGGGTGATGGATTGTGGACACTACACTGTTATGAGGCTGACGTAGCGGTACGCATTGAAGACCAGATAGGTAAGCTACTGAATGAAGCACCTGTGCAGGACTGTATCGTAGCCTTGTCAGACAAGGATAACTTTCGTAAGAAGGTTGCTCCCTACTACAAAGCTAACAGAAGTAATGTCAGGAGACCCATGCTTCTTGGCTGGGCTAGGACATTCATAACTGAGAAGTACAACACTATTATATACAGAGGACTAGAAGCAGATGATGTATTGGGAATACTTGGTTCTTCTAACGAAGACACTATTATCTGGTCTGAGGACAAAGACCTACGGACTGTACCAGCAAAGCATTGGATTGATGGGGAGGTTGTGGAAATCGGAGAGGTTGAGGCAGATCATAACTTCTTTGTACAAACTCTTACTGGTGATGCTACTGACAACTACAAGGGTTGTCCTTCAGTTGGTGCGAAGACTGCTGAGAAAATCCTTGAGTTTGGTGATGGCTGGGGTGCGGTGGTCAGAGCGTTCATTAGCAAAGGTCTCTCAGAAGAAGTAGCACTAGAGAACGCACGACTTGCTAGGATATTACGCAATGGTGAATATGACACAGATACAGGTGAGGTAAAGCTATGGAAGCCAAGCACGAAAAACATGAAGACTATATGAAGCGTAAGCTAAAAGAGTTTGAGGAACGTGACATGGTTAATAGTCCTGCTCACTACGCTGATGGTAACATTGAAACCATTGACTACATTGTAGATGTGTTAGGTGAGTATGAGGCTATCAGCTACTGTCAGGGTAATGTTATCAAGTACACAGGCTCACGCCTATGGAAGAAGGGCAAGCCTGTTGAGGATGCACGGAAAGCCATATGGTACTTGGAGAAGATGATTGAACTGTTAGAGAAAACAGAAGGGGTTAACTGGTAAGATGATTGACTTTTATGAATACCAACAGAAGGCTAGACGTACTGCTGTCTATCCTTCAAAGTATGCTATTTCTTATCCTGCACTTGGACTAGCTGAAGAAGCTGGTGAGGTAGTAGGAAAGATTAAGAAGATGATGCGTGATGATATTCCTCTGGAAGAACAGAAGGAAAAGATACAGGCAGAGATGGGAGATGTTCTCTGGTATCTAGCAGCACTAGCACATGACTGTGGGCTATCATTGCAAACAATCGCAGAAGAGAATTTAAGAAAGCTAAACAAACGTGCTATTGATGGTACTATACACGGAGAGGGAGACAACCGATAATGGATTCATATCAATCATACATCCATGTAAGCCGCTACGCTAGGTGGCTAGAGGATAAGGAACGAAGAGAAACATGGAGTGAGACTGTAGACCGATGGTGGAACTATATGACTGACAAGTTTCCTGTACTAGCAGAGAGACAGGACGTTAAGGTTGCCATTCATGACCTTGAGGTAGTACCATCCATGCGTACTATCATGACTGCTGGGGAGGCATTGGATAGAAATCATGTTGCTGCTTATAACTGTAGCTTTCTTGCTGTTGATGACCCTAAAGCGTTTGATGAAGCGTTAATGGTTCTTATGTGTGGTACTGGTGTTGGCTTCTCAGTCGAGCGTCAGTTCATTAGCAAACTACCTGAGATACCCTCAGAGATTGTTGAGACTGACGAGGTTGTGGTAGTTGGTGATAGTAAAGAGGGATGGGCTAAAGCCTTCCGTAAGATTATTAGCCGCCTGTATGCTGGGGAGATACCCCAGTGGGACACATCTAAGGTACGTCCTGCTGGTGCTAGGCTGAAGACCTTCGGTGGACGTGCCTCTGGTGCTGAACCCTTAGAGAACCTATTCAAGTTTGCGGTGAATACCTTTAGGAAAGCCGCAGGACGTAAGTTGAATAGCCTTGAGTGCCATGACATTATGTGTCAGGTAGCTGCTGCTGTTGTGGTTGGTGGGGTAAGACGCTCTGCTATGATTAGTCTATCAAACCTAAGTGATGACCGTATGCGTCACGCTAAGATGGGTAACTGGTGGAACGATCAGGTCAACCGTAGTTATGCTAACAACTCTATCTCATTCACAGAGAAGCCTGACATGGGTAGCTTCCTCCGTGAGTGGTCAGCCCTTTATGAATCTAAGTCAGGTGAGCGAGGTATATTCAACCGTGAAGCAGCCCAAGCTAAGGCAGAAAGTATTGGCAGAGAAAGCCGCAGCGATTTTGGAACGAACCCCTGTGGAGAAATCAGTCTCCGAAGCAGACAGTTCTGTAACCTATCCGAAGTTGTCATCAGAGAAACCGATGGTGTCGGAGACCTCGAAAAGAAAACCGAAATCGCAACGATCATCGGGACGATTCAATCAGCCCTTGTGGACTTCAAATACCTGTCACCGAACTGGAAGAAGAACTCAGAAGAAGAAAGGCTACTAGGCGTATCTCTTACTGGTATCTTTGACCACAAGATTATGTCAGGTCAGGGTGAGTATGAGAAGTCTGTACTTGGTGGTACACTAGAGAAGCTTCGGAATATCACTCGTGATGTTAACAAGGAGTGGGCAGAGAAGCTAGGCATCAACCCATCAAAGGCTATCACAACTGTTAAGCCTTCTGGTACTGTGTCACAGTTAGTTAATAGTGGTAGTGGTATCCACCCACGCTATGCCAAGCACTACATCCGTAGGGTACGAGCAGATGTCAAAGACCCTCTAGCTACTTGGATGAAGGACAAGGGTGTTCCATGTGAAGTGGATGTATATAACCCACAGAACCTAGTGTTTGAATTTCCTATGGCTTCTGCTTCTAATAGTATGACACGTCATGATATTAGTGCAATCGAACATCTAGAGCTTTGGCTTACATACCGTAACAAGTGGACAGACCACAACCCATCAGTCACCATCTATGTAGGTGAGGATGAGTGGGCAGAAGTAGGTGCATGGGTATGGAAACATTGGGATGAGGTGTGTGGTGTATCCTTCCTTCCTCGTGAGGATGATAACCATTCATATGCACAAGCACCATACGAAGAAGTAACAGAAGACCAGTACAAGAAGTTACAAGCAGCAATGCCTGTGATTGACTTCGCTGAGTACACAGAAGTCCTTGATAATACTACAAGTTCTCAGGAGCTTGCCTGTACTGCTGGTGTCTGTGAAATCTAAAGTAACCCTATTAGCGAAAGTTTGCATATAATGAGAGTTTTAGGAAACGATTATAACATTACAGATGGCTTAATTAGAAAGCTTTCTGAACTGTATCCAGATAAACTTCCGCTTAATCAGATTACCTCTGAGGAATTATCTTTCCTCAGGGGGCAACAGTCTGTGATACAAAAGTTACATGAATTACAAGACAACGATTTTGAGGAAAATTAAATGGGTAGTTTAATGGGAAGAACCCCTCGTCCAGCACCAGTACCAGCGAGACCAGTAACAGCAGTTACGAAGACTCCTGACATTGAGATGGACGACACAGAGTTAACATCAGAAACATTGAAGAAAAAGAAGACTGGTAAGAAGGGTCTGAAGATTCAACTACAGGACACAGCTACACAAACAGGTAGTACTGGTTCTGGTGTTCAAGTACCTACAGGAGAGTAACTATGGGTGGACTACGAGGAAAGAAAAGTAGCCCTGTAGCTTCTACTGCTTCGGTTAAACCAACCACTGCTGCTGCAAGGCAGACAGAGAGTGGGGAAGAGGCAGAATTAGATACTACTTCTACTATGTTAGGGACGAAGAAGAGAGGCAAGAAAGCCTTGGTTATACAACCAGCAGCCGCTAATGTAGGTGGTACAGGACAATCAGGATTAAACATTCCAAAAGGATAACTAAATGGAACAAGGTGTAGGTGAAGTAGCTAAACGCTACAGTCAACTTGAAGGGGAGCGAGACACCTTTTTAGAACGAGGACGCGAAGCAGCAAGGCTTACCATTCCTACTCTTTTACCAGATGAAGGTCATAGTAGTTCAAGTATCTACAGTACACCATATCAAGGTATAGGGGCAAGGGGTGTTAACAATCTCGCATCAAAACTGCTTCTGGCTCTGCTACCTCCAAACAGTCCCTTCTTCAGACTAACTATTGATGACTTTGATTTACAAGCTATTGCTGGTGATAATCGTGGTCAGGTAGAAGAAGGACTAGCACGGATTGAACGTGCAGCTATGCAAGAGATTGAGGGTAAGGCTATCCGTGTACCTGTATTTGAAGCCCTAAAGCTTCTTATTGTTACAGGTAATGCTCTTGTATACATGCCCAAGAAGGGTGGCATGAAGGTATACAGACCTGACCGTTACGTTGTAAAGCGTGACGCTATGGGCAATGTTCTAGAAATCATAACCAAAGAAACAGTATCACCGCTAATGCTTCCAGAAGAAGTACAGGCGATGCTGCAACAATCAGATACTCCAGTTAAATCTCTTGACCTCTACACCAAGCTTATAAAGACTGGTAGGGGTTTTGAAGTATTTCAAGAGGTTGCTGATATAGAAGTCCCTAAGTCTAGGGGAACATTTAAGGATGACACAAACCCATTCATCCCTCTTCGGTTTATCCGCATAGACGGAGAAGACTACGGACGTGGGTATGTAGAGGAATACATAGGAGACCTAAGAAGTCTTGAGGCACTTACTCGTGCTATTGTACAGGGTAGTGCTGCTTCTTCAAAGGTACTCTTTCTTGTGCGTCCAAACGGTACAACGAAATCTTCTGACCTTTCTAAAGCACCCAATGGTGCGTTTCTGAATGGTGATGCTAATGATGTGTCTACCCTTCAAGTACAGAAAGCCGCTGATTTCCGTGTAGCGTTAGAAACCATGCGGATGATTAATGACCGTATGGCTGCTGCCTTCTTGTTGAACAGTTCAGTACAACGAGCAGCAGAACGAGTGACAGCAGAAGAAGTACGCTTCATGGCACAGGAACTTGAGACTGCCCTTGGTGGTGTGTACTCTATTCTGTCTCAGGAGTTTCAACTTCCTCTAATTAATATCTTGCTTAACTCCCTACAGGCACAGGGTAAGATGCCTAAGATGCCTAAGGATAGTGTTAAACCCACTGTCGTTACAGGTATTGAAGCGTTGGGTAGAGGGCAAGACCTTAATAAACTTGCAACCTTCTTGCAGTATCTACAGCCACTGGGGGCTGAAGTTATTGCTAGTGAGATGAACATCAATGACTACATTGACCGTCTTGCTGCTTCTCTTGGTATTGATACCTCTGGCTTGATTAAGTCACAGGAACAGAAGATGCAAGAACAAATGGCACAACAACAGATGATGCAACAACAAATGATGGAACAGACAGCTATGCAAACGGCACAGCAAACCGTGCCAAGAGTAGCTGGTAACATAGACCCTGACCAAATACGTCAGGCATTGGAGCAAGTTAGCGAATGACAGATGCACTAAATACACACGAAGAACAGCCAGCAGAATCACAAGAGCATATTGATGCTATGTTGAAGAAGGTAGAGGGACAAGCACCCTCTGATCGTCCTGACTGGTTGCCTGAAAAGTTTAAGAGTCCAGAAGAAATGGCAAAGGCTTACTCAGCATTAGAGAGTAAGCTTGGTAATGGTACTAAAGAAGAGACCCAAGAAACAGAAGAACTAGCTGAACAGGTAGAACAGACTAGCTCTGAGGTTTCGGAAGCCCTAGATGCCAAGGGACTGGACTTTGACGTATTTCAACAAGAGTACCTAGATAATGGTGAGCTTTCTACTGATGCTTATAAAGCACTAGAAGAAGCTGGCTTCTCTCGTACACTTGTTGATAGTTGGATACAAGGTCAGAACGCCTTGTCCTCTCAAGTAGAAGCAGAGATGCACTCACTTGTGGGTGGACAAGAGCAGTATGCTGAACTTATGCAATGGGCATCTAACAATCTACCTGAAGCAGAAATAGATGCCTTTAATGCAGCAATGGATACACAGAACCCTTCTAATATTAGGTTTGCTGTGCAAGGACTTAATGCACGTTATCGTTCAGAGGCTGAACCAAGTCTCCTTCAAGGAGGCACAGGTGCGGTATCCTCTGGTGGGAAGTTTAATAGCAACGCAGAATTAACTGTAGCTATGCGTGACCCTAGATACGCGCAAGACCCTGCCTACAGGCAACAAGTCGCTGATAAGCTGGCTCGTTCTAGTCTGTTCTAAATGTTGCATGGGATTGGGGGACTTGTTCTCCCTCTCCTTCTAAACACATCTACTATGGGTGTGCTTAGAAGGGGAAACCCTAACACGAAGCTAACATAACAAACGATTACCCTGACCCCTTGCGAGGGACAATCTTGGAAAAGGATGTAATGCAATGCAGAGTGTACTTTAACTCAACATAACATTACTAAGAGGTAATTAAAATGGCACAAGCTGCTTCAAATCCGGCCTATAGCGTAAGCTTCCAAGGCCAAAATAACTTATCAGGTGACGTGCGTGACCTGTTTCTCAAGCTGTATGCTGGCGAAGTCCTAACAGCTTACGAAGAGAAGAAAGTCCTTATGGACAAGGTACGCACTCGTACAATCTCAAAGGGTAAGTCTGCTTCATTCCCAATGACAGGCCGTGCATCTGCTGAGTACCTGACCCCTGGAAACGAAATCACTGGTGGCGCAATCCGTGCTGGTGAGCGTATCGTTACTATTGACGACTTGCTAATCAGTTCGCAGTTCATTGCTAACATTGACGAAGCCATCAACCACTATGATGTACGTTCAATCTACTCACGCGAAGCTGGTATTGCACTGGCTAATGAGGCAGACCGTAACGTAGCTCGTATGCTGGTAAAGGCTGCTCTGTCAACAAATGCTACTCGTGCTGCTGGTCTTATCCAAGACTACAAAGCCTTCACTGAAGAAGACTTCACTGGTAACGTAACTGTTGGTACAGCTACTGCTGACCTTCTTGACCCAGCTAAGATTGCTAAGGCTATCTTCGATGCCAAGAAGACAATGGACATTGCTAACGTACCTACTGATGGTGCTGTAGTTGCCCTTCCACCTGAGCAGTATTATGCACTGATGGATGTGTCTGACGGCTCTAAGCTGACATACATGAACCGTGACTTCGGTGGTAATGGTTCAGTTGCTTCCGCTACTGTACCTATGATTGCTGGTATTCCTGTAATCATGTCAAATCATGCTGATGTATCTAACCTTTACACTAGCCTTGCTACTGGTAATGCTAACGAAGGTGAAACATCAGACAACGCACCACTAGCTAATACTGCTGGTTCTGGACGTACTGCTCACTATGATCTGCCTACTACTGATGTAGATGGTGCAGACATGGTTGCAGAAGCATCCCTGATTAAGGGCTTTGTGTTCACACCAGAAGCTGTAGCTACTGTTAAGCTGCTTGACCTTGGCATGGAATCTGAGTATCAGATCAACCGTCAGGGTACACTCATGGTTGCTAAGTACGCAATGGGACACAACGTCCTGCGTCCTGCATCATGTATCGCACTGCTTGACGCAGACGCTTAAATAAACGAGGGGGTAGCTTAACGGCTACTCCCTTTTTGTTATGCACGTTTTTCTTCTACTAGTTTATTTAGGAGTGGGAGAAGACAGGGTACGCATCAGTAATGATATGTACTTTCGTTCAATCCTTGATTGTAACTTTTACGCTGCTCAGGTTTCTAAACGCTATGGAAACTATAGCCATACCGATTGGATGGACAGTAGAGACAGGGTAACTGCCTACTGTGTACCTAAGTTTATTAATCCAGACTATGTGAGGGTGTATTAATGTTAGCAGAATTAGCAGCAGCCAATGCAGCCTTCTCCATAATTAAACAGACCGTCCTCAATGGTAAGGACTTACTATCTGCTGGCTCTGCCATCTCAGACTTTGTTAATGCTAAGGAAGACCTTAGACAAAACGGAGAGAAGAAAAAGAACTCTGTGTTTGGCTCTAATGACCTAGAGGAATTTCTAGCCTTAGAACAACTAAAGCAACAGGAGGATGAACTTCGTCAGATGATGCAGTGGTATGGACGAGCTAACCTCTGGAATGACTGGCAGAGGTTTCAGGCAGAAGCACGAAAAGAAAGACAACGACAACAGCAGGAAGCCCTTAAAAAGCGTCAGGAAAGACTAGAACTAATACAGTTACTGATAGCCCTTGGGGTTGTGCTTGTGGGTGTAGTTGCTCTTATCTGGTGGGCTGTATGGCTAAGGGGATAGTACTATGAAGAACATGAAGATTAAAAAGTCTCGCGTTAATGAGGCTGGAAATTATACAAAACCTACCATGAGAAAGAACCTATTTAATAAGATTAAGGCTGGTTCTAAGGGTGGTAATTCTGGTCAGTGGTCAGCTAGAAAAGCACAGATGCTGGCTCGTGAATACAAGGCAAAGGGTGGTGGCTACCGATGAAAGCCCCACAGAAAAGTTTAAAGAAGTGGACAAAGCAGAAGTGGCGTACTAAGTCTGGTAAGCCATCTGGTAAAACAGGTGAGCGTTATCTACCAGAGGCCGCTATTAAGTCTTTGTCGTCTGCTGAGTATGCTGCTACTACTAAAGCTAAACGTGAAGGTAGTAGTAAGGGTAAGCAGTTTGTACGTCAACCTCTAAAGATTGCTAAAAAGACAGCAAAGTATAGGAAGTAATTATGCCACAAGTAGGAAAGAAACATTACAAGTATACCAAAGAAGGTATGGCTAAAGCTAAGAAAGAAGCCAAGAAAACAGGTATGCCTGTACAAAACAAGTACATGAAGAAGAAGTAGTATGACTATTAAACACGCAGGAGAAACCTTTTCAGGTGTCAACAAACCCAAACGTACTCCCAACCACGGTTCAAAGTCTCATGCGGTGTTGGTCAGAACAAATGACAAGTTAAAGATTGTACGCTTTGGACAAAAGGGTGTGAGTGGTGCTGGCAAAAGTCCAAAGACCGCTTCAGAGAAGGCTAGACGTAAGTCCTTCAAAGCACGTCATGCAAAGAATATAGCTAAGGGTAAGACAAGCGCAGCTTACTGGGCTAATAGGGTGAAATGGTGATAACATGGCAGCTACAACAAAACTAGACGCAGTTAATACAATGCTTTCTGCTATTGGTGAAGCACCAGTCAACAGCCTTTCTTCTGGTCTGGTTGAAGCTGAGATTGCAGAAACAATACTAAACACAACTAATCGTGAGGTGCAGTCACATGGCTGGCACTTCAATACAGAATACAAAAAGTCATATGCACAGGACACAGACGGATATATCGTTATTGGTACTGACGTGCTTCGTGCAGATGCAACACTAGAGCAAGATGGTAAGGACTTAGTACAACGTGGTACAAAGATGTACGACAGAAAGAACCATACGTTTGTTATTGGTGCTAGTACTAATCTTGATGTAGTAGTAGAATTAAACTTTGAAGATTTACCAGAAGTAGCTAAGAGATATATCACTCTTAAAAGCACAAGGGTCTTTCAGGATAGGGTTGTAGGGTCAGGTACTCTACACGACTTCCAGAGGGAAGACGAGGAACGTGCTTACTTTGAACTAAAGCAGTTTGATAAGGCTACTGATGATGCTAACATCTTTGACAACTATGATGTCTTTTCTATTATAGACAGACAAGGACGGAGAACAGTGTAATGGCACTTATCAGTCAGTCAATCCCCAATCTTATTAATGGTGTGTCGCAACAGCCTCCATCATTACGTCTTAACACACAAGCAGAACTACAAGAAAATGCACTATCTAGCGTTGTTACAGGGCTATCGAAACGCCCAAGTACTGAACACCTTGCCGATCTGGGGGTAATATCTAATACTGATAAAGCGTTTATACACACAATCCGTAGGGATGAGAACGAATATTATAGCCTTATTATTGATACTGCTGGTACTCTCAGAGTCTTCGACAAGGAAGGTACAGCCAAAACTGTTACCAATAATGCCGCTAGTTACTTCTCTGGTCTCACAGACCCCAGTCAAGAAATTGCAGCAGTCTCTATTGCAGACGCTACGTTCCTAATTAACAAGAACACTACAGTAGCAAAGGGTAGTACTACTTCTAGTACAAGAAACCCAGAAGCACTGGTCTATGTTAAACAAGCTGACTACTCTTCTACTTATCGCTTGGTTATTACCAAGGGTGTTAATACAAGTACAGTTGAGTTTGCTACTAAGTCTAGTACACAGGATAGTACAGCACTAACACAGAACGCAGAGCGTGGTGCATCTACTGACTTGATTGCTACTAATCTAGATACCTTTTCAGGTACTGCTGTTAACACAACGTATTATGATGAGATTACTAATGGTTCTGCTGTTACTGGTATTACCATAACTCGTTATGATTCTGTGTTACATATTCAGTCTACAGATACTACTGACTTTCAAGTAGAAGTAGGTGATTCTCATGGTGGAGACCACTTACTTGTATTCAAGGATGAAACACTAGACTTTAAAAAGCTTCCTGTTGAAGCCCCTGAAAACTTCATCATCAAGATCATAGGTGATAACGAGAAGGCACAGGACGACTACTATGTAAAGTATATTGGTGGTGTCTGGAAGGAAACAGTAGAACCTAACATCCTACTAGACCTTGATGCCACCACAATGCCTCACAAGCTAATCAAGAACCCCGATGGTTCTTTTACGTTTGACGAGGCTGTGTATGCTCAAAGAGATGTAGGTGATGATAATACTAATAGTTATCCTTCCTTTGTAGGATATACGCTGTCTGACATCTTCTTCCATCGTAACAGACTAGGACTACTAGCAGACGAGAATGTAATCTTTGCTCGTGCTGGTGAGTTTCTAGAGTTTGACTTCTTCCGTAAGACAACACTAACTATTGTAGACAGTGACCCCATTGATGTGGCAGTGTCCTCTAACAAGGTTAGTATCCTTAAACATGCTGTACCATTCAACGAGAGCCTACTGCTCTTCTCAGACTTGACACAGTTTAAGGTTACAGCAGACCCCCTCCTAACCCCTGAGACTATCAACGTGGCTAACACCACAGAGTTTGAGGCATCCCTAAGAGCAAAGCCAGCACAGGCTGGTAAGTATGTTTACTTTGCCTCTAAGCGTGGTGCGTGGTCAGGCTGTTGGGAATACTTTGTGGATACTGATACAGACGTTAATGATGCTAGTGAAATTACAGCACACGTCCCTGAGTATCTAAATGGTGAAGTTAAGAGTATTCAAGCGTCCTCTAATGAGGATATGATACTTGTACAGACGACTAACGACAGTCAGGCTATATATGTATATAGATACTACTGGTCAGGCCGTGAGAAGCTCCAAGCCTCGTGGTCACGCTGGGTGTTTGATGGTGATGTTATAGGTTATTCCTTTAACCGTGCTGACATTGACATACTTATCAAGAGGGGTACTAACCTCTACCTAGAAAGAATAAACCTTTCTGTTGATAATGCTACTGAGTATACTGATGGTAGTTTCTCTGTTCATCTAGACAGACGAGTACAACTAGAAACTGGTGGTACAACTACAGTACCCTATACCGATGCTGCGACAATCTATGTAGATAAACGTGGTAAGATTATTGAGGTAGGGGATGTAGCAGCACTACTCACTGCTGGTGAGGTAGTATATGCTGGAGTACCCTTTACGTTTAAGTACCAGTTTTCTGAACCAGTAATTAAACAAGACAATAAACCCATAACAACAGGTATACTGCATATTAGAAATTACGCAGTTACCTACAACAGTACAGGATTCTTTAAGGTTAAAGTTGTACCACTCAAGAGAGATACTTATGAACGTACCTTTACAGGGCGTATCGTTGGTGGTGCAGCTAACCTCCTAAGTAAGGCTGCTATTGATTCAGGCACTTACCGCTTTGGCGTGGTAGGACATTCAACTGACACTACAATTACTATTGAGAGTGACAGTCATCTGCCCTGTGTCTTTCAGTCAGCCGAATGGGAAGGGTTCTTCGTACTACGTTCTAGGAGAATGTAATGCAAGGTCATGTGAGAAAGAGTACCCAAGAAGATGTAGACTATCTATCAACTAATCTGAGGAGAGAGGATACCATTGAAGTACTCTCCTCGCATGGCAATGTAAAGGAAGCACTACAGGTAGGCTTTGACGAGTCAGAAAATTGTAGTACTATTATTGTCTCTGACACAGGAGAGATTGCTGGTATATATGGACTAGCTAGGTATGACGATACAATCGGTGTACCGTGGCTACTAACCACACCTTCAATAGAAAAGATTTGGTTGCCCTTTCTGAGACAGTCTCGTGTTTGGGTAGAACATATGAACAACAAGTATCCTATACTCACTAATGCTTGCGATGCAGACTACACCAAAGCTATCAACTGGCTTCGCTTTGTAGGCTTTACGTTTATCAAAAAGCATGACGAATGGGGGGTAGGTAAGAAACCCTTTTTAGAATTTGTAAGGATAAAAGATGTGTGAACCTAATATGATTATGGCTGGTTTGTCAGCCGCTTCTAAAGGCATAGAGTTTATGGAAGCTAGTAGACAAAACGATGAAAAACAAGCACGTTATGATCAAAACAGAATAGCGGCATCACAAGCAAGAGACTTGAAGATACAGTCACTTAACCAGAGGGCTATTCAGGAGTCTGAGGCTGCGGCTGAAGGTAAATTTAAGCAATCTATTGAAGCACTAGAAAAGCGTGAGCGTGGCGTAGTAGCTGCTGGCGAGGCTGGTGTTACTGGTGGTTCTGTTGATATACTTCTTGCTGATTATACTGCACAGAAACTTCGTGGTGAAACCACTATTAATAGAAACCTTGAGAATGTTGAAAGACAGATAGAGTTACAAAAGATGGGTGCTTCTGCGGAGGCTGAGTCTAGAATTAACTCTATGCCTCAGGGTACACAACCTAGTTTCTTAGCTGCGGCTATTAGTGCTGGGGCAAGCGGTTATGCTGCTTATAAAGAGTATGAAGTAGAACCAGCAGGAAAATATAAACCTGTATTTGGTCAGTCAACCTATAACGCTGACTATACACCACCTCCCGAACTTTAGTAGGAGATACTAATGGCACAACGTAGAGTACCTGTAGAACGGATGCGTTCGACTGCACGGTTACAACCAATGGCAAGTCCTGTGGAGACTTACGTCCGTCCACCAGAAGCACCAGAACAAGAAAGCGAACTTGGTGCTTTTGTTAGGGCTGTAGCTCCTGCTGTAGAGACATTAGCTAAACTTGAACGAGACAAACAATTAAAACAAAAGAGAGAAGCAGAAAAAGGTATTGCTTTAAAACGTGCCTATGATATTCAAATAGGACTAGGGCAGTATAACAGACAAGCTACCCAAGATTATAGAGATAATAGAGACGAATATTTAGAGTTAACTACTGAAGAAGTAGCTGAACGTAGGGCAGAGATATTTGCACCTCTTTTAGAAACAGCCTTGGCTTCAGAAGACGAACAGCTTATAACAGCCTTTAGGGGTGATGTTGAACTTGCAAATCTAGACTTTTTTATGAAAGTATATGATAAAGATAAGCAAGATTATATAGATGGAAAAGAACTAGAAGCACTATCTACAGAAGTTTTAGCAATATCTAGGGGTGTAGAAGACATAAACAATAAAGAACAGTTTATGAACGCTACCACTAATATTGATAACTTGGTTAATGCTGCTCATCAAGCTA
>Ga0129348_1000467_pt1 | contig 14431 bp, 17 predicted proteins | sample CPBDNA_4_FD_94424 | JGI IMG/M metagenome (GOLD analysis project Ga0129348, IMG submission 94424) | Freshwater to marine salinity gradient microbial communities from Chesapeake Bay, USA - CPBay_Sum_27_0.8_DNA | ecosystem: Environmental > Aquatic > Marine > Coastal | place: USA: Chesapeake Bay...
AGACTATCGCTGAGGCCAGCAAACCAGAGATAAACACCGGCGTTCCAGCGCAGAGAGTCTCGAAGTGGTCCGCGGTTTTGCAATGCATCCATGGCCTGGGCCTGCCAGGTGGTGAGGTCAGTCCACTCCACATCGGTGGCATGACAGCCGTGATCCCTTGGATGCAGGATCAATCGTTCTGTTTTGTCCCCATGCACCCGGGCAGTGATGCAGGCCCGTCCAATGGGCAGATCGGTGCCACCTTCCAACCCTTTCACGGTGAAGAGATCCGTTTCACCGGCCAGTTTTAGTGCCTCCCATGCCCGGCTTTCGGTGGGGGGGTGGACGAATCCACTGATCAGACGATGATCGCCTTGATGGGCGGTCCAGAGCAGTTCGAGACTCGCCACTGGAGGGCGTTTGCCCAGTTCATCCCTGTAACTGATCAAACTCTCGGCGATGGCAAAGTGATCGGGCTGGTGGATCAAGGCAAACCCTTGGTTATGCAAGCCGTCCTGAACAGTCTCCAGCGGCAGTCCACGCAGATCGAGCCCGAGGCTTCGAAACAGCTCGATCGCCGTGATGCCGTACTTGATCGGCATGCGCTCACCGCCTTGAAGCACCACAGGCTGGTTGCAGCTCAGCAACACGAGGGTGGTGAGGGGATAAATCGGTGCTGTCCGAGTGCGCCCGTCATAGGGCATGCCGAAGCACAAAGGCGATCGTTGTCCCGGGGCACTGTGCAGAACCGGACCAAGTTTCCGGTATGTATCGAGCATTCCAGTGAGTTCCTGGGGCTCGGGACGGCGGATCCGATGTGCAATTAAGAAGGCACCGATTTGGGCCGGTGTTGCCTCCTGGTACAACATAAGTTCAAGGGCATCAGCCGCTTCTTCGCGGCTCATGCCCTTGCTGGTGTGTTCACCGCTCCCAACTTTGCGAAGGTGTTGCTTAAACCGTTCACGACCACTGGGAACAGTGCTTGTCACGTGTGGTCAAGCGAATCAATTTAGTGTTGAGCAGCGCGGAGGCCGTAGAGGTAGTTATTGATACCAAATGCGACAGGGGCAGTCATGGAGAGTCGAAATACGACAATCCGGCGAAACTGCCGTGAAGCGGGTGGTCAGGATTTTGGCGACCTTCGGCGTAATACAGCCGCTCAAGAATCAGGCTGGATGCCCCACTGGATTCAAGTTGTTGGCTGAAAAAAAGTGAACTGAAAGAACGGAAGAGGGTGCTCATGCAATGAAGTCGATGACTTTTAATACAGCAGATCTACGTGAGCACTGATGTGCTCAATGCTTCAAAACTGGATTGTCGTTTTGGTCGTCATTGATGCTTTTTGGGGGCCATGGCTGCGGGATTCTATTTTTGTAAATGTCTTATTGACATGACCTCCTCCACACTGACGACTGCATCTCTCTCTGCGCCTTCGCCGAGCACTGTCACAGCCAGTTTGATGGCAGCAAAGAAAGCCAAAGGCATGAGCTTTGCTGATCTGGGATCCGCGCTCGGGCTTGATGAAGTTTGGGTGGCTTCTTTGTTTTACGGACAAGCCACCGCATCACCAGAGGAAGCTGAAAAGCTGTCGTCACTGCTCTCTTTGGATCCTGCAATCACCGCAGCAATCCAGGAGTTTCCCACGAAAGGCAGTCTGGAGCCGGTGATTCCCACCGATCCGCTGATCTATCGCTTCTACGAAATCATGCAGGTGTATGGAATGCCGCTGAAGGATGTGATTCAGGAAAAATTCGGTGATGGCATCATGAGCGCCATTGACTTTACCCTTGAGGTTGACAAGGTTGAGGATCCTAAAGGTGATCGAGTGAAGATCACCATGTGTGGAAAGTTTCTCCCTTATAAAAAGTGGTGATCGCCTATGAAATGAAGTGAGCTTTTAAGGACAGCGAGTGGATTGATGCCCGGCACTGCCGGGCTTTTTATTGTCAGCTGCGGAATTGTTGGTTGAGTTGACGATGAGCCAGTTTTTGGCGTGTTGGATCCTCAGGTGAGGCACTGAGCTCTTGCAGTAACCGTTGACTGACTGGAGTGGCAATACAGCCGAGTGCTCGGAAGGCTGCTTCAGCAATCACCAAGGAATTGCTCCGACACAGTTCTGCCAGGCATTCGCTGATTGCTTCACCATCCCGACGCTGAAGTACACGAATGGTGGAGATCACGAGTGGATCGCGACAATCATTCAGCAGATCTGCGCAATAAGCGAGGAGCTGTTGATCCGTGAGTGTGTGAGCACGGAAGCTGATCAGCTGCAGGCCGGTCAGACGATGTTGGAGTCCGGGGTGCTGCAGGCAGGCATGCAGGACTGATTCGGGAACGTCGGCTCCCCAGCACGACAGGGCCTGAAGCACACAGAGATGATCGTCGTTCAGATGACTGGGTTCATGCAGTCTCTGCAGGAGCCAGTCCCGGGCCTCGCGTTGATGGCACAAGCCTGCAGCGAGGATTAACTCGTTCTGGTCACCGTGGCGATGCAGGAGACGCAGGATGATCGGCCAGCCACGGTCAGCGAGGGATCCCAGTTTTTCGCAGAGCGCTCTGCGTAGATCAGCAGAAAGGCTGGAGGAGTAGGACTCCTCCAGCCAGGAAGGCTCCACTGGAGCCCTGCGTGATCGTGACAGCCGCTCCCAGAGAATGGCTTCGTCAACACTCATTGGGCTCAGCGCGCTCCCAGTTCTGCTGCGAGTTCGCGCTCCAGTTTCTCATCGTGTTCCTTCGGAAGCACGTTGTCCATGGTGGTGCGGTGGGTGCTGTAGAAGAGCATGCCGATGAACACCATGCCGCCCACGATGTTACCAAGAGTGACGGGAAGGAAGTTCCAGAAGATCACCTTGGTGTAAGGAACGCCAGAGCCAAGGATTGGTCCCGCTGTGTGCAGAAACTGATTCACCACGATGTGTTCCATTCCCATCGATTGGAACGCAGTGATTGGAAGCCAGCAGGCCAGGATCTTTCCTGGAACGCTTTTGCTGACCAGTGCCATGGTGACGCCGAGGCACACAAGCCAGTTGGCAACCACGCCGCGAAGGAACGCCAGGAAGAAGCCCATGCTTCCCAGTGCTTCATACTTTTTCTCAACGTTGATCTTATTGAGAGCCATGATTTTCTGAGCCACAAGGTCCCAGATCGGCGCGCCGACATTATCGGCTGCTCCATCCATGGTCCCGCTGGTCAGGCTGATCGCCATGATCAGTGCGACGACAGCAGTACCGATCCAGTTGCCGATCCACACCCAAGTCCAGTTGCGGAATGTGGCTCCCCAAGTGCAGCGACCGGCCCAGGTGGCCATGGGCAGCAAAGCGAAATTACCGGTGACCAGTTCCATGCCAAAGAGCACGATGCTGGCGAAGCCGAAGGGAAACAGCAAGGAGCCGACAAAGGGCGCCTTCACGGTGATGCCAACGGTGAGTGCCAGGATCACGGCCAAACCAAGGATGGCACCTGAATAGAAACCACGCAGCAGCAGATCTTTGACGCTGACGCTCGACTTTTTGCCGCCGGCGGCAATCATGCCGTCGACAAGTTCATTGGGGAGAACGTAATCCATCAGTCTGTTTCAGAAGTTAAGTGTGTGAAGTCAGCTAGAGATGCGGTTCATCAGTCTTGAGAAGAAGTCCTTGCCACCATCGTTGTGAGTGATGGTTTTGTGCTCAGTTCCTTGGCTACTCAGCCAGTTAACAAACTTGGAAAAGATGTCGGTTGGTTCTGCCATTGTTAGAGAAGGTGATACGTTTTGAAGTGTGACGGCCGTGACTTCAAAAGGAAGCGTCACGGCCGTGCAGATTCAATCAAAAGGGGACTCAGCTTTTGGCTGTTGCTCCGAATTGCTCGACCAGAAGATTCTTCAAAACGGTTTTGATTTGGTCGGCAGGAATCGCTTTCTGTTTCACTTCACCCACTGTTGGATTTTCCCCTTGGGATCCACCAGTGGTGAGCATGTAACCCTCACCCATCACACCGTCGCTGTTTTTGGCTTTGGTTCCAGTGAGTCCGATGGCGCCCATAAAGGCCTGACCACAGGTGTTTGGACACCCTGTCCAGTGGATCTTCACTTCTTCAGAAAGGTTGAGCTCTTGGTCAAGCTCTTGGGCGATCTTTAGGGCCTGGTCTTTGGTGTTGGTCAGGCCGAAACTGCAGTAGGTGTTTCCTGTGCAGGACACCGTTCCCGCTGCAATGGACCCTGGCTCTAATGGAAACCGTTGCAGTAGAGGATCAGCTTTGAACGCTGGAATGGCCCCATCGGGCAGGCCCACCATGATCACGTTCTGATCCTCGGTGAGCCGCACTTCTCCACTGCCGTACGCAAGGCTTGCAGCGGCGAAGTCCTGCAGATCCTGAGCCGTTAGGCGACCCACTGGGACATGAAGGCCTGCAAACGACAACCCTTCCTGTTTCTGGGGATGGATTCCGTAATGAGAACGGGGCGTGGTGGCAAAAACGGAACCTGGATCCGGGGTTAAAGGTCCACACAGTGTTTCGACTTTCGATCGGAAGGCGTCAATTCCCAGTGCATCCAAGTAGAAGCGGAAGCGACCTCTAGGACGTTTATCCCGTTCACCGTTGTCTCTCCAGAGTGAAATCACAGCATCGGTGATGCGGCAGATTTCGTCCGGCCTCACCCAGGCATTCAAGGGTATGGCGTAGGCATTCATTTGCGATGAAAGGATGCCACCGACCCAGACGCCGAAGCCCATCTCGCCATCCCGCTCGACAGGATGGAAGACGATGTCGTTATGGAGGAGAAAATTATCTTTGGCGCCTGCAACGGCTGTATTCCATTTACGCGGCAAGTTGGAATAGTCGGGATTGCCTTGACAACTGTTGGTTAGAAAGTTCTGAAGTTCAGTGGTGTATGGACGGGTGTCAACAATCTCATTGGGATCGATTCCAGCGAGAGGGTTTCCGGTGACATTGCGGGGATTGTCAAAACCTGATTGGATCGAGCTGAGTCCTGCTTCCTTCAGACGTTTCAGGATTTCGGGCAAGTCATTGAGCAATACTCCGCGAAGTTGCAAATTCTGACGCGTTGTGATGTCGCAACTGCCGCTTTCGCCGTAGCGCTCAACGATGGATGCGACGACACGAAGCTGTTGGGCTGAGAGAACACCATTTGGAACTCTCAGGCGCAGCATGAACTGCCCAGGGGTTTTGGGACGCCAAAACATTCCATACCATTTCAGGCGCAGTTGGAGGTCCGTTTCGTCAACCTGTTCCCAACCAATTTCGGCAAATTTTTCGATCTCAGGTCCCACTAAAAGACCGTCTTTTGCTGCCTTGTTCTGCTCGATCTTATTGAGCTTCTTGCCGTCCAGATAGGGTCTAGAGGGAGAGCTGATCGTCATGATCTTTTAAAAGAAAGGACGGACTGATCACTCCAAACAATGCGTGAATCAATCGATAACGGACCCATGGTCCAAAAGCGTGTCAGAACGAAAGTGACGCTTAGATGTAGTGAACTGGTTCGTACCGTTGCTGTCGGTAGCAGTTCGAACAGTTTTCAAGCCCTGCTCGGCTCTGGGCTGGCAGACCAAAGTGTTGCTTCGGCTACACCTTGGAAGCATTGGCAGCCGTAGAAGGCTCTCCTCGGCTTCTTCAGTATTGGCGTCCAACTTCGCCAAGCATTCGCACAGCTCCGTGCCTCAGCATCTGCCACACCCGTTTCATGGCGGCGAAGTCCCGGTCCAGTTCGCTTTGAAATCGGTCCCCGTCCTGCCGTCTCTGGCTGTTCGGGCGATAACGTTTATCAATACGCTTTCGTTCGGAACGCGCCTCCATTGCGGCACGGTTGGAGTATCGACGGGAGGGCATGGAGATCAACTTGGTCATTACACACCGATGACAACAGCCGCCCCTGCATCGAGGGCGTGGCCATTGCTACCAAACAGTGTTTCGAAGCCTCAACGTGCAATCCGTTTGGTTGTTCATGGCCGTGCCGGTGGCGACGTTCCAGTCGCACTGCGACGGCTTTGTCAGTCCGTGCACTCGCGTCGTCAGGCACCTGTCGAGCTTGAGGTCCTCACCGGGGCTCCAACCCCCGCCCGATCAGACGAGTCCCTCTGGCTTGTGCCGATGCTGCTCTGGCCTGGTTCGCATGCGCGTATCGATGTTCCGATGATCCGCACTCGCCTCCGGACGGAGGGCCAGAACGTCACACTCCTGCCGTTTCTGGGTGCGTGGACCAGCTGGTGGACCTTGGTGGCTCGTGCGCTTCAACTGCATCCATCAACGGGTGTGTTGATTCATCACCCACTCCGCCCAGGCTTGGCTGACCGCTTCTTGGCCCAGCTATCGGTCCGTTTGGGACGTCCACTGGTGTCGTTTGATCAATGGCCCGAGTATGAACGGCAGCACCCAGATGCTCAGCCGCTCACCCTGGCGCTGGCTCCAAACCGGATGACGGAGTCCCTGGGGGAGGCTGGAGAATGGCCCCCTCTGCTGGACCATCCCCTGATCCGTCAGGGCCTGATCGATTTGCTTGTTTCCCTGCCGTGACCGCTGCTGACCGTTCTGGAATTGTCTATCTCGTTGGTGCTGGTCCGGGAGACCCCGAGCTGCTCACGCTGAAGGCGCACCGTCTACTGCAATCCTGTGATGCGTTGGTGTACGACTCGCTCGTGCCACGGGAGGTTCTGGATCTTGTGCCAGAACACTGTGAACGTCACTTCGTGGGGAAGCGGAGGGGTCACCACTCCGTCCCGCAGCCGAGCACGAATGCCGTGCTGGTGGAGCTGTCGGCACGTCACGCCTGTGTGGTTCGCCTCAAAGGTGGGGACCCTTTCCTCTTCGGTCGGGGTGGCGAGGAAGCGGCGCATCTCGTCAAACATGGCGTGCGGGTGGAGGTCGTGCCTGGTGTGACCGCTGGGATTGCTGCACCGGCCTATGCGGGTATTCCCGTCACCCATCGGCGCGCAGGGTCTTCGGTCACGTTCGTAACGGGCCACGAAGATATTGACAAGCGACGCCCGTCGGTGAACTGGCGTTCTCTGGTGTCTGCGAGTGATGGTCTGGTGATCTACATGGGGCTTCATAACCTGCCGCGCATCGCTGATGAGCTGATGGCTGGTGGGCTCAGTCCCGACACTCCTGTCGCCGTGATTCAACAGGGAACCGTGGCCGGACAGCGTTGTCTTCAGGCCATGCTGTCGGAGATCGCAGAGCGGGTGCGCCAGGAACAGTTCGCGTCCCCGTCCATCGTGGTGGTCGGCGATGTGGTGAAGGAGCAGATCAGCGCCTGTGCTCCCGAGCCTGCGGCCGTCACGATGCCAATCCCCTTTTAAAGAGATCAGGCTGGATGGTCGGATGATTCTTTCAGGCGCGTCCGGATCTGCGCCAGGTTGCAGGGTCGAGTTTCCGGATTGAGCTGCGCTGCGATCAGTCGGTCCCAGGCTGTGGTGACGGCATCCAGGGATCCCGGCAACACGAACACAAACGTACCGTTGGCGACCCCAGCGAGACAGCGGCTCTGCAGTGTGCTGGTTCCGATGGATTCAAATGAGAGCACACGGAAGAGTTCGCCAAAGCCTTCCATGTGTTTGTCCAGAAGCGGGCTGATCGCTTCCGGGCTCCCATCCCGTCCCGTGAGCCCTGTGCCACCGGAGGTGATCACCACATCCACGATCGGATCAGCGATCCACTGGCTCACCGTTGCTCTGACCCGATAACGGTCGTCTGCGCAGAGCTCACGGCAACACAGTTGATGGCCTGCGTTCACCAGACGTTCCTGCAGTCGGTCTCCGCTGGGATCCGTTGCAAGAGTTCGGCTGTCTGAGATCGTCAACAGGGCGATGGACAGCACGCGGATTCTGCAGGGCATCGGACGCGGTCAACGCTAGAACCTTGACGGTGAACCGTTCTGGTGATGGGTGAGATTGAGATGCGAGTCAGTGGTGCGTGCACGGTTCAGGTGCTGCTCTTTGCGTCTTTGCGTGACAGGGCCGGCTGGTCGAGCCGACTGTTCACCCTTTCATCGCAGACGGGGTGCACAGCACGCGACATCTGGCAGCTGCTCGATCTCGGTGCTTGGCCCAATGGTGTGCGTGTCGCCGTCAATCAGAGCTTCGTCTCCGAGCATCATCCGCTCGCGGAGGGAGACGAGCTGGCGTTTCTTCCCCCATTCACGGGAGGTTGAAGGATGGACATTCCATGCGATGCAGTGCAGGTCGTTATTCATGCCCAACCGTTTTCCGGAACGGATCAGCTGCATGGCTGGCTTCAACGCGCAGCCTCAGCCGCTGCGGCCACGGCCGTGTTCATGGGGCATGTACGGCCTGAAACCATGGACGGTGCTCCACTCGAAGCTCTGGAACTCAGCCACTACCCAGGCTTGTGCGAGCGCCTGCTGGTGAGCCTGGCCCAGCAACAACTGCGCGATCACGGCGCACAGTCCGCCCTGGTGTTGCATCGAGTCGGCCGGCTGTCCCCGGGCGAGCTGATCGTGTTGGTGGCTGTCAGTGGAGATCGTCGAGGACCGGTCCAACGCTGCTGCTCTGACTTGCTCGAGTCGTTGAAACACAAGGCACCGTTTTGGAAACGAGAGTGGAGTGGTGGTGTTGGCACATGGCTTGCGGCGAATACTCCGCTCTGATCCCGTTGACATGTCAAAGAATTCGTCGCCGCAGCAGTTGGGCCCATAACCGTTGACCGGTCTCTAAGGGGCCCGAGTCCGCGGGAATTTCCACGAGGAGATCCGCGTTCTGCAGAGATCCAATGCGCGAAGAGGCTTGGGACCCATCGATGCGGGCGAGCAGTTGTCCATCTGGGTTGCAGTCCAGTGAGGCTCGAGCCAGTTCCGGTCGTCCGGGTTTGCGCCGGTAGGGCGTGGCCAAGCGCACGGGCACCCTGGGCAACAGTTCAGGATTCTGCTGACCTTCAAGGATTTGCAGGGCTGGCCAGAGCAGCTGAAGAGCGGTGATGGTTGCTGCGACAGGGTTACCCGGCAAGCCGAACAATGGCACCGCATCGCCGACCCAACCGAAGGCGAAAGGGCGCCCTGGCTTCAGAAAGAGTTTCCAGAACTCCACCTGGCCCAGGTCCTGCATCAGAGGTCGGATCCAGTCACTGTCTCCTGCCGAGACGCCACCGGTGCTCACGATCACGTCGCAGCTCGCGGCCAGATCCAGGATGGCTTGCTTGAGAAGGTGACATTCATCGGCGACCAGCCGGCACTCCACCGCTGGGTAGCCGAGACGTTCGAGCATGCCTCGGATCAGCGTGCTGTTGCTCTCCCAGATCGCTCCGTTGCTGCGTTCCTCCCCTGGTGGAACCAGCTCATCGCCCGTGACCAGAACGCCGATCCGAGGTCGTCGATGCACGTTCACATGGGAGATGCCGCAACTCGAAGCACGTCCAATGTCGGCCACACCGAGCCGCTCCCCAGGGGCAAGGAGCAGGGAACCCTGGCTGCATTCCTCGTCTGCGGGTCTGATCCACGGGTTGGACGATGCCTCCCTGATCAGGCGGATGGTGCTGTTCTGATTGGCAACCAATTCCTGGGGAAGAACCCATGCAGCTCCTTGCGGAAGCGGCGCCCCCGTGAGGATCCGGATCGCTTCGCCACGATGCAATGTTTGCTGGTAGGGATCAGCAGGCGCCGATCGCCCGACAACCGTCCAGCTGTCTTCGGCGTTGGGTTGGCAGTCTTGGCCCAAGGCATACCCGTCCATGATCGACGCGCGAAACCCAGGCACATCGGCCGGAGCCAGGACAGCGTCGGCAATCACCCTGCCTAGAGCGTCTTGGAGAGGCACTACCACTGATGTGACTGGTGTCAGCCGGGTTCGGCTGGCTCTCAGTGCATCCAAAATCCGTTGGCGTGCTTCGTCGAGTGGAAGGCCTTCACGGCCATAGGGTTCAGCGCTTCCAGTGGCCATGGCGACCCCCGTCTTTCTCGAGCAAATGAATCTTTCGGATCGACATACCTGGATCCACCGACTTCAACATGTCGTAGAGGGTGATCAGCGCAGTTGACACGGCTGTGATGGCTTCCATCTCCACACCGGTCTGCCCTGTGGTGCTGCAGGTGGCCTGGACACACAGTCCAGGTAACTCCAGGGCAGGTTTGATCTCCACCGTCAGTCCACTGAGCGGAAGCGGATGACAGAGAGGAATCAGCTCAGCTGTTTTCTTGGCTCCCTGAATACCAGCGATGCGGGCCACCGCAAAGACATCTCCCTTCGGAGTGGTTCCGTTGAGGACGGCCTCCAATGTTGAACTGAGCATTAACAGTTCGCCAACTGCGGTCGCCGTGCGCTTGGTGACGGCTTTCGCGCCGACATCCACCATGCGCACCTCACCGTTGCTGGAGAGGTGCGTGAGTTGCTCAGACATGCAGGCTGAAATCGGCTGGGATCAGTTGGCCTCGCTCGTGCCCAGAACGGACCACATGGCGGCCTGAGACGCGATCACAGGCTCGACGTTGCTTGCTTGGCCAGCGTTCACGGAAGGGCGAGCTGCCGAGGTTTGGCTGCGAACCATCTGCACAGCTAGGGAAGCAACAATGAAAGCTCCGATGAATCCAGCAGCGATGGTGATCGGGCTGCGAACGACTTGGCTGGAGGAAGCGCTGAAGGTCATCCTTCGAGTTGATGGGAGTTAACCCATCATGGATACCTGCTGTCTAAACCGTTACCAAACGCGCTGAAAGTTTTCAAAGTTGTTCCAGGCTCCTGGTTGATCACAAACAGGCCGGAGGCCAGCCCTTCGGATGCGAGCCAGCCATGGGCAGAGCCGAATAACAATCCAAGGGAGAGGGCGAAACGCATCCGAGTGATCGATGTATTCAGAAACTCTCGATCGTTCGGAACAAACGGTTCGTCGTGGATGTCACTGTTTTGAGCTAAAGAAGAAAAAACGGTTGTTCTTGATACCAATGCGCCGGCAACTTGATCAGTCGCGGCATTGTTATGCCTTTGAACAGGATTTCATTGGCTCCTGGCGCTGCATTCCTCTGTGTGTCCGCCGCAAACTCGATCTGGCCGGCGTCAAGCTCAAGCTCAGCCACTGGCTTGCGATGTCTCAGGAGCAACGCCAGGCGTTGGTGGATTGGGGTGATGGGGCTCAGGAACTGACGCGGATGCGCGATCACTTGCGCGTCTGCACCGCTGCCATGGCTGATGGGGTTGTGAAGGATCTCTCGCCGTGCACGGAGGAACCCTGGCAGCAATCCGAGGCTTTGCCTGAGGTTCTCCTGGAGGCTGCGAGGACGCGGCAGATTGACCTTTCACTGCATCACTGGAGGGATCTTTGCGAATTGGACCGTTTTGCGCTCTGCAAGTTGGCGCGGCCCGGCCATGATCACCACAACTTGGACGCCGCATTCAACGAAGTGCTGGGGTGAGCAGCCGCCGCAGGTTCTCCAGAACGCCTGTGCTCTGTTCCGTGGGTTTCACAACCGACACCGCTGGAGCGACTACCACGGCAGAGGCTTTCAGTTCCGGTTGTTTGGAGATCGGACAGGCCTGATCGTGCATCAGGGCATTGGCTTCACAGGCTTCGGCTTGGGTGAAGCCCCAATGCATTGGTAAGAAAACCGATCCCACGCGGATGCGCTCTGAGATGCAGACCCGCGCCGTGAGCGTGCCTCGACGGGATGTGATGGCTGCCAAGCCGTTGTTTTCCAGACCAAAGCGCGTGGCATCGCTGGGATGCATTTCAAGGCTGGGTTCGGGATGCATGGCGCTTAAGCGCGGGACTTTGCCCGTGCGCGTCATTGTGTGCCACTGGCCGAGATAGCGACCCACTGTGAGCACCAGCGGGTACATCTCGCAGGGGGGTTCAGCCAGACCTAGGGGACTGTCCTGTTGAAATCTGGCCCGACCACTGGCCGTTGGGAATCGTTTGTCTTCGTAGAGACGTTTGGAGGTTCTGGTTGGGCCTTCACCTTTGGGATAGGGCCACTGCTGCGGGCCATGCTCCTTCAGCAGGGAGTGACTCAGCCCCGACATGTCGCAAACGCGGGTCGCCGTGAGAGAGGTGAACTCCTCATAAACCTCTGCGGCTGAGTTGTAGGAAAACTGGTCGACGAAGCCGAGTCGTCGTCCGAGTTCTGCAAACACTTCCCAGTCCGCTCGGCTGTCGCCATGGCAGGGCCTGAACGCTGGGCACAAGGTGACCCGCCGCTCTGAATTGGTCATCGCTCCGCTCTTTTCACTCCATTGGGCTGCCGGCAGAAGCAGATGGGCGTAATGAGACGTTTCGGTGTCGGCATAGGCTTCGCTCACCACCACGAGCTTGCAGCGTTGCATCGCGGCTTTGACGCGTTCGAGGTCTGGCATGCTGACCAGTGGGTTCGTGGCAGCCACCCACCAGAGATCGAGCTCCCCCCGTTCCATCGCTTCCACTTGTTTCCATGCGTCCAGTCCTGGTTGGGCTGCGATCGATCCAGGGGCAAACCCCCACGCTTTCTCAACCGCATGGCGGTGGTCCGCATTGGTGACCAACCGGTAGCCAGGAAGCAGATGGGCGAGGCCGCCGGCTTCGCGTCCACCCATGGCATTCGGTTGACCCGTGAGTGAAAAGGGGCCGGCGCCGGCCTTGCCGATCTCCCCGGTGAGCAGGTGCAAGTTGATCAGCCCTCCCACAACGGCGGTTCCCTCCCGCCGTTGGTTCACGCCCATCGACCAAAGGCTCAAAATCCCTTCCTTTCGGCTCCAAAGCCTGGCCACTGCACGCAGGTCTTTTTCGGGGATGCCGCAGAACTTGCTGGTTTTTCCTGGTGTCCAGGCCTTGATTGTTTGGGTGAACGCTGCGAAGCCTTCTGTGGCGCTATCGATGAAGTCGCTGTCGAAGCCATTGTCCTGAAGCACCAGGCGCGCCAGGCCATGCAGCAAGGCGAGGTCGGTGCCGGGGGCAAGCGCGAGGTGGTAATCGGCAATTTTTGCTGTATCGGTGCAGCGGGGATCAATCACAACGATGGTGAGTCCCTTGGGATCACGCTTTTTGCGTTTCAACAGTCGTTGGAACAGCACCGGATGGCAGTCGGCTGTGTTGGTGCCGATCAAGAAGGCCACGGAGCAGTGATCGAGATCCTCGTAACAGCAGGGCGGACCGTCGGAGCCGAGGCTGCGGGTGTAGCCAGCGACGGCTGAACTCATGCACAGCCGTGAATTGGCATCGAAATTATTGGTGCCGAGGGCGCCCTTCAGCAGTTTCTGAGCGATGTAGTAATCCTCGGTGTGAAATTGCCCGGAGCCGTACATGGCAATGGCATCAGCCCCCTTGTTGGCCAAGGTGGAACGAATGCGCTCGGTGAGCAGGTCGAAGGCGCTGTTCCAGCTGATGGCCTGAAACGGATCTGCCAGTGTTGCTCGGTAGAGAGGCTGGCTAAGGCGACCTTGTCCCAGGGTCTCTCCAACCGTGGCACCTTTGATGCACACCTGTCCGTGGCTGGATGGGTGCTCGCGATGACCGCGGGCACTCCACATCGGATTACCTTCGGCGTCCCGCTTTACCGCTTTTCCGGCTTCTCCTGGAGGCAACAGGTCCAGCCCGCAGCCAACGCCGCAGTAGGGACACTGACTTTGCACAGACGCGGTGGTAGGCGACATGACAGCAATCCGATGAATTGAGAAACCCCCGATGCCAGCGGCATCGGGGGTGGTCACCATCCGAAGATGGAGCTGAGGTATTAGCCAGCCATCGAGGGAGAGCCCTCAGCGGCGGTTTCACCTTCGTGCAATTCAGCGAAGGAGCCCTTGGGTTCCTTCAGGAAGAAGAAGCAGAAGAACGCGACGATCAAACCAGCAATTCCCAGGATCTGGAAAAAGGCACTGTTGGATGCTGCAATCGTTTCTGGAGTTGGTTCACCAGCACCGCCCATCCAAAGCGGCAACAGGCTGAAGATGGTGAGATAAGTCACCGCACCGACGTTTCCGTAGGCACCAACCAAGCCAGCCACCTGTCCGGTGACGCGACGTTTAACCAGGGGCACCAACGCAAAGGTGGCGCCTTCTCCGGACTGCACGAAGAAGGATGCGAGCATGGTGATCAAGACGGCGATCACGATGCCGGTGGTGCCAGTAAAGGTTCCTGGCTTGATCAAACTCATGATCAGATAACCAATACCCAGCCCTGCGGTGAGGAAACCCATGGTGTTTTTGCGGCTGCCGAGTTTGTCAGAAATCAAACCACCGGCTGGACGAGCCACTAGATTCACAAAAGCGAAGCAGGAGGCAAGAATTCCTGCTGTTGCCTTTGGCAGATCAAACGTGGTTTCGAAGAACGTGGGCAGCATGGAAACCACGGCCAGCTCTGAACCAAAATTCACGATGTAAGTCAGTTCAAGAATTGCAACCTGTTTGAACTCATAACGATCCTCTTTGGGGTACACCTTGGTCCCCATGATCAACTCTCGATTGGTGCGGACGATGCCCCAGGTTTGAAAAATAAACCAGACCAAGACCGCAAGCAGAGCAAGAGGATAGGTGGATGCGTTGAG
>Ga0129348_1000468_pt1 | contig 14375 bp, 18 predicted proteins | sample CPBDNA_4_FD_94424 | JGI IMG/M metagenome (GOLD analysis project Ga0129348, IMG submission 94424) | Freshwater to marine salinity gradient microbial communities from Chesapeake Bay, USA - CPBay_Sum_27_0.8_DNA | ecosystem: Environmental > Aquatic > Marine > Coastal | place: USA: Chesapeake Bay...
GCAAGGCGCTGTTTCTAACGTCGCTACCGCTGGTGAGTTCGACCTCGACATCGACTCCAACGGTCGTTGGTCTGTTGAGAAGTTCAAGGGTCTGCTGTTCCAAATCGAGCGCGATGCTAACGCAATTGCACAGCGCACTCGTAGAGGAAAGGGCAACATCATCCTCTGCTCTGCAGACGTTGCTTCCGCTCTGACCATGGCTGGCGTTCTTGACTACACCCCAGCACTCAACGCTAACCTGAACGTTGATGACACTGGCAACACCTTCGCTGGTGTTCTGCAAGGTAAGTATCGTGTCTACATCGATCCTTATGCTGCTAACCTGACCTCTGCTAACGCATCTGGTGGTAACCAGTACTATGTCGTTGGTTATAAGGGTTCTTCACCTTATGACGCAGGTCTGTTCTATTGTCCTTATGTTCCTCTCCAAATGGTTCGTGCCGTTGGTGAGAACTCCTTCCAGCCCAAGATTGGATTTAAGACCCGCTACGGCATGGTCGCTAACCCATTCGCAGCAGGAACTACCCAAGGACTGGGTAACCTGGTTGTTAACCAGAACCGCTACTATCGTCGCGTTGCTGTTAAGAACCTCATGTGATCTTTGGTTCACATATCAAATCAAGGAGACCTTCGGGTCTCCTTTTTTTATGAGTATAAACTCGTAGGCATAAATTTTTGTTTCTTAATTGTAGTCATTTACACATAAAACTAATATATAGTGATAGAATTAAGAGGTAAACAAAGTGAACTGAAAGTCGAATTTTTATTATGACTCAAAAAACTATTGGAGGTTGTTATGCATAACATATTATCGCATAATCAATTAGCAGGATGGAAGCAAAGTGTTATGAGATTGGAAAACACTTTAGATAGGAGCATGGAAGAATCTGATCTTATTAACGACTATTATAATTGCTTAATTGAATGTGATGATGACCAGTCAACATGTAAACGAATTTGTCGGAGGATTTTAAGATAGTTTTTGAGAGGGGTTAACTACCCCTCTTTTTTTATCTAAATATTTAAAAAAACAATGGCGGACTTCAACCCAATTGAAAATAGGAATTTTTTAACTCCTACTGGTTTTAAATTTATATTGGAGAAGGCTCCAGGAGTTTCTTTTTTCTGCAACCAGGCAAATATACCATCACTGGATCTTGGTATTGCGGTTCAACCAACATACCTTAAGGACATTGATCGTCCAGGAGATAAGTTGGTGTTTGGAGATTTGTCCGTTAGATTTTTGGTCGATGAAGACTTAAAAAACTATATGGAAATTCAAAACTGGATGAGAGGTTTAGGATATCCAGAAAGTCTTGACCAGATTTATGATCTTCAAAAAACTGGAAACAGGGGAATGGATCTGAGGACCAGAAAACTTGAGAATATTTTTTCTGATGGAACTATGTCTATTTTAAATAGCAGTTTAGTTTCAAACTTTTTGATTAAGTTTCAAGGACTTTTTCCATATTCCTTGACCACTTTAAGTTTCGATGCTACTGATACTGATATCGAATACTTTACAGCAGAGGTTTCCTTCAAGTATACTTATTATGAAATAACTGCATTGGATGGAACTCCTTTATGATTGATCTTGATACACTTCAAGGAATGTGGGAACAAGACTCTAAGATTGATATGGACAATCTACATACCGAGTCAACAAATATTCCATCACTCCATGCGAAGTACTTTGAATTGTATAACACAATCTTTCTAATGAGAAAGAAAGCAGAGCAACAGAGAAAAAATATTAGGCACGAAAGATACGAATATTTTAGTGGGAAAGCAGACCCAGATGTCTACATCGAAAAACCTTTTCCTAAAAAAATCAGGGATAAGGAAACTATGCAAAAGTATTTGGATGCAGATGATAAACTCTCAGGAGTTTCGTTAAAGATTGATTATTATGATACAATGCTGGTCTATATTGAAAGTATTCTGAAACAGATTACAAATCGAACATACCAGATTAAAAATGCTATTGAATTTATGCGTTTCAATGCAGGATTAGGCTAATGGACGAAGAACTTCCTTTTGTTTTAGATTTTAATATAGAAGATGTTCATCTTTTATATCATTGCGTATGTAGAAGAATTGAAACATGGGAAGGACATCCATCCAGGCATCCATATGAACAAGAGCATCTATATCATTTGAAGAGTGAACTATATAAATGTATACTTGATTATAAGTTTCACGACATGTAATAAATATCTGTAGATGAATGGATCTATGTGATTGACACTAGTGCAAATCTTGTTATATCAAAATCCAACGAAGTATTTTTAAAGATTAATACTGAACCTCATATTGAATACGAACTTAGAGACCACTTTAAGTTTGAGGTTCCTAATGCAAAATTTATGCCGCAGTATCGTGGTAGGAATTGGAACGGAGAGATTCACCTATACGATATGCGGTCCAAGCAGATCTATGTTGGTCTGTTAGATAAGATTGTATCCTTCTGTAAGAACTACGGATACACTTATAAGTTTGAAGATAATAAGTTTTTTGGACAACCTTTTGAAGTCAATGAAATGATTTCAAAGGAAGGAGTTAAAGATTATATTCGCTCAATATCTGTACATGAACCTAGAGAATATCAAATTGAGGGAGTATACGATGCTCTAAGGCATAATAGAAGGCTGCTGATATCGCCCACTGGGTCAGGAAAAAGTCTGATGATTTACGCCCTCTCGCGATATCATGTGGATACAGGCAAAAATATTCTTTTAGTCGTTCCCACGACATCTCTTGTAGAACAGATGTATAAGGACTTTGGGGATTACGGTTGGGATACAGATTCATATTGTCACAAAATCTATTCTGGTAGGGAGAAGGACACTAATAAAAGTGTAGTCATCACAACATGGCAGTCTATCTATAAACTTGAAAGAAGTTGGTTTGAAAGATTTGATGTTGTGATTGGTGATGAGGCTCATCTATTTAAGTCAAAATCATTGATACAGATTATGACTAAGTTACATACCGCAAAACATAGGATTGGTTTTACTGGCACACTTGATGGTACACAGACTCATAAGTGGGTTCTGGAAGGATTATTTGGACCTTCATATAAGATTGTCAGAACAAAGGAACTCCAAGAAAAAGGTTTTCTTTCTAAACTTGATATCACTTGTCTGCTTCTCAAGCATCCACCACAAAAGTTTGAAGTCTTTGAAGATGAGATTCAATATCTGATTGGTCATGATCAAAGAAATAATTTTATATCTAAACTTGCATTAGACCTGAAAGGTAACACTCTTGTTCTATTCAGTAGAGTGGAAGCTCATGGTGCAGTATTATTTGAAAAGATAAATACTAGCAAAGAAGATAACCGAAAAGTATTTTTTGTCCATGGTGGAGTTGATACTGAAGAAAGAGAACAAGTAAGAGAAATTACAGAGCGAGAAAACAACGCAATCATTGTTGCCTCTTATGGAACTTTTTCTACAGGTATTAATATTAAAAATCTCCATAATGTTATCTTTGCATCACCCAGTAAATCGAGAGTTAGAAATCTACAATCAATTGGAAGGGTACTTAGAAAAGGAAAAGATAAAACTAAAGCAATGCTCTATGACATCGCTGATGATTGTTCAACTAAATCAAGGCGAAACTATACTCTGAACCACTTCATAGAGAGAATTAAAATTTATAATGAAGAGAATTTTAATTATGACATAATCACCATTCAACTTAAAGGTAAGTAAATATGGGAATAGAAGATGATTTTTATGCAACAATTAAATTTAAATCTGGAGAAGAAATCTTCTCTAAAGTAGCTGCATCAGAAGAGGAAGATAGAACAATGCTCATTCTTTCTCATCCTATCAATGTTATTGAAGTAAAGGGTAGAAAGGGAGACCCATTAGGATATAAGATTGAGCCTTGGTTAAAGACTACAACTGATGATATGTTCATTATTAATATGGATGATGTACTAACACTCTCCGAATCATCCGATATTGAAATGATTTTGATGTATCAAAATTATGTTAGACAAGCAGATAATATGGATGATGAATCCAATAGATATAAACTCAGTCAAAGAGAAATGGGTTATATCTCATCCGTTGCTGATGCTAAAGAAGTACTAGAGAAGATTTATAACAAAGAAGTTAAAGATACTCAATAGTAGCTAAGTTTCCCTTCTAACCGGGACAAGCCCAGTCTACACAGATATAGAGAACTTGTCAAGTATATTAAAAAGTGATATAATGTCTACATAGTAGAACATATAAACTTATGATTAAAGCACCTATGGCCAAAAGAAAAAGGTCAGAACACTATGTCAATAATAAAGAACTTTTAGAAGCACTTATTAATTATAGATCTAGAGTGGAAAGATCTTACTTAGAGACTTTTGGAAAAGACCTAACAGAACAAGACAAATCAGAAAGAGCAAAGCGTTGGGAAGGTAAACCACAGATTACCAATTATCTTGGAGAATGTTTTCTTAAGATTGCTACTCACTTATCATTCAAACCTAACTTCGTGAACTATATGTTCAAGGATGATATGATCTGTGATGGTATTGAAAACTGCGTACAATATATTCATAACTTTGACCCAGAAAAGTCTCAGAATCCATTTGCTTATTTCACGCAAATTATCCACTATGCCTTTCTACGTCGAATTCAGAAAGAGAAGAAGCAACTAGAGATTAAAAACAAAATTCTTGAAAAGACTGGCTTTGACCAGGTGTTTGACGATAATAATACCATTGACGGCAACAACTATTCGGACTATAATAGCATCAAAGATGCGGTCCATAGTAAACTCCGTTATTGAATGAAAGTCGCTATCATTACAGACCAACATTTTGGTGCTCGTAAAAACTCAAAACTTTTTCATGATTATTTTCTAAAGTTTTACAATGATGTCTTTTTTCCTTCTCTAGAGGCAGAAGGTATCACAACGGTTATTGATATGGGTGATACCTTTGATAGTCGTAAAGGAATTGATTTCTCTGCATTGGCTTGGGCAAAAGATCATTACTATGATCGTCTCCAACAAATGGGAGTTAAAGTCCATACTATTGTTGGTAATCATACAGCATATTATAAAAATACAAACGAAGTTAATGCTGTAGACTTGTTACTTCGTGAGTATGATAATGTCACTGTATATTCAAAACCTACTGAGGTAACAGTTGGTGGTTTAGATGTACTATTCATTCCCTGGATTAATCAAGAAAATGAGAAAGAAACTTATCAACTTATTGAAAAGACAACTTGCGACTGCGCGATGGGGCACCTTGAGCTCAAAGGATTTAGAGTTAATAAACAAATCGTCATGGAGCATGGTCATGATGGCGAGTTATATTCAAAGTTCAAAAAGGTCTTCAGCGGTCACTACCACACTAGATCGGATAATGGACGGATCTATTACTTGGGAAACCCATACGAAATCTACTGGACAGATGTTGGTGATCGGAGAGGATTCACCATCTTTGATACAGAAACTCTTGAACATGTTTCGATAGATAATCCTTTCCAAATTTTTCACAATATTTACTACGAGGATGATAATCATCAAACATTTGATGCACGTCCTTATGAAAATAAAATTGTAAAGGTTGTTGTTCGCAAGAAGTCTGACACCAAAAAATTTGAAAAGTTTTTAGATAAACTTTATGATATTGGAGTTGCAGATCTTAAGGTTATTGAAAACTATGATTTTGGTGGATGGTTTCAGGAATCAGACTGTGAAGAGATTGAAGGTGAAGACACTCTTTCAATCTTAAATAGGTATATTCAAGAATCTGAAGTTGATCTTGACAAATCTGAAATCACTAGGATGATGAGTGAGATTTACAAAGAGGCATGTGAGATGGTCTGATGTATATACTTACAATTTATGGAAGGGAAACTGATGGTGCATACTCAGTAAAGAATGAGTATGAAGAAGATGTACTTTATATCTTTGAAGATGAAGATGATGCCACAAGATATGCTATGATGTTAGAGGAAGAAGGTTCTTCCGAAATGCATATTCTTGAAATAGATGATGAACTGATGATCAAAACCTGCGAAATGCATGGATACAAATATACGATCATCACCCCCAACGATATTGTGATTCCCCCTACCTCAGAATGATTACGTTTCATAAAATTAAATGGAAGAATTTTCTATCTACTGGAAATCAATATACAGAAATTGACTTTGAGGATGCTTCAACGACTTTGATTATTGGCTCCAATGGAGCTGGTAAGAGTACGGTTCTTGATGCACTTACATTCTCGCTATATGGAAAACCATTCCGTAAGATTAATAAACCACAGTTGCCCAACTCTGTGAATGAGAAGGACTGTCGTGTTGAGGTTGAGTTTTCGGTTAATAATATTCAATGGAAAGTAGTCAGAGGAATCAAACCAAATCTATTTGAAATTTATCGCAACGATAAACCTTTGGATCAGGATGCAGCAGCATTAGACCAACAAAAATGGCTTGAGAAAAATGTTCTCAAGATGAACTATAAGTCATTCACTCAGATTGTGATTCTGGGTAGCAGCACCTTTGTTCCTTTCATGCAACTCTCTGCACAGAATCGCAGAGATGTGATTGAAGATCTTTTGGATATCAAAATCTTTTCTTCAATGGGGATTGTGATCAAAGAAAAGATTCGCACTTTGAAAGAAGACTTGAAGGTTTTAGAATTAAAAAAAGAAACTCTGAATGATAAAGTTCAGATGCAAAAAGAGTTTATTGAAGAACTTGAAAATCGTGGCAAAGAGAATATTAAAGAGAAAGAAAATAAAATTCAAGGACTCTTGAATGAAGAGAATGACCTGATAAATGCCAATGAAGGTATCAACTGGGAGGTGCAATCAGTAGAACAACGTCTTGAAGTTCTGACAGGAGCTACTGAAAAGTTACGTAAACTTGGTAATCTTAAGGGTAAGATTTCTAACAAAGTATCAACAATTACTAAGGAGCATAAATTTTTTACAGAGAATACGGTTTGTCCTACCTGCAATCAGGACATTGAGGAGACCTTCAGAATAAATAGAATTACCGACGCTCAAAATAAAGCAAAAGAGTTGCAATCTGGTTATAAAGAACTGGAGGACGCAATTAATAAGGAGGAAGAGCGAGAGCGTCAATTCACTGCCCTATCGAAGGAGATTACAAACCTCAATAATGATATTTCTAAAAACAATGCTCGGATTTCTGGATGTCAGCGACAAATCAGAGATCTGGAATCGGAAATTCAAAGAATTACCGACCAACTTGCAAATAGAAATGTTGAAGATGACAAGTTAGCTTCCTTCCAGGAAAACCTAAAAACTACATACGACGAACTCGCTCAACGTAAGGACACGATTAACTATTACGATTTTTCGTATAGTTTACTTAAAGACGGTGGCGTCAAATCCAAAATCATTAAGAAGTATCTACCGCTGATAAATCAGCAAGTCAATCGTTATCTTCAGATGATGGACTTCTATATTAACTTCACACTTGATGAGGAATTTAACGAAACCGTCCAGTCCCCAATTCATGATAACTTCTCATACTCATCCTTCTCTGAAGGCGAAAAGATGAGAATTGACCTAGCACTCTTGTTTACTTGGCGGGAAGTTGCTAGAATGAAGAACTCAGTTAACACCAATCTTCTTATCATGGATGAAGTGTTTGACAGTTCTCTAGATGGATTGGGAACTCAAGAGTTTCTCAAAATTATCAGATACGTTATTCAAGACGCAAACATTTTTGTTATCTCACACAAGACTGGTCTTGAAGATAGTTTCCATAACGTCTTGAGATTTGAAAAAATCAAAGGTTTCTCTAGTATCTCAAATGAAAAATCAAATTCGCCGTCCAGTTGACATAGGAGAAGAATTCAGGCAGTCTGGTATGACGTTAATCACTGACCCTGCATCAGACAGGTATCTCAATGCAAAGACCAAACTGGCAACACCACAGCAAAAAACAACAGAAGAGAAAACTTAAACCACAAGCAATGAGGGCCAGGCGAGAAGCACTGCGCCATTTTAAAAAGCGTCACATGGGTCGTCCAAAGGGCGACCTTTCGTCGTATTATGGCCCTATACGAAAGGAACTCCAATGGGAATCAATCTAGAGATCAAGGGGCAACTTGCTAAACTGCTTGCTACCGAAGACCTTATCATTGAGAACAAGGAAGTCCGCACTGCTTCCTTCAATGTGGATTCCCGTGTTCTGACTCTGCCTATCTGGGACAAGGCAGACAATAATGTGTATGACTTGCTGGTAGCACACGAAGTTGGCCATGCACTCTTCACTCCTAATGAAGATCCTGCTGATGATATTCCTCATCAATATGTGAATGTAACTGAGGACGCACGTATTGAGAAACTGATGAAGCGCAAGTTTATGGGACTTGCCAAGACTTTCTATCGTGGATATCAGCAGTTTCATAAAGATGACTTTTTTGAATTGGATGGCGAAGATGTCAACTCTATGTCTCTTGCCGATCGTGTGAATCTTCACTTCAAGATTGGTTCATTCATCCCTGTTTCTTTTACTGAAGAGGAGCAAGTGGTTGTTGATATGATTGCCAATGCAGAAACCTTCTTGCAAGCACAAGAAGCTGCACGGGCAATGCATCAACTCCACAAGCAACAAAAGGAACAGGAAAAAATTGCTAATATAGAGACTCCTCAACAGGAGCAAGGTGGCGGTCAAGAAGATAGTCAGAGTCAATCAGATAGCACAGAACAACCAGAGATGGATGATTCTGAAGGTGGGTTTAATGGTGGTGGATCCCCAGAAACAATTCAGGAATTTCCTACTGAAGATGATGAGACGGAACAAGATGATGAAGTCAAGACTGACTCCAGTCTCTCCAGTAATCTTGAGAATCTAATTTCTAGTAACTCTAAGGCTAATGAATATGTTGAGATTCCTGATGTTAATCTAAAGACCATCGTCAATTCTAATAAGGAGGTTTCGGAATACATCAATGATTTCTTCTCTCTATATCATAAAGACCGTATTGGGTTGGATGGAGTAAGTCAATCGCCTTATCAAAGTGCTGATGACTCTTATGCCAAATTCAAAAAATCCGCACAGAAAGAAGTCAACTACCTCGTCAAAGAATTCGAGTGTAGAAAGTCTGCTAGTGCTTATCATCGTTCTACTGTATCTCGGACTGGAGTCCTTGATTGCACTAAACTCCATACTTACAAATACAATGAAGACTTGTTCAAAAAAGTCAGTGTGATTCCTGACGGCAAGAATCACGGCCTGGTTTTTGTTCTTGACTGGTCTGGTTCTATGGTAAATGTTATTGAAGACACTTTAAAGCAACTGTATAATCTGATTTGGTTCTGTAAGAAGGTTGCTATTCCTTTTAAAGTGTTTGCTTTTACTGGAGAATATAATGTGAAATTTGATGACAAAGGATACATTTGCGAGAATCCCCCTCATTATGAAGCAAAAGAAGGTTACCTATATGTTGACAGTAGGTTCTCTATGATGGAGTTCTTTAACAATGAAACTTCCACTAAAGAACTTGATAATCAGATGAAAAACATTTGGAGGATTTCTTATTCTGCCTGTCATTATTCTTACTCTGGTGATTTTATGACACCTCCTCGTTTGGGGTTCTCTGGCACTCCTTTGAATGAATCTATTGTTGCACTTCATAAAATTATTCCTGACTTCAAAAAGAAGAACAATCTTGAGAAGGTCAACTGTGTAATCTTGACTGATGGTGAGGCAAATCACCTTGCCCGTCACAAGTTGGTTGAGCGTCGGGATTGTGAAATTATGGGCAAAATTCGTCTCAATGATCTTTGTTATCTTCGTGACCGTAAGATTGGTAAGACATACAAGATTCCTTGTGAGTGGTATGAATTCAACGGTATGATGGTTGAAAACCTTTGTGACCGTTTCCCTGATATTAATGTGATTGGTATTCGCATTCTTGAGAGCCGCGATGCAAATGCTTGGATGCGTCGTAGTGTTCCTTATTCTGAACTTAATGACCTTCAGAAAGAATGGAAAAAGGAAAGAGCAGTGTCTGTAACTGTTCGTGGTTTTTCTAAGTATTTTGGCCTTTCTTCTGTTTCTCTTTCTAATGAAACTGAATTTGAGGTTAAGGAAGATGCAACTAAAACTCAAATCAAGAGTGCCTTTATGAAGTCTCTTAAGACTAAAAAACTAAATAAGAAAGTTCTTGGGGAGTTTGTGGAGTTGATTGCATGACTTATAAAGAAAACTGGAAAGAAATTGCAAGAGCATCAGAAAAAGACCCCAAGGTGATTGATATTCTTGAGAACGGGCCCAAGTCCCTTTCTCAGGCATATCTACTTCAAGCAATCCGATACAAGTATGGTCAATCCAACAACTGACCACTCTGCCCCTGACTCTGCCCCACTCTGCCCTATAATAACTTCAGTTCAAAAAAAGACAAATGCCTCTGTCCGCTGACTACATCCGCACTTCTCTCCAAGCAGTGTATGGGGAGTCTGTGACTGCCGCCGACATTCGTGCCTGGTGTGCTATGAATGATTCTAACTATCAGACTGTCACCAACAAATTGACTGACTATAAAGTTGGTCGCGGTAAGTGGAACCTGGAAGTAACACAAGATACTGTGGAAGAACTTGAAGTAACTTATAATGCACCTGCAGCAATTCCTGCTGTTGAGCAAAACCTTATCCCTCAGAAAGATGATTCCTTCATCCAGTTTGGCAATTTCGGTGATATTAAAAAAATTATTAAGTCCCGTGTATTCTATCCAACGTTCATCACTGGTCTTTCTGGAAACGGTAAAACGTTCTCTGTTGAGCAAGCATGTGCCCAACTCGGCCGAGAACTCATCCGTGTAAACATCACTATCGAAACTGATGAAGATGATCTTATTGGTGGTTTCCGTCTTATTAATGGTGAAACCGTCTGGCACAATGGCCCAGTCATTGAAGCACTCCAACGAGGAGCAGTATTGCTCCTTGACGAAATCGATCTTGCCTCAAACAAAATTCTCTGTCTTCAATCTATTCTCGAAGGGAAAGGAGTTTTCCTCAAGAAGATTGGCAAATTCATTACACCCGCAGAAGGTTTCCAAGTATTCGCAACCGCAAACACCAAAGGTAAAGGTTCGGACGATGGACGATTCATTGGAACTAATGTGCTCAACGAAGCCTTCCTTGAGCGCTTCCCTGTGACTTTTGAGCAGGAGTATCCGACTGCCAAGACTGAAGAGAAGATTCTCTCTGGTCTCTGTGATGATGCTGACTTCTGCAAGCGTCTGGCAGACTGGGCAGACATCATCCGTAAGACCTTCTATGATGGTGGCATCGATGAGGTTATCTCTACTCGTCGCCTGGTTCATATCGTCAAAGCATTCAACATCTTTGGTGATAAGGCAAAGGCTATTCAGGTCTGTGTGAATCGTTTTGATGATGAAACCAAGCAAGCATTCCTGGAACTGTATGATAAAGTTGATGCAGAATTCAATCTTCCCACACTTGACGAAGATACAATGAAAGAATTTTCTCCCATTGACCAATCAGAGATTCTCTGATATAATAACAACAAACTCTTGGTCCTTTTTATTTGATGATTTGAACATGACTAATCAAGACTACTGGGCAGAAGATGGATTCAGTGTGACAGGTAACCCTGGTGTTGCTGCTCAAGATACAATTGCCCTTGGTGGCGACACTGTAATCTACGGTGGAGAGGGAACAGACACTATCTCTTTCCAAGCAGCACAAGCGGTTCCAATGGATTTTTTTGGAACCTATGGTACTGATACTATTTCTTTTGACCTTGATATGACTACTAGCAAGAATCCTAATCGCTTTAAGTATAGTGAAGAACGGATTATCAAAGAACTGACTGACTATATTTCTTCAACATACAATCAGCATTATTCTGCTGGTGATGATGCTGTCCAAACACTTGATCTGATTGAAGCTTGTGGTGATGGAGAATCCTTCTGCCGCAGTAATATCCTCAAGTATGCCTCTCGTTATGATAAGAAAGGCACTGCACGTCGTGACATTATGAAGATTCTGCACTATGCTGTGCTTCTGATGCATTTCAACGACAAGAACGCTCAACGTGAAACCTACAACCAGTGATTATGAAACTATCTGATAAAACTATTAACCTGCTCAAGAACTTCTCCTCCATCAATCAGTCTATCTTGATCAAGGAAGGAGATTCCATTCGCACCATTTCTGTGATGAAGAATATTCTCGCAGAAGCAAAAGTCCCTGAAGAGTTTCCTAAGGACTTTGGTATCTATGACCTGAACCAGTTCCTGAATGCCATCTCTTCTCTTCACGTCAATCCTGAATTGGACTTCAGCAACAACGAATATCTGATAATCCGTGAAGGTAAGAAGCGTAATCGTTTCTTTTTTGCTGACCCTAACGTTATTGTAAGTCCTCCTGAGAAGTCGATCAGTCTTCCCTCTGAAGATGTTTGCTTTGAACTTGATACTCAGGTTCTTGGTACTTTGATGAAAGCAGCAGCAATCTATCAGGTTCCTGACCTGTCTGTTATTGGTGAAGCTGGAGTTGTCAAACTTGTTGTTCACGACAAGAAGAATGATACCTCTAACACTCATGAAGAGATTGTTGGTGAAACTGATTCTGAGTTCTGCTTTAACTTCAAAGTAGAGAACATCAAGATTCTCCCTGGAACTTATGAAGTTGTTGTATCTAAAAAACTACTCTCCCGCTTTGAAAGTAAGAACCACGAACTGACTTACTACATTGCTCTGGAACCCGATTCTTCCTTTGGTTGATGAAGCACATTCTATTTACCCTTAAGGGGTGTCCGTTTGAACTACTTGATGACGAAAGTAATATCAAGTTGCTTCTCTACAACGCGACAAAAGAAGCGAAGTCAACTCTGCTAAATCTGGCAACACATAAGTTTGAACCACAAGGTGTAACTGGTGTTGCCATGCTCGCAGAGAGTCACATCAGCATTCATACCTGGCCTGAGAAAGGCATGGCAGTCTGTGATGTTTTTACCTGTGGGGATAGCGCAGAACCAGAAAAGGCAGTAGAATATATGCAAGAGCAATTGAAGGCAACCGACATTGTTTCCAGTCAATTTGAACGTCCTTTAGAATGAACATCTTTGTGACCTGCTCCTCTCCCAAGGAGTCTGCTCAAGTGCTTCCTGACAAACATATCGTCAAGATGCCACTTGAGTGTTGTCAGATGCTATCTATCGTTGCATCAGACAAATGGGGGCACGGATATGGTGAACTCCATCGCCTTGATGGTCAACCATACAAAACTGAAAAAGGTGCATTCCGCAATCATCCTTGCACTAAGTGGGCTGCGGAGAGCATTCATAATTCTTACTGGTTAATCAAGCACGGTCTTCATATGTGTAATGAGTACACTCTCAGGTATGATAAGGTCCATTCTTGCTACAAGACCCTTGTAGAAGCACTCAGATTGTTTCCAGAGGGAAATCTTGATGAGGTAACACCCTTTGCAAGGGCAATGCCTGATGAATATAAACTTGATACCAGTATCGATACCTTCACGGCTTACAAGATGTATATTGCATCTAAACCGTGGGTGTGCGATAATTACCTTCGTATTCCTGAGCGTAAACCAGAATGGGTGTAGAAAATCCTCTAAGTCCTGTATTGAATACCAGGCAAATGTATAGTAAACACCTTGAACGAGTGATTACTGAAGTTCAAGTGCAGTTTGCTGATGAGAATCCTGCATGGATTCCCCTTGAGACTCTCTTGGCAATTACTAACATGCAAGGGTTCTCCCTTATCGACTGATTTTATTTTTTTATCATGCGTGACGAATTTCTTTGGGTTGAAAAGTATCGACCCAAAACTATTGAAGACTGTATTCTCCCAGAGAATATCAAGAAGACTTTTCAAGACTTCCTACATAAAGGTGAAGTACCTAATTTACTTCTGGCTGGGCCCGCTGGATGCGGTAAAACCACTGTCGCAAAAGCACTTTGTAATGAACTTGGAGTAGATGTTTATGTCATCAACGGATCCGACGAAGGTCGATTCTTGGATACTGTCCGAAACACTGCGAAGAACTTCGCTTCGACCGTCTCGCTTGCGTCAACTGCTAAACACAAAGTCATCATCATTGATGAGGCAGATAACACAACCAATGATGTACAACTCCTCCTACGGGCGTTTACTGAGGAGTTTAGTGGCAACTGCAGGTTCATCTTCACCTGCAACTTCAAAAACAAAATCATTGAGCCACTCCACTCCCGATGTGCCTGTATCGATTTCTCCAGTAACTCTAAGAGCAAACCAAAACTTGCGGCATCCTTCTTTCAACGCATCCAACAAATCTTGGATACAGAAGGTGTTGAATATGATAACAAGGTCCTGGTAGAACTGATTAACAAGCACTTTCC
>Ga0129348_1000472_pt1 | contig 14318 bp, 10 predicted proteins | sample CPBDNA_4_FD_94424 | JGI IMG/M metagenome (GOLD analysis project Ga0129348, IMG submission 94424) | Freshwater to marine salinity gradient microbial communities from Chesapeake Bay, USA - CPBay_Sum_27_0.8_DNA | ecosystem: Environmental > Aquatic > Marine > Coastal | place: USA: Chesapeake Bay...
TCATCGACAAACTCACTGAGTTCGAAGGCCTCGATTTCCTCTTCGATGCGGGCCTCTGCAAGACTTCGGTCGACACCAAACATGTCTGCGATAAACCAGAGAAACTCGCGGCCGCTGAGTTTGTCGTAGAGGATTGCCTCGTCGGGAACGTAGCCGAGTCGACGGTGGGCGGCTCTCGGCTCGTGAACCAGGTCGTGGCCGCAGACGCGGACAGCCCCCTTGGACGGCTGAAGCAGTCCGACCAGCATTTTGATGCTGGTCGTCTTGCCGGCACCACTCGGCCCGAGCAGGGCGAAGAGTTCTCCCGACGGGATCGAGAGGTTCAATCCACGCACCGCCTCTTTCGTGCCGTAGGTGCGTGACACATTCTCAAACTCGATCATGGCTGTCCTTTGATCCCGCTTCCTGGGCGTCCAGAAGCGACCGGAGGCACGGTGCTGGCGAGGACGCGAGCATCGTCGTCGGTGCGACGGATGAAGGTCAGCGTCGAGCCGAGGATTTTTGATTCCTGCTGGAGCACCTTGCCGTCGCGGTCCACCCAGAGCCGCGCACGGGGCTCCTTGTAGGCAGCGGGATCATCGCGATAGGCCACCAGCAGAGGCCGCACGATCCGATCTTCCCAGAAGAGCGTCACGGCTCCCTCCACATGCGCGTGGAGCACGGAGAGCGGTGAGCCAGTAAAACTCAGCGGGTTGTAGACCGGCACGGTCCAGCGTCGACCGACGGTGAGCCCCGGCAGCGTGGCTTGGGGAGAGAGCTCGTCGCCGAGCATGCCCGTCTCGGGAAGTTTCCGAGAGGTTTCGTACACAAACTCCCGGCTGCGAACGGTGACATCCACATCGTCCCCTTCAACCGCACCTCGGATGATCACACGCTGACCGAGTTCGGGCAGAAACACCTTTGAGACAAACTCCTCAAGGTGCCCCTCGGAACTGAGCCAGAGTTCTCCCGTGGTATCGAGGATCAGTGGCAGCTCCGTTGGCAGGGATCGGCCGGCCATCCGCTGCACCCAGTCAGGCAAGATCTCTTCTAGCGGAAGTTCATCCAGCCGTAGGCGGGTTGTCATCATCCAGCCGGCGGTGCTGGGCTCGCGAGGGACGCATTCACTCACCGCCCAGCCAACCACCTCATCGTTCCAGAGCACCGTCCAGGCGACCGGAGCTTTGCGGTCTTCGGGAACGAAGTAGGACGACGGTGGTTCGCCTGTGAACAACAACGGAGCGATCTTCTGGGAGACAAGCCAGCCTGTCGACACGGCCCAGAAGAGCACCACGAATGTCGCGATGAGAGGCTTGCGGAGCATCGTGCTCGATTCCAACGCATGCGGGGGTAGCGACTCCTGGTGGGCGACAGCATGGCCCACACCAGCCGACGCATCGTAGCCCACGGCTGGCACGGCGGACAGCAGCCTGGCGGGGCCGGCGTCGGGGCTGCGTGTGGTCTGCGAAGGCCCTCAAATACGGAGAAAACGGCTGTTGTTGGCAGGCTCCCTCCAACGCGGTATGATGCTCAGCGGCTAAGGTGTACCGAAATGTTCGTCCTGGCCGGGAGGGAACCATCACCAGAGCAACTGGGTTCGGTTTCAGTCTCGCCTACGGGAGCTGTCTCTCGAGGTGAGATGCCGATCGCGGTTGCGATTCGAGTCGTTGAGGCGTCGAGCACGGAGGGTGGAATGGTACGGTCTCCAGTCTTTTTTCATCAGCAGTGTCCCGTCTGCGGTCGCGTTGTTCGTGTCCGCGTTTCTCTGCTCGGTCGACAGGTTTTCTGTCAGCACTGCCAGGGCAGTTTTGTGGCCACCGATTCGTCGATGGGCGATCTTCCGCCGACCACACCGGTGTCCCCGAGTGCGGGAACTGATGACCTGATCGAACGAGCCAACGAACTCTTGGCTCGCGCCGGTGGTAACGCCACGCATGCGGCGATGGCACCGCATGAGCACGCTACGCAGGCGAGCAGCGGTTACCGGTGACGGTCGCGAACGCGTCCCAATAGCCAGGGAAGGTCTTGCCGACACAGGCGGGGTCTTCGATGACAACGCCGTCGATGAGAAGGCCGGCGAGCGATAGGCTCATCGCCATGCGATGGTCGTCATAGGTGGCGAGCCGAGCGGCCTGCATCGTGCGGGGTGAGATCTGCAGTCCGTCGTCGAACTCATCCACATCCGCACCAAGTTTGCGAAGTTCGCGAACGAGGTCGCTGATGCGATCGGTCTCCTTGTCGCGAATGTGGCGGACGTTCGTGATGACCGTCGGGCTCTCCGCAAAACAGGCCACCACCGCGAGCGTGGGAACGGTGTCGCTGATGGCGTTCATATCGATCTCGATGCCGTGACGGGCACGGCCAGCGACCTCGATTGCGTCCGGATGCCAGGTGACCTGGCAGCCCATCCGTTCGAGGGCGTCCGTAAAGCCGACATCACCCTGGAGGCTCTCTTTTGAGAGCCCCTCAATCTGCATCTGGCCGCCGGTGATCGCCGCCATGGCGAGAAAATAACTCGCAGCTGAGGCGTCCGGCTCGATCGCGTAGTCGCGACCGCGATAGCCCACTGGCGAGATCTGCCAAGTGTCTGTTGTCAGTGTGGCGGAAGCTGAGAAGGCTTGCATCACACGGTTGGTCATTTCCAGATAGGGCCAGGAGACAAGTTCTCCGGCAAACTCCAGCTGCATGCCGCCTGGCAAACATGGGCCGATCATCGCCAGGCCACTGGCGAACTGGCTGGAGATGTCGCCGCGAATCTGCACGACTGCCGGCGAAGAACCTTGTGGAGGACCACCCGAGACCACCACGGGTGGGCAGCGGCCAGGGCTCTCGGCTGTGGCATTGAGTGAGAGCTGAGCGAGGGCATCGAGCAGGTCACCAATCGGCCTCTGTCGCATTCGCGGGGTGCCGTCGAGACGGTAGGGGCCGGTGCCGAGTCCACAGAGTGCTGTCAGAAATCGCATCGTGGTGCCGCTGGCACGGCAGTCGATCTCAGCAGAGCCCACGGGGAGTTGGCCGCCGCATCCTTCGATGGTCATCGATTCAGACGCCCAGTCGACCTCCAGCGGGATCCCGAGGGCTTGCAGTCCGGCCGCCATCACATGGGTGTCTTCACTCTCCAGCACCCCAGAGAGTCGACTCGCACCATTCGCTGCGGCAGCGATGATCACCGCCCGATTGGTCATGCTCTTGGATCCCGGTGGACGGAAACGTCCGGTGATCGGATGGCGTGCCGGGGGGATCAGAAGAGCGTCGGGCATGATTGGGCTGCTGGGCGGACGTCAGGCGGTGGTGTGAGAAACGGCGGCGTGGTGGGCCGCTGGGTGGTGAACATGACCCACTGGTGTGAGGCCACATGGTAGCCTCCCAACGCCATCACGGTGGCGGCTCTCGCGTGTTTTCCCCAGATGAACGGCTTGAAGGCTGGAGGTGTGGTCAATGGACGCTCACTCGAACGATTTCACGGAGTGTGGTGTTGTCTCGCCGGTGGGCACCTACGACCTGACCATCCCGCCGTCGATTCGATTTGGCTGGGGCCGCCTCCAAGAGCTTCCGGAGGTCGTGCTTGGGTTGGGAAAACGTCTGCTGTTGGTGGTAGGTCGGACCAGTTTCATCGCGAGCGGGGCCGAGCGGATTATCTGTCAGGCCCTGACGGAGGCGGCCATCGACTGGAAGGTGGTGGCCACGTCAACGTCAGAGCCGACGGTGGCGGAGGTGGCGGCTGCTGCCCGCGGAATCGCGGCTGAGGACCTCAGCGATGCGGTGGTGGTGGCGATCGGTGGAGGCGCGACGATCGATCTCGCCAAGGCCGCCGCTGCGTTGGCCGCCAACATCGATGCACGGCATCTTCCGCAGGACCAGGACGACTGGGAGGTCACCGTTGTCGATCATCTTGAGGGGGTTGGGCGTCAGCTGCCGATTCGGTGTGCTCCACCGCCACTGGTGGCGATTCCGACGACAGCTGGGACAGGGGCGGAGGCGACTCGCAACGCGGTGATCTCGTGTCCCCGCCGAGGTTTCAAAAAGAGCATGCGAAGTCCGCTGATGGTGCCGCGTGCCGTGATCGTTGACCCGCAGTTAACCCGCTCGGCGCCCGCTCGGGTGACCGCGGCCTCTGGGCTGGATGCCATCACGCAGCTGATCGAATCGTATGTCAGTCGAGCCGCGACCTCCGTGACACGGCCGCTGGCAGCGTCAGCCTTAGCCGGCGCGATGCGGGCGCTTCCGGTTGTCGTGCAAACAGCGGGAGCGGACGATCCGGTCGGTGAGCACGAGCGAGCTGCCAGGGAGGCGATGTGTCATGCGTCGCTGCTCTCGGGGATTGCGCTTGCCAACTCCGGCCTGGGGATGGCCCATGGTGTGGCACCCGCGCTGGGCATTGCGTGTGGGGCGTCGCATGGTGAGGCGTGTGCTGTGATGCTGCCGGCCGCCGTTCGGGTCAACCTGGAGCAGGAAGCGAGCAGCTATGCAGAACTGGAGCGGCGGATGCACGCGGCAGCTCCACGCGAGGACCATGCGGCCGCCGCCGCCTTTCTCGAACGCGTTGAGAAGCTCTGTGACGCGGTTGGGGTGCCACGCAGGCTCTCGGAACTGGGCGTCGAGCCAAGCATGATCCGCTGGCTCGCCGAGCACTCCGGTGGCAACAGCATGCGTGGGAATCCTGTGCCGATGACGCCCGAGACGCTCACGCCCGTGCTCGAATCATTGCTCTAGCGGATTGCGAGACCGTGGCCTGGCTAGGGCAGTGGCACTGCCGGGTCGTCAAACAGCGGCATGAGGAGTGAGGCGTCTGCTCCTTGAGCAGTTGCCTCCTCCCAGGCACTGCGAGCCGCGTCGAAGTCACGGGCGTCCTTGGTGAAATGGTGGGCGCCGACGTAGAGCAGGTTGGCAGGCCGGTCATCAAGCCAATCGGTCACGATTGCTTCGAGCACCAGAATGGGAATGGTGTCGGGAGAACGCCGCACAGTTCTGCCTTGCGAGCGAAACGCGAACTTGTCGCCGGTGCTCTCGACGATCGCCACCTTTCCTGCTGGCGTATCGTATTCGTTGCCTGCTGCAACATCAGCGAGCGCCTGATCTCGGAAGTCGGCATAGCCACGAGCGAAGGAGAGGAGTTCCTTCCAGGAGGCGAGTCGTGGCAGAAGGTCTGCGTTATCGCCCGCTTTCGTTGTGGCCGCAGCAAGGGACGTTTCAGCGGCATCAAAGTCACTGATTCGCATCGCGTCCAAGGCAGCAATCAGTTCTGCTTCGATTGCCGGGGCGGGCGATGGTTCTGGCGGGGGTTGCGGTGAGGAGGGCGTCATCGAGCGGGGGCTGGCGTCAGCCGGCGTGTTTGGCTGCTCCCGCGGAGGACGGTTGATTCGCGGGGGCCGCTCAGGCGGCATTTGCTCCGTGTTGCTTGCCATATCGGTGGAAGCTATCCGCGGAGGCTCATCCGCAACCGGCACGGGATCGGTCTCCTCCTGTGCCGGCGTGGACGTTGCGGCCGTGGAGGCTGGCTGCGGTGGATCGACCTGTCGCCAGATCACCCAGCCGGCAAAAACGGCGACAGCAATCGCCAAAACACTGACTGCCGTGGCAGCGGGATTTGAGCGAGAACGTGACCCTCGACGCGGGCGTCGACGAACTGGCGCGACGGCGGGTGTCGGGGCGTCCGTGGGAGCGTCGGGGGCCGCAGGACGCGGCAGAGAAGAAGCCCGTGGGACGGGACTCACGGGGGCTGCCGGTGGACTCTGGCGGGAGGCGGAGTCGCCCGCCTGACGACGCTCTCGCGGAGGGGTGGGCATCCGCCGCTTTTTGTCGTTGTTTTCGTGCGTTGACATCGTCAGGGGTTTCGCCACACTCCAGCCTGAGAGGCGGGGCCAGACAGTGGGCTCCGTATGCCTCGGTTTGCATCATATCAAGCCGGTTCCACGCCACGGGAGGCCCCGGTATCACGCCACGGGAGGCATCGACGTCTGCTATGCGCCACGCCCCAATCGACGCACAGGTCTTTACGAACCACCGCGAGCAGCTGCGGGCACTCCTGCCATCCAATGCGGTGGTGATTGTGCATGCCGGAGATACGGTGCCAACATCGGCTGATGGGGTGCGGCCTCTCCACCCTGCTCCCGACCTCTTCTATCTCAGCGGCATTGAGCAGGAAGAAAGTGTGCTGGTGCTCGCGCCCGATGCTGTCGAGCCGTCGCTGCGTGAGATGATCTTCGTGCGACAGCCGTCCGAGACCAAGGCACTCTGGGACGGCCATTCACTCAGCAAAGAAGAGGTGACAGCCACCTCCGGTATCGAGAAGGTGCGGTGGCTCGACGAACTCCCCGGCATGCTGCATAGGCTGATGTGCAACAGTGACGTGGTGTTTCTCAATGCCAATGAGCATGACCGAGCTGCGGTCGAGGTGGAGTCACGGGATGAACGTCGTGGCCGGGCCCTGATGCAACGGTATCCGCTGCATCGCTACGAGCGGCTGGCACCGCTGCTGCATCGACTGCGGGTGGTCAAGGATCCGGTTGAGATCGAACTGATTAAGCAAGCGGTGGCGATCACAAAGGATGGATTCGAACGCGTGGCTCGCATGCTGCGGCCGGGCGTCGGCGAACATGAGGTGGAGGCGGAGTATCTCCACGAGTTCACGCGGCAGAAGGCCAAGATGGCCTACAACCCAATCGTGGCCAGCGGCGGCAACGCGTGCGTGCTGCACTACATCGACAACGATGCAGAGTGTCGCGACGGCGATCTCTTGCTGGTTGATGTGGGGGCGAGTTATGCCAACTACTGTGCTGACCTCACTCGTGTACTGCCAGTCAATGGCCGTTTCACGCCTCGGCAGCGGGAACTCTATGAAGCTGTGCGGCGGGTGATGGTGTCGTCGATCGAGCGGGCCACGGTCGGCACGCTGCATCGCGACTGGACGAAGGCAGCTCGGGATCAGATGACTGAAGAGCTGCTGCAGCTAGGGATGATCACAGCGGAAGATGTGGCCAATGCGACGGAAGAAAAGCCTGCCTGCTTCAAGTTCTTCATGCACGGCCTCGGCCACTCGATGGGGCTCGACGTGCATGATGTCGTGCCACGCGATCAACGGTTTGAGGCAGGCTGGGTGTTGACCGTCGAGCCCGGTCTCTATCTCCCCGAGGAAGGCATTGGCATTCGGCTCGAGAACGACATCGTCGTCACCGAAAACGGCCCAGTTGACCTGATGGCTGACACGCCGTTGGAGGCAGATGATATCGAGGCCTTGATGGCGTCAGGACGCTGAGGCCGGCTCTTGGGCAGGTTTCGGCTCGTTGGAGTCTGGCACCAACGGCGGGTGAGGTCCGGTCAGGTCGAGGCGGAAGATATTCTCCTGCGCATCCTCCGCCGTGCGGAGGAACTGCGTGAAGGTGATGCCATCGTCTGGCCACTCTTTGGTGCCAGTCAGTCGGGCCCGCACCCAGACCTCGTGTGAGCCCTTGACGATCTCGCTGATATCCCATGGGCTGGGAGGCGGCGGCCCTTTGTTGGGCCCGCGGGTGATCACGTTTGTCCACGACTGGCCATCGGCCGAGACGTCCAGATGCGCCCAGGCACCTGGGTCGTAAGGAAAGGCGTCGCCGGTGGTCCAGGTGTCGAGGGCTGCTTGAAGACTGGCTACTTCAATCTCGAAATCGGCCGGGAAACACATCACGATCGTGCCTTCTTTATTCACCTCCGTCGGGCGAATGAATGTTGCAGCGACGTTGGCAGTCTCTTCGGTGTAGCGTTCGAGCCCTTCCATGGAGACGACCTGATCATCCCAGGTGTCGTCGTACAGACTGAATCGGTAGGTGGTAAACGGCGGCATGTCCCACGTCATCGTGGGGATCTTTCGAAACGGCCTGCCTCGCGGGTCAACGAGTCCGCCTTCGGGGTCGATGAAGGTCAGCACGTAGGTGCCTTCACGAGCGTTGAGAGGGCCAAGGTTGCGGAGGAGCCAGTTTTCAGACGTGCCGCCAGGCAAACGTTCGAACTCAATCCCAGAAACGTCCAGCGGCTCGCCATCGCGGGTGAGCTGAAAGTTGGCGGGTGTGAGTGGATTGGCCAGAGGAGCGTCAAAATACATCTCCAGCCACTCAAGCGGCGTGGTGCGACCGCTGCTGATGCTAGAGGAGTAGCCAGACCGGATCGGTTCGAGAGTGGCTGTGTCGGATGCTTGGGGCGTGTTGGTGGTGTCGTCAGCGACAGGCGGCAGGAACATGCTGATGGCGGCAACGGCAGCCACCGTCATGCCTATCAGAACGCCCACCACTCTCGTGCGGGTGACTCGCGGCCTCAGCCATGATGTTGGCTGCCCTGCATGGACGAGAGGCTCGCCGGCGAGCAGCCGGCGGAGGTCATCCACAAGTTCACCGGCAGACGCGTAGCGGTCGTTCGGAGACTTCGCAAGGCATCGGTTGAGCACGAGCTGCAGCAGCTGACGAAGACGTCGCTCACAGGCTGGCGTGGTCGTCTGGAGCGGCGACGGCTGCTGTTGCTGGACGACGCGAGCCGTTTCCACGAGGGAACGCGTGGAGAGATCGTACGGCAGCTGGCCAGTGAGCAGTTCGAAGAGAACCACGCCGAGTGAGTAGACATCGCTGCGTGTGTCGATGGCCTCGGGATCAGCATCGAACTGTTCCGGACTCATGTACTGGCGTGTGCCGAGAAACTGTCCGGTTTCTGTGAAGTCCGAGTGGCCGTCGGTTGTGGTCAGGGCTTTGGCAATACCAAAGTCGATCACTTTGAGCTGAGGCTGGTTGGCGGTGAGCGACTCCTCGTCCCCAGAGACCAACAGGTTGCTTGGCTTCAGGTCACGGTGCACGATGCCGAGCCGGTGGCCGTATGCGATAGCCTCGCAGGCGTTTAAGAAAAGTTTCAGACGGGCAGGAACGTCGAGTTCACGGCGACGACAAAAACCCGTGAGCGACTCTGCCTCTGGGACAAACTCCAGCACGTAGTAAGGCAGCGTGTCGAGGCCGATGCGGTACTGGCCTGCTGTGTAGACCTGGGCGATGTGTGGATGCGTGAGGCGGCCGAGAAGTTCCACCTCGCGGTGAAACCGTTCGGCCATACCGCGGCTACGACCATGGCGGGTGAACTTGATCGCGACGGGGCGAGGCGGGTGTTGCTGTCGGCCGCGATACACCCTGCCCATGCCGCCCTCAGCGAGGAGCTCCTCGACGACCACATCACCGATTTCGGCACCGATGAGCAGGTCTTCCTCTCCCGCAGCCGTATCGCTCTCAAGGCCGGCGTGGGTGTCCGAGGCAAACCCGAAGCTGGTTGCCGGATTCGAGAGTGCCAGCGATCGCGTGCGTTGTGGATCTTGCATACCACCCCTCCAAACGTCCCATTCAAGATACGTCGCGATATGGCGGGGGGCTACCTGTCTTGGTGGGGGGCATCGGTTATGAGTTGAAACAAAGAATCTCTTCGCACGTCGCCGCTCGTGCGGTGTTGTACTTGCCTGGGCGATACTGCCCAGACTGGACTGCCCAAACTGGTCCGCACTCCCGGCGCTGCCAGATGTGCAGTGAGCCTTAAGAGAGTAACTGTGCGAGGGGAGAGCCTTCGCAGATCGCCAGCGGTCGCCCCACAGGGGTCATCAGTTCACGCGTGTGGTCGATGCCAAACCGTTCCAGAATCGTGGCGTAGAGATCCTGCACGGGCACCGGATCAATCAGCCGCTCGCCTCCCTCAGGATCGGTTTCACCGATCACCCGACCTGCGGGAATCCCGCCACCGGTGATCACGGCAGAGAATCCTCGCGGCCAATGATCGCGGCCGTCAAGCGGGTTGATCCGAGGCGTGCGGCCAAACTCGCCGATGCAGAGCACGAGTGTTGACGCTTCCAGATCACGCTCGCGAAGGTCGTCGAGCAAGGCCGACATCGCTGGGTCAAGCATGCCGACGAGACGGTCGTGAATCGCAAAGTTGGCGGCATGGCCGTCAAAGTTTTCCAGCGACACTTCCACAGAACGGACGCCTACCTCAACAAGACGACGGGCGACCAGGCAGCCGCGTCCGAAGTCGCTGTCACCATACCGCTCACGAACGCTCGCTGGTTCGTCGTCGACCTCAAAGGCTTTGAGATGTTCTGAGTCCATCAGTGAGAGAGCATCGACAATCGTCTCGGAGTGTCGGGTCGCGCCGGCATGCCCCTCGCGGCCTATGCGGAAGGTCTGCGACACCACGTCGAGCCCCGCCAGTCGCCGCTCTTGGCGGATGTCTTTCACCGCAGCCTGGAGGTTGTTGACCCCGGTGCCAGGGCTCGGCATTCGAAAGGCATCGAACTTGCCGCCGAGATAGCCGCCGCGGCCTGGCCAGCGTGCATTCCCGATGGAGACGTACGAAGGCATGCGAAGCTGTTCGCCGATCGGCTCGCCATCGAGCTGCATGGGGATCACCGCGCCGATGGCCGGATGCTGCACCGTGGGATCTGGGCGGTAGCCGGTCTTCACAAAGTAGGTGCCTCGTTCGTGGTCACCTTCCTTGCTCGTCAACGAGCGTATCAGCGAGACACGGTCCATCCGCTCAGCCATCAGCGGCAGCAGGCCGGCAATCTGCAGCCCTGGCACGGAGGTGCTGATCGCTTTGGTTGGGCCGCCGATCGCGCCGCCGGGATGAGGATCCCAGGTCTCCAGCTGGCTCGGGCCGCCGCCCATCCAGAGCGTGATCATCGACCGTGGCCGCTCCTCGCCTCGCGAGCCGGCAGCTCGAGCAGAGAGTGGCGGCAGGGTGAAGGCAACACTGCTGGTGGCAGCGGCTTTGAGGAAGTGGCGACGTGTGTGTGCGGAGCCAAAGAGGTGCATCAGTTGTCTCCCAAGCCTCTAGTGGTTCCAGGAAAACTCAGCGGCATTGATCAAGACCCAGCAGAGGTCCTGGGCACGGACCGCGGGACCGCGGGAACGCTGTTCGTCAGCAGGCTCGTCCTCCTCGGAATCGGTGCTGCTGTCCTCCTGCCAGGCGGTCAGGAAGTAGTCGCGTTCGACGGGCGTGGGTCGGCGTGCCAGGCAGATCAGGAAGCAGTTTTCGATTAGTTCCTCGTTGGTCATCGAGGAAACACCGAGACGGGTGGTGGCATTGAAGGGATTGGGAGCGGTCGTCTCCCGCACGAGCTTGCCATTCATGCGAACGAGCGCCTGTGGCACGGTGCCGACACGGGCAAGCAGCTCCTCATCTCCAGCATCGCCATACTCTTTGAGAAAATCGTTTTCACGAATGAAGCGAATCATCCGAGTCAGCAGGGCTGAGTTGAGGTCAATCGTGCGGATTGACGATGCCTGCAGCATGCTGCCGACCACCTGATCCACACGCAGCCGTTCGACCGGAAATACCGCCCAGGCATCGACAAGCATTTCTGTTTCCTCGATCGTCGGTTCATCGTCTGCGGCTGGAGACGCCGCGTCGCGGACCACCGCAGAGGAGAGCTGAAATGGCTGGCTCGCTGCGATCACTTGCAGCAGGTGCTGGAGGTCGTAGCCGCTGGCCACGAACTCGTCGGCGAGCACATCGAGCGGAGTTCGTGGCTCCTCGCTTGTGGCCTCCACGGGATCAGGAAGGTTGTCGACATCGGTGTGACCCGGTCCCCCCGCCGAGAGTGGACGGCCAAACATCAAGGCCCACATCCGGTTGACGGTGGCGCGTGCGAAGCGACGGTTGCGTGGGTCTGTGGACCAGGAGGCGAGGCGTTCGCGGGCGGTTCCCTGCTGCGGCAGCCACTCTTCACCGAACGGCACCGCCGCCTGCACGCCGCGGCTCTGCCCCATCGGACCGATGTCCGCTCGAAACACACGAGAGGGATCGTCTTCGACGCCGAACGGGGAGAGTTTGACCTGTCCGAAGTAGGCGGCGAGGCCACGGAAGTCGTCCTGCTGCCAGTCGGCGAACGGATGGTCGTGGCATTCGGCACAGTCGATACGTTGGCCGAGCACGGCTCGCACGGTGCGGGCCGCAAGCTTCTCCGGAGACGGGGTGCCATCTTCAACGGAGTGCGTGATGAAGTTGGTCGCAGGTTTGCCGGTCCAGAGGCCCTGTGACGCGATCACTTCGCGGACCACCTCGTCGTAGGGTCGGTTGGCTGCGAGCTGCTCAGACCACCATGACTTGAAACGGTCACGACGAAAGACGAGGAACGGTTCACCCTGAGTGCCGACGAACGCTCGCGTCATCCGTTCGGCAAACGACTCTGCAAAGCGACGGTCAGCAAGCATTGCCGCGGTCCAACGCTCGAGGCGACCGTCCTGAGGCTCCGCTTCAAACTGCCGAAGCTCTTCCAAGGATGGGATCGTGCCGTGGAGGGCGAGCGAGAGCCTGCGGAGGATGGACAGGTCGTCGGCGGTCACCGTGGGGCTGAGCCCTTGGCCCGCCCAGGTCTCCGCGAAGGCCGCATTCACCCGGGCGACGGCGGTGTCGAGACGCTCGGCGTGTCGCCGGGATGCTGCTGTGGAGGTGTCGGAAGAGGCAAGGCGACTCTCGTGCGAAACGCTCACCGCTGGTGCTGGACGGGCTGGGGCGACAGAGCGACCGACAGCCCAGGCAAGGCCGACGGTGACGAGGATCAGTGTCAGGGTCGTGGACCGCGTCAAATGAAACGCTCCTGCAAACGTCAGGGCTTCAGCACAGGGGAGTCAACGCGACATGGCTGGGCGAGGTTTCGTGGACGCCGCTTGATTTACAGTATCTCACGGGCTGGCCAACGTCGCGAGAGGGACTCCCGGAGGAGCTACACTGAGGGCTACTGCCGTCGGTTTTCTGTGCCGTGTGTGATCTTTCCCGAGACTGCTTCGCGATGGCCTTCGCTCCTCCACTGGTCGGATTGACTGCGGATCAGTCGTCTCCTGAGGTCGCTGCTGATGTTCGGCCGCGGTGGCTGCAGTGGCTGTGGCGAGGCTTCTGCCGTGGGCTGGGGGCCGTTGTTCGGTTCGTGAAGAGGCTGTTTGGAGGACTCTTCTGGGGCATTGGAAGAGTCTTCAGTCTGATAGCGCTCGCCGCGTTGCTCGCGGGGGTGGCAGCGATTCCGCTGGTGAACTTCTGGGCGCTCGGGGCGATGCTCGAGGCGGAGGGCGCTGTGGCTCGCACCGGAAAACTACGAGCGGGCTTTCCCTTGAGGCGAGCGGCCACGCGGGTAGGGGGCATGGCATTGGGGCTCGCCCTGTTTCTGTTGCCACTGCAGCTGCTGGCTGGCTTCGCTGCTGACGCAGCGATCGTCGATGCGGAGGGGCTGGTGGCACGTCGGTTGGCCCGAGGCACCACGGTGGCTGGCGTGGTGGTGTTTGCGCATCTGCTGTTGGCTGTTTTGCGAGGCGGTCGGCTGCGTGACTTTGTGCGACCAATCGCCAATGTCCGCGGCTTCGTGCGGGCCTGTCGAAAGAAGGGTGGTTTTTCGGAGCTGCTGATGCCGCTCGAAAGCCTTCTGCGTGACGTGCGGCCGTGGCGCACCTGGAAGACGGGGTTTGTTGGGGCAGGGGGCGTTTTAGCGTGGACCGTGGTGCCGACGACGATCTATGCGGCGGCAGATCAGGCGCGGGGGCCTCAGCTTCTGCTGACAGTTGTGGGCGGCATCTGTCTGGCCGTCGTGCTCTCATGGGTGCCGATTCTTCAGGCGGGCTATGCAAGAGACCCTGGCTGGAGGCAGTTTGGCCGGCTGGGCGAGGCGAGGATGCTGTTCGCTCGCAGTCCGATGCTCTGGACAGGTGTGCTGCTGCTGGGCTTCGCCGGCAGTCTGGTGCTCTATCTCTTCAAGATCGCGACGCCGCCGCGAGATGCGGTCTGGCTGATGACCCCCTTCTTCGTGCTGGTGATCTACCCGGTACGAGTGCTCGCTGGCTGGGTGTATGCCCGGGCGAGTCGGCGAGAAACCTTGCCATGGCGGGCCTGGCGGTATGGGTGGGGCGGGGCGTGTATTGTCGTCACGCTCTTCTACGTCGTGCTGCTGTTTTTCACGCGAGATATCGGGGCCTACGGCAAGCTCGTGCTCTACCAGCAGCCGTTTCTGCTGGTGCCATCGCCGTTTTGAGGCCGCGAGCGAGTCAGGTGTCTGCCGCCGAGGCGACAGTGTCCACGTCGGGTGAGCATGGCTGTAACGGTTTGCGGGGCGTCGCAGGCGTCGGTTTCACTGCCGCGAAGCGGTTCTTCTCTCGCGAAAAGCGAGTTTCATTCGTAAACTGACAACGTGGGGCGTGAACCAGCAGAACCTGCGGCATGAATCAAGCAAGCGAGAGCAATCACTTTATGGAAACGAAACGCGCGTATACACGACGGATCGGCCTCGCTGTATTTGCTTTGATTTTGTCAGCGGGGGCTTGTGAGGCTGCGAATGTTTCTGAGGCACTCCGTCGGCTGGA
>Ga0129348_1000475_pt1 | contig 14262 bp, 17 predicted proteins | sample CPBDNA_4_FD_94424 | JGI IMG/M metagenome (GOLD analysis project Ga0129348, IMG submission 94424) | Freshwater to marine salinity gradient microbial communities from Chesapeake Bay, USA - CPBay_Sum_27_0.8_DNA | ecosystem: Environmental > Aquatic > Marine > Coastal | place: USA: Chesapeake Bay...
ATAACCAGCAGTCATAACAATAGGATTTTTCATTCCCATTGCTCTTAATTTATTTTTTAATAAACTAACTTTTGTATTATCTCCACGAGTATCTCTTTCTTTAGAATCACCTTTTTCGCATTCAGATTCTTCTTTATGAACTGGAAGTCCTTCGTGTTTTGTTTTTGCAAAATCTCTTGCAGATTTCTCACTCATTCCAGAAGCAGCTTTTGCAACTTCAGGAGATGTTGGAGTTTCACCTTTCTTTGCTGCATAAACCATACCCATAAATCTTTGTTGTGCTCGGCTTAAAGATTTCTCAACAATAAATGGTCCATCAAGTTCGTGATGTGCCATTTGAATACCAGGAACACTACTCTTTTCAGTTCCAGGAAGGTTGGGGTTAATTGTAACAGTATTTGAACCTTTCATCACGTCAAGTGGTTTTTGTGATTCATCAGTAGTATTATCAATTCTTTTTTTTTCACCAATAAAATCTTCTCTTACATTTGAAGTATCTTTTCCATCTGGAACTCCACCTCTTTTACGTTGAATTGCATTGTGAACAACTCCACGATATTCTTTTGGACCACTTTCAACCTTTCCATCACCATCCCAATCTTTGCCTGATTTTACTGCAGCAGTAGCTTCACCTCTTTTCTTTTCCCCCTCATAAGGTTCACCATACTCAGTCATTTCTACAGATTCAATATTTGGATTTGCTCTCAATGAATTAATTTTTTCACGAGTTGCATATCTCACATATGAGCGACCATCTTTTCCAATAACTCTTACTTTATATTTTCTATATTCTGATGTTTCCAATTTCTCCATATATGTAAGAGTAATTGGTTCTTCATTTTTATAATTTTCAACAAATACTTTATACAAAGCATTTGCAATGTTATTTGATGCAAAATCCTGAATATTAAAATCTTCTGCTTTCATTCCCGATTTACCAAGTAATTTTTGTTTTACTAATACTTTTTCTTGCTGACTCATACTACTATTTTGCATATATTGGGAAAATGCTTGAGTAAGTGGAATTTCTTCCCTTCTGGCGCGATAGCGAATATCGTATACAGCCTGTCTCACCCTATCTTTTGGATCTTTACCTTTTTTTTCATCGTGATGTTCATCTCTCATTTCTCCAGAAGCAGGGGCAGGGGGGTGCTTTCTTTCTGGAAGTTCCTCAGAAATAGTTTTTTTCATATGAAACTTTTACTTTATTTTTTCCTATTTTTATTTATGAAATTTTTAATATAAGTAATTTCTCCAAGAACTCTCATTTTTCTATTCATTGAAACTTCAGTATATTCAACTAAATCTTTTATCCAAGATTTAAACATTTGTCCAGATTCTGTAACACAAATAAGATAATTAGTTCCTCTACGAATAATACGACCAACTAATCCAGTATTCATATTTTCTACTATATCACCAGTTTTAAAAATATTTTCTTGTATATAATTTTCACGAAGAGACTGATAATCAAACTTTGGAGCAATTTCCCATATTTGATAATTTTCTTTTATTTTCATAGAACCACGGAGAATATCAAATAATTCTTTTGCATCTGATCTTTTTACTTCTGGTGGAAGACCCGATCTAAAAGTTTTAAAATCATTTTCTGCAGCAGCAAGTCTCATTCTTGATGCAGACATTCCTTCTACACCTTTTGCATCAGGATCTCTTTCTCCTGCTGAAACTACTTCAATATTATCAAATTGATAAATTTGACCATTATACTGATTTGAAAGTTTTTCAAATTCTTTTACTCTATCAGCACCACCAATAATTCGGACACCAGAATATCCATCATTATGAGCCATTCTTAAAACATCAAAAATTGTTTTAGTATTTGGATCATTTACAATATTTCCAGCATGTTGTGGATAAAACTTTTGCATATAACCAATTTTTGTATCAGGATCTAATGGATTCTTTTTTTTATCCTGACTTCTTGAAGGAAAAATTAAATATTGACCGTCTTCATCTTGAGATGCTGCTTGTGCAGCAACATCCATCAATTGTTGGTGTCCGATTGTTGGTGGATTAAAACGACCAAATGCTACAGTTAGAGTTCCTTTTGTTTTTTCTACAGGTGGGGGACCTTCCTGCTGAGGAGGTTCTTGTTGTTGTGGTGCGGATTGTTGTTCTAATGGTGGTGGTTCAAATGGTTTTGAAAGTGCTGGATCCAAATAATTGGGAGAAGCAACTGTTTTTTCTTTTTCAGTTTGTTTTGGGTCTTTTGCTCCTACTATTTGTCTTTTATTATAAAACTTTAATTGACCACCTTCTGTTTTTGCTATAAATTCACCTTGTCTATCATACCAACCACCGTGACCGTCACCAACAAGACCAAGACGCTTTGCTTGTTGAGCAGCAGTTGCTTCTGTTAAAAATTGAAAAAAACTTTTCATTACTTATATTTTTTCAAATATACATTTTTTTACATTATGTATATATTTATTGATTATTCTAACTTATAATATGGAGAAGAGTATGATGCTTGAGAACTTGCATACAAATAAAAATCTTGAACTATTTTATTCTTAATATCATCTGGAACTGAATTTATTATCTGAAATAATTTCATAACCAAATATTTAGAATATCTATACTTATTTGATTTGTTATTTTGAATTAAAGTCGCCACTTCTTCTACTTGTTGAGGACTAACAATACGATTAGAAACCATTAAATTAGCAATTTCCCTACAATGTTCTATCGTATTTTTTTGTGCTAATGTTGCAGATTGAAGTGAAGTTGGAAGTTGAGGTAGATTGTATCTTTTTAAAATAAAATTAATTGGACCAAGTGATATTTTTCCTTGATTGGCAGAAGTACCTTTAATTTCACCTTGCCATCCAGTTAAAGATGTTTCTCCACCAAAAGCTCTAAATTGTATTTTTTCAGAATTTTGAGTTCCCCATTTAATATATCCATCTATTGAATCTATATTACTGGTTATTCCATAAAATTTTGCTTTATTTATTGATTTGTCTGAAGAAAAATTTTTTTTAGATAAATTTGCAGTTCCATACATTTTTTTTAAAGAAACTCCAATCAATTGATTATTAATAATATAATCATACATTTTAGCGTTTAATCCTTTTAAAGATCTTTGAGTAGAAATTTCATTTAAATTTAATCTATTTTTTATCATATAAATGTCAGCGGGACTCCACTTATTTAAATTTCCAAATGCCTTTTCATCTTTATTAATACGTGTAAAAGTAGATTCTATTAAACCAACTTCTTTGGAACCTCTATGAAATGTAAAATCACCTTTTCCCTTAAAATTCTTATATAAAGTATTTGCACCTAAAATAGAAGAATTTATCCAATCGTCGGGAAGATCATTCATTATATTTTGAATTGGATAATCTATAGATGTTGTAGCAGATGCTTTTAAAAAATTATCTTTTGTTACATCTGCTATTGTCATTTCTCTTTTTAATACATTAAAGACTAATGCTGCATATAATGCTTGAGCAGATTCAGTAAGTTTAGTAAGAGCAGCTCCTGCTCCAGAACCTCCACCAGAAGTTTTTTTATAAATTAACTTAATTATTGAAGATGATTTAGGAAGATCAATTTTAGTTACTGGAAATGATGATTCACTTTTATCAATTTCATTTTTAAAGTTAATTTTTCTTACTTTTAATTGATTTGAAATATTATTCTGATCTTCTGCTCTTTGATTTGATATTATTCTAATTTTATCTACTTTTGGTCCAGCTTTAACAACTTTAGTTGTATATTTAGATAATATAGTGTTAATTGATAATAAAATCTCAGAATCTGTCATTTTTTTAATCCTATTATTTAAAAATATTTAGATAATAGGATTATTTTTTAAATTTAAATTCTAATAGACATATAATCAAATAAGTCTGGGTGCTGTTGCCCATATTTTCTCATCAGTTCTCCTGCTTTTGCGTTCGCTTCATTTTCGGCAGGACTTCCAATATTAGAACTAATTTGTTTACCATCCATTATTTGTTTATAATAAACATATTCGTGAGCAATAGTTCTCATAATGTCCATAGGATGACGATTAATAATACTTACATAAATGAGTTGTTTATTCATCATACCAAATGCTTTTTGTTTTTTCGCAAAATCCGCATTATCTACTAAAACAACTGGTATATCATAAGTAAGGCGAAGTTCTCTTTTGAGAAATACTACAAATCTTTTTAAGATTACTTCAAACTGAATTTTAGATATGGGTCTTCCTTTTCTCTTACCAAGTATAGACATTTTTTTAAGTATTTATTCTTCAGTTATTACGGAACCAATCTTATCATCAAGTTCTACAATCACTTTACGAATATCAGTAATACGAGGAGGAACGGAATTCTCATCATATGTATATCCTTTTTGTGCTTCAAAAAGAACTTGACGAACTGCTGCCGCACAACGAGCATCCATTTTAATTGTTACTTGTTTTTCTTTAGTCATCGGTCGTCAATTTTTTATAATACTATCACACTTTATCTTTTTTGTAAAGGAGTTTCCATCCACGATATTCATCATAAAATCCAGAAGAAAGTTTATGAATACTTGAATGTGGTAAATTATTTTCTAAACTAAATTGTTTTAAATTTTGTATTTCAATTAGATTTCCTTCTGGAGAAATTAACCCATAGAAATACTTACATTTACTTATAGAATTATTTTTTCTATGTTGTTCTGTTTGTTTTTTACCTTTCTTACCTTCACTTATATTTTTCTTATGACTATCAGTTTTTAATTTACCAGTCAATTTATTTTTTAATTTTTTAATTTGTTCTTGGGTCATTTTTTTACCAAGATTTTTTTGAGAAATTTTTTTCTTAGTTTCTTCACTTCTTTGTTTTCCATATAAAGGATGCAATTCTCCTCTTCTCTTTTTATTATTTTCAGAGACATAATCACATTTAAGACCTTTATTCCAAGATGGAACTCCTAATGAACCTGTATGCCCTCCAATACTTTTATTTTCTAATATACCACCATCACATTTCCTACCATAAAATTGAATAAGTGCCTTTTCATATTCAACACTTTCACTTAAAGATAAATTTTTATGTAAAATTAGTATTTTATCTTTTGGAGGAACTTTTAATTTTTTATGATTTTCTTTTTCTCTTCCAGGTCTTCCTCTTCCAATATAATAAAATTTTCCGTCTTCATTTGCATATGCGTAAATTATATACTTCATTTTATTTTTACATATCTATCATTATTTATAATATTTAGAAACTACAAAAAAGAGGGTATTTCTACCCTCTCATATCAAATATCTCCCTGCTCCCTGTTTTCAGAATAAAAAGCATCAAAATACCCTTCTGGATATCTTTTCAATAGTTTTTCAATATTCATCTTAATAATTTCATCGAGTGGAGTATCAAGTGCGATACAAATTTGAGCGACATACCACATCAAATCTCCAAGTTCCCGTTGTATATGAAACTTGGTTTCTTCATTCCAACTTTTTCCTTGAAAGACAAGTTTTTTCACCACCTCAAGTAGTTCTCCACTTTCTGCTGCAGCACCTACTGCCCCAGTAAGAAGACGCTCAATATTTGCACCTTTTTCATCCAATTGAACCAAACGATCAGAGAGTGCAAGAAAATCTTTAGATGCATCACTTGTAACTGAATCTACAAACTCAGCATACTTATCAAAATTAACGTGTTTTTGTTCCATTAAAATTTAAATCCTTCAAACGACTTTTTGGGTTTTTTATCTTCATAGTCATTATACTCGTCTTCGTTTCCAGAGTCAAGTATATCTTTTTGTGCTGACTGCTCACAATCATATAATCTCATTTTAGCACGATCAATACCAACAACGAATCTTTTGTTTATAGATTTATCTGTATAACGATTTTTAAGTTGTTTTATCATTATTTGACCCATACTATCTAATTCTTCTGTAGAAATTAGAGAAAGTAAAAGATCGGCAGTTGCAGCAGTTCCAAAACTTTCAGAAATATCTGTCATCTCAGGATCTGATGATGAAAATCCACCTCTCGTTGTTTGAGTGGCAGTAATAAGTGGAATATTCAATTCAACTGCAAGTCCTCTTACTTCTTCTGTAATTGATTTAACATAAGAATAAGAATTTACATTTGCGCCAATTTTAAATCTACTTGATGCACATATATTTAAGTAGTCTATAAAAAGAATATCTGGTTTAAATGATTTCTTCAAATACAATTCATTTATAAGTGCTTTGAAATGTCCAGAATGTGCAGAAGCAGTTGGATATTGCTTAATAACTAAGTTTCCTTTTGTCTTATCAAGAAGTTTTGTTACTTTTGTTTCAAATAAAGATTTAGGTAATTCTTCTAATTGATTGATAGGAACATTTAAAATATTTGCATCAATTCTTTTTGCAATCTCTTCTTCTGCCATTTCAAGAGTAATATAAAGAACATTTTTATTATTCAAAAGAAATGAAGATGCGATATGACACATAGTTAATGTCTTACCAACATTTGGTCCTGACATTAAAATATTCAAAGTTTTATTTGGTATTCCACCATTTGTAATTTTATTTAAATATTCTAAATCAAATTCTATTCTTTCTTCTTTTCTATGATAATATTCATATCGTTCTTCATAATTATTGAAATAATCGTGTCCAATGTTATTATCAAAACTAACAGAAAGAGCATCTGAAAGAATACTTGGAATCGCATCACGATTTTTTTTACCATCTTTCCCATCAGCAATATGAATAGATTCCATAAGTGCCAAGTAAATAGCACGATCACGACACCACTTTTCAGTTGAGTCTAATAACCATTGAAAATCTACAGAAGAATTATTTAATTTAATAATTAATTCTCTAATTTCTTTTATTTCACTTTCATTGATATCACTTCTATTTTCAACTTCTATTCCTAATGATTCAGTTGTAGTAAGAGTTCCATATTTTACGATGAATTTAACAATTTCTTCAAATACAATTTTTTCAGTTCTTTGACTAAAATATTCTGGTTGTATAAAAGGTATAACTTTTCTTGAATAATCTTCATTAAATATCAAATTTCTTAAAATTGTTAATTCAATTCTTTCCATTACTTATAGTGCAAATAAGATGTTAAAATATACTTTGAATTGCTCATTGGTGGTTCTCCACGATGGGGAAATAACCAAAGAGGAGGAAATACAACTAAAGTTCCCTGCTTTGGTTGTATTTCTAAATCTTTAAATACTGTTTTTCCTCCTTCTTCCACATCATTAAGATACCACATAAAAGACAAAAACCTACGAGAAGTTTCATAAGTCATTACATCTACATGAGTATCAAATCTATCTTCCCCGCCTGCATTATACTTTTTAATTCTAAATTGCTCTAATGCGTGTTCTTGTGGGAACACATCTTTACAAATATATTGATAATAGATTTGTTTATATTCAAATATTTTTTTAATAATATGATTATGAACTTGATTTACTTCTGCAGACAATTCTCTATTTTCAGTTAAATTAAATTGAGTAAAATTTGGTTTTCCATCATTATTATGGTTTTCGTGTTTTTCTTCAATTTGTTCAAATAATGAAATTAAAAAATTACAAACATCAGGTTCTAAAGAATTTTCGTAAATTTTTATAAAATCGTTTAATTCATCCATAAAAAATCCAATTAACTCCCATAACTAAACTCTTTCTTCGCAATATCATCAAGTTGTTTCATAACTTCTGGAGTAAAATATACCTCAGGTTCTTTTAAAATTTGTTTAGCGTAAATTTTTTTACCGTCAATTTCATAACGACCTGCTACATTCTTCCAGAGTCCACCAATTTCACCAAGTTCTAAAAGACCATAATAACGATCTAATCCCCTTTCATCATAATACAAACGAACCTCAACTTCTCTATTTTCTTTACTTAAACGTGACTTGTGTGTTTTTGCCTTAATAATATTTCCAATGACTTCCGTTCCATCTTTCTCTTTCTTTTTGCTGAGATAAATGATTGTACTTGCTGCATATTTGAGTCCAGAACCTCCTCCCATTTCTTTAGTTGGAACATAAGCTCCAATGACATCATATGTGTGATTTGTGACAATAAGTGGGACATTTGCTTGACCTAATTTGAGTGTTAACATTCTAAAAGCACCTTTAGTAAGTTGTGATTTAGTCATATCACGAACTTGCTTATCATTCAGTGCATCAGTAATTTCTTTCTCTGTGGAAAGCATACCTAAAGAATCTAAAACGAAAATACAAGGTTTTCTATCTTCTAAAGGTTTTTTTAAATATAAGTCTATTGCCTTAAGTGCCTTTCCACGAAATTCTTCAATAGTAACAACATTCACAACAACAAGACGAGCAGTATCAACTCCACGAGACTCTAAAAGAGATTTATTGACGGCAGCTTCAGTATCAAAGTAGAGACAATAACCATCGGGGTTATTATCAAGAAAATTCTTAACCACAGCGAGAGAGAAAAAAGTTTTTCCAGTAGAAGACTCTCCAGCAATAGCAGTAATCTTATTACCAGAAACACCGCCAAAAATACTACCTGAAACCAATGCATTAAAGATGTAAGAACCCGTATCAACATAAGTTTCAGTTTCATCTATATTTGATGCGATTTGAGCGTATTCTCCTCCAATCTCTTTTACCAAATCATTTAGAAATTCCATTTTCATCCTCATTTTTATTTGAATAATCCATTTTATAGTTCCAAAGTTTAAAATATAAAGAACTATCTCCACCTAATCTCAATGCACTTAGAATGGTATTTAATTCTTTTTCAGTAATTGGTAGTTCCATTCTTTAATTGAAAAATATATTTAGATCTACTGTTTTTTCTACTTTCCATCCAACGGTATCTAAAATAGACTTCAAAGGTTCCAAAAATGCCTTATCAAATTGAGTATCGTAATCTATGTATTTTTCAAGTTTAAGTTCCTTTGGAAAATCTTGAATAAAAGAAATTACATTTTCTTGAATTATATTCGGTTTTTTTAAGTATAAAAATTTAATCTTTTCCCCATTTTGAATAAGAGAATATCTATTTGTTAAATTATTATTTTTTATGTAAAAGTTAAATAGAAGTGCTCCACGAACATGAATTGGAGTACCTTTAGAATATATTTCTGATGAAGAAGAATATTTTTTAATGTCAGATGCTGTTCTTGGAAATGCAATTTGCTCTGGAGATAGTTTTTTAAATTTTTCTCTGCAGTTGGAAATAAAGTCTATTATATCATCTTCAGTGCCTTTCATCAAGAGTTTTAGACCATCCTTAATCATTTGACGGCAAGAAGAAGGAGTGGAAGATTTAATTGCTTCAATTCCCATAATTTTAAGTTTAGGTTCTTCATAACGAACACCTTCACTATCCCAAACATTCATGATATAACGCTTTTTGGCAGTCCATATTGCACGATCTGCAATATTTTCTCTTTTCATATGCATCTTCTGTTCGTATGCATTCAAATAGTCTGCCAGTTCCTGATAAGAACTTTCAATATACTTTTCAAGTTCTACTTTACATACTTTATCAAGAAAATTAACAACATTTTCAGTAGTTTTTTCTTTTCCTCTATATACAGTTTCAACCAAAGAATTCATATTAAGATATACACTATCTGTATCAATTGCGATACAATAATCAATATTATCAGTCTTTAAAACTCTATTTAAATAAGAATTTAATTTCTTTTCAATCCAACGAATAGCAACTTGCCCGGAAAGAGTAATTGCCTCTGCATTTTCTAATTTATAATACCTAAAGTGTGAATTTCCAATAGAACCATAGCATGAATTTAGACTAATTTTAAGTGCCATTTGAATATTATTATATCTGGATATTTCCTTCTCCAATTCTTTTGACGGAGTTTTTTCATATTCTTTTTTGGCACTTATCATTTTTTTCTTATACATGTTTCTTTTATTAAACATGTTTTCCATCAACTCAGGAATAAATCCACGAATATCTTTACGATACATTGAACCATTTGGACAAATACAATAATTTTTGTAAAGTTCAAAAGTAAGTTCTTCGTTTAAAATTTTTTCAACAGTCACATCTGGATGTTTTTCATCAACAAGTGTTTCTGGTGAAATATTAAATTCCATTAGAAGATGTGGATATAGAGATGTTAAATCCAAAGAAACTACCCAATCATAAACACCGGGAACTGGTTCTTTAACATAAGCACCAGCATACTTATCATTTTTTTCAGATTTTTCTTTTGGTGGAATCACTATATTTCTTTTCTTAAGATAATTATAGATTATTGTATCCCACATCCTAACTTGATAAAAAACATCTTCATAATTAACCTTAGCATCATATGCCATTGTAACTGCAAGTTCAATTAATTTCATTTTATCTTCCAACTGGTCAACAAGTTCTACGTCTTTTATATTGTAAGATACAAATTTATTCCAATCTTTAGTATAAAAATCTTTAAAAGTATCAAATTCAGAGTGATCTAACTTTTTTCTTCCAAGTTCAACCTCGGCAATATAATCAAGACGATAAGATTCTTGAGCTTTATAAGTGAATTTCTTATAAAGATCTAGATAGTCCAACTGAGAAATTCCTTTTATATCATAAGAAATATGTTTACGACCATTAATATAAATTTCTTTCTCGGTTATTAAACCCCACGGAGAAAGTTGCTTAACTAATTTTTCTCCAAGAACACGATAAATACGCCGAGCAATATATGGAATATCATATAACTGACAATTCCATCCACTAATAACTTCTGGAGTATTTTCTTCAGTTGACCACCAATGAATAAAATTATTTAATAAATCTCTTTCACTCTTAAATGCATTATAAATTACATTTTTTTGTTTTGTTTGATATTCACCCAACCCCCAAGTAATAATTTGTTTTGTTGAATAATTTTGAATGGTAATTAAAAGAATTTGCTCAGAAGCAGATTCTACATCAGGAAACCCATTTTCTGATGCAACCTCAATATCAATTGTAATTAGTTTAATTTTATTAATATCAAATTTTATTTCATCTTCAGGATACTTTTCTGAAATATATTGATATAAAAATCTTTCGTTTCCATAAATTTTAAAATTATCTACCCCATCATATTTTTGAATAAACTCCCTACAATCACGAACATATCCAGGTTTAATTGGTTCAACATATTCTCCGGTTAGAGTTTTATATTTTGTTTTTTTATTGGATGGGACAAAAAAAGTTGGAGAAAACTTTTCTCGTGCTATAAAATGTTTTCCATTTTCATATCCACGAATTAAAAAGTCATTTCCAACTACTTGAACATTAGTATAAAAGTGCTGAGGCATTATAAAGTCATTTCAAGGTATTTTTTAAGAATTTCTGATTTTGGATCAACAATTGTAAGAATGCTATCAGAGTGCATCATTAATTCATTTTGTTCTGAAAAATCTAGCCACCATTCAAGAAAATATTCTCCACTAATAGATTTCTTAAGAACATATGGATTTATAAGTTTGCAATCCGGTTCTCCAAGTTCAGAAACAACTTCTACTATTTCTGAAATAACAATACTATTATTCTTCAGTAAAAGACACTTGATCGTGTTTTCCATTTATTTTTTCCTCATATAATTCTTTTATGGTTTCAATAGGTTCAACTAAAGTAACAACCCAATCTAATGGAACTAAAATATTTTTGTCACTTGTAAGTATAATCCATGGTGTTAGAGAAACCTCTATTTTAGCATCAGCATCAGGTTTCTTAGTTTCTGATATAAAAACAGTTCTTTCTGTAATAACTTTATGTGGATTTTCAAATATATATCCACAAGTTTTTTCATCAGAAACTAATTCTTTTGCATCAGAAATTATCGTTTCTCCAGATTTTAATAGTGCAATTTTAATTGACATGTTATTTATTACCCTCTTTTAATCATATCATAAAAAAAGAGAGGTGTCAATAATTCCTCTCTTTTTTATTATTTTATGTCAAATATTAATTATTTTACAAGTAATTTTTTCGTGCATGATGTTCTGGTACGATTTTGCCAAGTTTAACAATTAACAATCCATTATCAAATGTAACTTCTCTAACTTCTGTATCATCAGACAGAGACCATGTTCTTGTAAATGATCTTTGTGCTAATCCCTTGTAAACATAGTTGGAATCAGATTCTTTATCTTCTTTTTGACCTTCAACAAAAAGTTTTCCATATTCTGTGTATACATGTACTTCCTCCTTTTTAAATCCGGCAAGTGCAATCTCTAATCGTGATTCAACATTATTAATTTGTACAAGATTATATGGGGGATAGTTCGAACTTGTTTCATGAAGATTAAATAGACGATCAAAATATTCGTCCATTCCAATACTATTGCGAGTGATCTTATCCATAATTGTAGAAAGATCTGACGCAGAATATCTCATGAGGTTAGTCATTTTAGTAACTCCTTTTTAAGCGAGGTTTGATTGTGTGGATCCTTTCGGCATCCGTATATAATTATAATACTTTCATAAAAAAAAGGGAGTGTTGAACTCCCCACTTTTTATTCGGTTTACTCTTCCTCGTCCGTTCTTTTCTTTTTAGAACCAATATTATACTTGGTCTCTAAAATCCATTCACCCTTATCTTTATAAGAAATAACCTTGATTTGATTTAAAGGTGCAATATCTTGAACTTGACTTGGATTTACAATTGTGACTAAACCCCAATCGGCAATTAATTGTGCAATTCTGTTACGACGTTGAATATCATTAACAGTTAGATTGGCGTGTTTACCATCCAAAGCAAAAAGTTCTTTGAAGTGAGTAATAAAGTAATGCCCTTGTTTATGTAAAATATGACAGCTTTGATAAAGTTTCTTTTCTTTTCTTGAAGCAACACCAATTCTAGTGAGAGTTTCTCTAACTTTAAGAAAGTCGTCCGGTTCATTCAACAGGACTTCAATCATCATATTGGGAGTCCAGTTTACTTGAGGTTCAATTGTCCTGTTAATCATTTTTTTCCACCAGTATCAAGTCTTTTTTTAATAAAATCGAGTTGTAATTTATTTAGATTTTTCAAAGCTTGAAGTGCTTTCTCATCATTATAACCATAATACTGCTTAACACATTCCAAATCTTTGATTTTATCTTTTCGGATCCAAGGAGAAAATCTCTTCTTTTTCCTTAGACTATTTATAAAAAAGTCATATTGCATCTTCTTTGGAAGAAAATGATACTGATTCATTTCATTAACAAACATAATACAATCAATGTGACCAGAAAGGCAGCGATTGATAATGTAGGGTGCATATTCCTTCTCAAGTGAAGGGTCTTCATCAATCATATGTTGCTTTGTATGATTAATCGAGTTTAACCAGTCTTTCAATTCCATAATTAAAAAGCAAAAGTTCTTTACGTTGTTTTTGTTCTCGCATATATTCACCAACAGAACGCATCGTATAAGTCAGATCAAATTCAGCAGCGTTCCAGTTTTTAAACCTATCTTTAACAAGTTGATCAGAATTATAACTAATCAACTGATCCATATTGTTAGTATCGCAATCAGCAGCAAACTTATCATGATTAAATCCCTTATGCATGGAACCTTTCTTACCATAAAGATTATCTTTAATATCATAAGGAGGATCAAGATACATAAAAGCACCTTTGTTCCCATCCATAAGATAATCGTAAGAGTAATTAGTTATACGCCAATTTGCAATTAGTTTAGAATACTCGGGTAATTTCTCAATTCCACGCATTGAGAAGTTTGAGTTAGATGCCTGTGGAGAAAACGAAGAACTTTCGGTAAGACCACTAAACGAGCACTTATTGACAATATAAAACCTTACGGCACGTTCAAAACTCTCAGTATTTGGGGTATTCAGGATAGTCTTTGAAATATTAAACAGTTCTCTTGCAGTCTCTGGGTCTGGAGCACTACTCTTAAATTGAGAAAGATGCTCTTTGAGTTCAACTCCAAACATCTGGAGTTGCTGCCAGAAATTTACCAGAGGTTCATACAAATCATTTACCCAAATATTTAATCCAGGATACTTTTTAGTGATATGAATCGCAACACTTCCGCCACCAAGAAATGGTTCACGGAACTCATCATAGTTGCGAAGGTCTGGAAAGTAAGGATCCATTTTGGCGACTGCTCTACTCTTACCCCCGGGGTAGCGGCAAGGGGTCTTAAGCGACTTCTGCGAGTAATGCTTCATTAATTTGCTCCAGTGACACGCTGCTTCTCCATAGTAGTGGAGTTATTTTCATAATCTGGTTTGTGATACTTTAAATACTCCCTAAAAGTCAGTTTCATTTCTTTCTGTGTCATACCACAGTGCTTTGC
>Ga0129348_1000476_pt1 | contig 14257 bp, 13 predicted proteins | sample CPBDNA_4_FD_94424 | JGI IMG/M metagenome (GOLD analysis project Ga0129348, IMG submission 94424) | Freshwater to marine salinity gradient microbial communities from Chesapeake Bay, USA - CPBay_Sum_27_0.8_DNA | ecosystem: Environmental > Aquatic > Marine > Coastal | place: USA: Chesapeake Bay...
CGGCGCTGGGGAGGCGGTGGCTTCAATCCCTCACGCAACAGATCAGCAAGCCGAGCCATCGCTCGCTGGCGGTTTTGCCACTGAGAGCGCTCCTCTGCAGCCACCACACGCACGCAGCCATCCGCTAATCGTGATGCCAGCACCTCCATCAGCCGTTGTCGGCGAAAGGGGCCCAGCACCGCCGAATTCGCCAGATCAAACACCAGCTCAACCCGAGAATCCGTGGTGTTCACCCCCTGCCCACCTGGACCTGAGGCGCGGGAAAATCGCCATTGAAGCTCCCTTGAAGGGATCACCAGGCGAGCATTCACGGTGAGATCCTGGGGCATCGATCCAGCACTCCTTCAGTGCATCCATCGCTGAACGAGCGATTGACACCCCTGACCTTGGCATCACGCCATCCAACCGGTGCTGGTTTTAGCTGGATGGAGCGAACGTCCAGCGCCCCGCCATGACTACTGCACCTGAAACCAGTGGCAACTGGATCGATGAACACCACAACGGCGTGCGTTATGGCCTGGAAGGCCGCGTGCTGGTGGACGAAACCAGCCCGTTTCAGCGCATCACCGTGATCGATAGCCAGCGCTACGGGAAGGGACTCCTGCTAGACGGCTGCTGGATGACCGCTGAGCACCAGGAACGCCATTACCACGAATCCTTAGTGCATCCTGCGCTCTGCACGGCCGAGGCCATCGAGCGCGTGCTGGTGATCGGCGGCGGTGATGGCGGAACCGCCCGCGAATGCCTGCGCCACCCAGGGGTAATGCACCTCGACCTGGTGGAGATCGACGGCCGGGTTGTGGATCTCAGCCAAGAACACCTGCCTTCAATCGGAGGCGGGTGCTGGAACGACCCCCGCTTCCAGCTGAGAATTGGTGATGGAATCGCCTGGGCTGCTGAAGCTGAAGACGCGTCTTACGACGTTGTGCTGGTGGATGGATCCGACCCCACGGGGCCCGCAGAAGGCCTGTTCAACCGTGCCTTCTTTGGCCACTGCTGCCGCATCCTCAAGCCGGGGGGTGTCTTTGCCACTCAAAGCGAATCACCCGAAGCCTTCCGCCAAGTGCACATCGACATGGTGAAGCTCATTCGGGAGCTGTTTGGCCACGCTGATCCTCTCTACGGCTGGGTGCCGATGTATCCCAGTGGCTGGTGGAGCTGGACCTTTGCCGCAAAGGATGGGCCCCGTTACCTCACCGTTCAAAACGAACGCGCCACGGCCGTGGCCGAAGGGTGTGCCATCTGGAGTCCCCGCTGGCAGCAAGGAGCCTTCCACACCATCCCAGCCTTCATTGAACGGGAACTGAATCCATGAGCAATCCCAAAGCCCAACCGATGGATCAGAGCCTGTTTGACGATGAAGGTGCCATTTTCATGGGAGCGCAGCGCAATCCTGAGGGGTGCCGCGTGGCCCTCTTTGGCGTGCCCTACGACGGCACCACCTCATTCCGCCCTGGCACCCGCTTTGGCCCAGCCGCGATTCGTGAAGTGAGCACAGGTCTTGAGACCTACTGCCCCCAGCTGGATCGGGACCTCGAAGACCTCGCTTACGCCGACATAGGAGCTGTTGAGATTCCCTATGGCGATCCGGAGCCCGTTGTGAATGCCGTGCGCCGGGCCACCAGCACAGTGCTAGCTACAGGGCTGAAACCGCTGATGCTTGGCGGTGAGCATTCCATCAGTTCTGGTGCGGTTGCTGCTGTAGCGGAGCAACACCCCGACCTCGTGCTCGTGCAACTCGATGCCCATGCCGACCTCCGGCATGAGTGGCTTGGAGCCCGTCACAGCCATGCCTGCGCCATGCGCCGCTGTTTGGAGGTGCTTCCCAGCCAACAGCTCATGCAGATTGCAATCCGTAGCGGCACCTGTGATGAGTTCAAAGAACTTCGTCGCAGCGGACGCCTGATCTCCATTCAAGACTTCCCGGAGCGAATGAACGCGCTCAGGGGACGGCCGATCTACCTCACGGTGGACCTCGACTGGTTCGACCCGGCTGTGATGCCAGGGACAGGGACCCCAGAACCAGGTGGATTTGTGTGGAACGATTTCGCAGCCGTCATCAACGAGCTAAACCATCACCGCCTCATCGGCGCAGACGTGGTGGAACTCGCTCCTCAACTCGATCCGAGTGGGATCAGTAGCGTCTTGGCCGCCAAAGTCACCCGCAGCCTGCTGCTGTTGATGGCTTAGTCGGTCACGTTTCAAGAGCTCAGGAATCAAGGCGTACCTGAACATCCACCTCGCCTTCACAATCAGTGCAGCAATCAGCAACTGCCTAAAAAATATGAAAAGAGCGAACCCAAAAGACAGGATTTATTAATCCCTAAATCTAAATTTCAAAAATTTTCAAAGAGCTGCAAACCAACCAGTTCAATCCTCAGAGCCGAACTGTTAATTCGGAATCCTGATCAGACGTTTGCATCGAATCACACAAATCCAATTGACGATCCAAGGGAATCAATAAGGGCTCCTGAAGATTGAATTCAGGAAGAGATGGTGGACGACTCGTCCAGTGATGACAGAACACCTGGTTTGCCAACTCCGCATGAACGGAAAGTCGTCGTAAGCGACACCACCCAGAACCTGTTGCTGCAGGGGGTGTGCAATGCACGCAGGATTGGCAACTTGACTGAGTCACGTCACTCCTGCCTAAACGTGAGATCAGACTAAGGACGCTTGCCAAAGCGGACCATAAAACCGCCGCAATCTGCTGCTTTGCTTCCAATTCCAGGATTAATTCCTATGAATGCGAAATTGGTCCATAGGATTTGAGCGCTAGCGCCTCGGTCATGGACCAGAACTTCACACCGCTCCATGACCTCTGCATCGCGGCCGGAGGTCGAATGGTGTCTTTCGCTGGATGGGAAATGCCCGTTCAGTTTTCAGGGCTCATGGCTGAACACAAGGCCGTACGCAGCGAAAGCGGCATGTTTGATATCTCCCACATGGGAGTTCTGCGCATTGAAGGTGCCAATCCCAAAGATGCTTTGCAACATCTTGTTCCAAGTGATCTGCACCGAATCGGTCCTGGCCAAGCCTGCTATTCGGTCTTGCTGAATGAACAAGGCGGAATCATTGATGACTTAATCATTTACGACCTCGGGCCATCGTTGCTGGACGCGAGCCACGAAACCTTGCTGGTTGTGATCAATGCAGCTTGCGCAGAGACCGACACCGCCTGGATTCGCCAACATCTTGAAGGAACTGATCTGCAGGTCCTCGACGAAAAGAAGGACGGCGTTTTGCTCGCTCTCCAAGGGCCAAAGGCAATCGGCCTCCTGGAGCGATTAAGTAGCAGCGATCTCAGCGAACTGCCGCGCTTTGGCCACTGCAGTCTCAACATTCACGGGCTGAAAGCTCCGGTTTTCACAGCCCGCACGGGCTACACCGGAGAGGATGGCGTGGAGCTGCTGCTCAACGCAGACGACGGACGGCAGCTCTGGCAGCAATTGCTTGAGGAGGGCGTGACACCCTGCGGCCTTGGCGCTCGCGACACCCTGCGACTGGAAGCCGCCATGCATCTCTACGGCCAAGACATGGACGCCGGCACCACCCCCTTTGAGGCGGGCTTGGGGTGGCTGGTGCATCTGGAGATGCCAGCCAGCTTCATCGGACGGGACGCGCTTGAACAAGCCGCTGAACAGGGACCGTCCAAGCGTCTGGTGGGCTTGAAGCTGAAGGGGAGGTCGATTGCTCGCCACGATTACCCCGTCATCCACAACGGGACGACCGTGGGCGTGGTGACAAGCGGCAGCTGGTCTCCCACCCTCGAAGAGCCCATTGCTCTCGCCTCCGTTCCCCCAGCCCTCGCCAAACTCGGCACAGAGCTGAGTGTGGAGATCCGTGGGCAGCTGCAGCCGGCCACTGTCGTGAAACGCCCCTTCTATCGCCGTTCCCAGTAGAGGCACGGGCTCCTGGGCACAGGTTGTGGGCACAGGCTGTGGGAAACTCGCCTCTCTCCAGCGAAACTCCCATGCGCAGCAACGGATGCGGCGACCTGCGCGACACGCACATCGACGAAACCGTTCAGCTCTGCGGCTGGGTGGATCGTCGCCGCGACCATGGCGGGGTGATTTTTATCGACCTGCGCGACCGCAGCGGCACGGTTCAAATCACCGTGGATCCCGACTTAGGTGCTGATGCCTTTGCCGTTGCCGAACACTTGCGCAGTGAAACCGTCTTGCAAGTCGAGGGCTTGGTTCGGGCCCGTCCTGGTGAGTCGCTGAATGACCGCCTGGCCACCGGAGCGGTGGAGGTTTTAGCGAGCAGCATCCATGTGCTCAACAGGGTGAAGGGCACGCTGCCCTTTCCTGTGTCTGTGCATGACGAGGAAAATACGCGCGAAGAACTGCGCCTCCGCCACCGCTTCTTAGATCTGCGCCGCAAGCGCATGAACGACAACCTGCGCTTGCGTGCCCAAACGATCCAAACGGCACGGCGATTCCTTGAAGACGAAGGGTTCATCGAAGTGGAAACTCCGGTGCTGACCCGCTCAACCCCCGAGGGCGCCAGGGATTACATCCTTCCCAGTCGCGTCTGCGGCGGTGAATGGTTCGCACTCCCCCAGTCCCCGCAGCTGTTTAAGCAGTTGCTGATGGTGGGCGGCATTGAGCGGTACTACCAAGTGGCTCGCTGCTTCCGCGATGAGGACCTACGGGCGGACCGGCAACCTGAGTTCACGCAACTGGACATGGAGATGAGCTTCATGGGCCAGGAAGAGATCCTCGCGCTCAACGAGCGTCTGATTGCCGCTATCTGGAAAACGGTCAAAGGGATTGATCTACCTCTGCCCTTTCCACGCCTGACCTGGCATGAGGCGATGGAGCGCTACGGCACGGATCGCCCCGACACCCGTTACGGCATGGAGCTCACCAATGTGAGCGACATCGTGAAAGACATGGGCTTCAAGGTGTTCAGTGGAGCCGTGAAGTCCGGCGGCTCCGTGAAGTGCATTGCGGTTGCCGGAGGCAATGACGCTGTGTCCAATGTGCGGATCAAACCCGGTGGTGACGTGTTCAGCGAAGCCCAAGCGGCAGGAGCCGGTGGCTTGGCCTTCATCCGGGTGCGAGAGGGCGGCGAAATCGACACCATCGGTGCCATCAAGGACAACCTCTCAGACGAGCAAAAGCAAACCCTGCTGCAGCGCACCGGGGCTGAGCCCGGAACCCTGCTGCTCTTTGGCGCTGGAGACACCGCAACGGTGAACAAAGCTCTCGACCGCGTGCGCCAGTATCTCGCCAAAGAGATGGGGCTCGTGAAGCCCGACAGGGACAACGATCAGTGGAATTTTCTCTGGGTCGTCGATTTCCCGATGTTCGAATTCAACAAGGACGAAAATCGGCTTGAAGCCCTGCACCATCCCTTCTGCGCCCCAAACACCACCGACCTGGGCGATAACGCTGAAGATTGGGCAAAAAATCTCCCCACAGCACGAGCTCAGGCCTACGACCTGGTTCTCAACGGCCTGGAACTAGGAGGGGGCTCCCTGCGCATCCACGACTCCGCCCTGCAACGTGAAGTCCTGAACAGCATTGGGCTTGCTCCGGAGGAGGCCCAAGAGCAGTTCGGATTCTTGGTTGATGCCCTCGACATGGGCGCACCTCCCCACGGTGGACTGGCGTTTGGTGTGGACCGCATGGTGATGTTGCTCGCCGGAGAGGACTCCATCCGCGACACGATTGCGTTCCCGAAAACCCAGCAGGCCCGTTGCCTCATGACAGCAGCGCCGGCAGGGGTCTCCGGGCAGCAGCTTGAGGATCTGCATGTCGCGAGCACCTGGGTAGATCCCGTGACAGAGAACACTGACTAGTCGGAGCGCAAAACCCGAACAGAAACCGACGTTTCTGCAGACCAACTGGCTTAAACCGAGACCCTTGAGACATCTCATCGAATTCTCAGTCCTTTGTCCGCCAGCTCCTCATCGACGGGATCCACCCCGATCCGCTGGAGCGGCGGCAACGACCTGTTGCGTCTCTACTTGCAGGACATCGGTCGGGTAGACCTGCTCACCGCTGAAGACGAGGTGGTGTTGTCGCGCCTCGTGCAGCAATACGAGCGCCTGAAGCGCGAAGAACGTCACTTAGCCGAAGAGCATCCAGCGATCGAACGGTTGCTGTGCCTAGAGGAACTGCAGTTGAGAGAGGCCAACCATCTCTCTCACTGGCCCACCAGACAGGAGTGGGCACGGGCCGCTGAGATCCCTTTACAAGAACTGAACCAGGCCATCACCAAGGGCTATGAAACCTGGGCGGGTCTGATTGACTCCGACAGCCGCGAGCTTCAGCGGCGTCTCCGCGAAGGGCGAAAGGCTCGTGACCGGATGATCCAGGCCAATTTGCGCTTGGTGGTGGCCGTCGCGAAGAAGTACCAGCACCGAGGCATGGAGCTGCTGGATCTCGTCCAGGAAGGCACGTTGGGGCTGGAACGGGCGGTCGAAAAGTTCGATTCCACCCGAGGCTTTCGCTTCAGTACCTACTCCTACTGGTGGATTCGCCAAGGCATCACCAGGGCGATCGCCACCCAAAGCCGCACCATCCGCCTCCCCGTCCACATCACCGAAAAGCTCAACCGCATCAAACGGGTGCAGCAAGAAATTGCCAGCACGGAGGGGCGCACCGCTTCGGTGACAGATCTTGCGAGGGAGCTGAGCGTCAGCGAAGACACCGTGCGTCAAACCCTGGCTCGCGTCCCCCGTTCCGTCTCCCTGGAAACCAAGGTGGGCCGTGATCAAGACACCCAGCTTGGCGAGCTCCTCGAAGACGAGCACGCCACACCAGAGCAGACCCTCACCCGTGATGCACTCCACGACGATCTCGAACACCTGCTGGATGAGCTCACCCCGAGGGAAGCCACCGTGATTCGCTGTCGCTTTGGACTTGAAGACGACACTCCCCGAACCCTCGCTCAAATCGGCGAAGACATGAACCTCTCCCGCGAGAGGGTGCGTCAGATCGAAACCCGAGCGCTTTTGAAGCTGCGCCAACCCCAGCGCCGCAGCAAGGTGCGCGATTACATCCAAGCCCTGGATTCCTAAACCAACCAGCCGTTTCCACTCTCATCAACCATGGCTAGTCACTCCGCCATCGACATCGGCATCACCAGCGCACAACGGGAAGAGATCGCGGCTGCACTCAGCCGCCTGCTCGCAGATACCTACGTGCTGTACGGCAAAACCCACGGCTTCCATTGGAACGTGACCGGGCCGATGTTCAACACGTTGCACCTGATGTTCATGAACCAATACACCGAGCTGTGGAACGCCCTCGACGTCATCGCTGAACGCATTCGCGCCCTTGGCGTTTTGGCTCCCCATGGCGGATCCACCCTGGCCGGCTTGGCCTCGATCCCGGAAGCAGAGCAACAACCTGCAGCCCTCGACATGGTGCGTGAGCTGGTGGCTGGCCATGAGGCCGTGGCCCGTACGGCACGAAGCATCTTTCCGCTGGCAGAGGCTGCTAACGACGAACCGACTGCTGACCTGCTCACCCAACGGCTTCAGATCCACGAAAAAACAGCCTGGATGCTGCGCAGCCTGCTGGAAAACTAAGCATCACTCCAGGCTGGAGTTGACCGCAAGCTCAAAAGGAACCGCCCGATTGGGAAGTTTCAAGAGTTCAGCACTCATCGACGCGATGTCCTCGGGCTGAGTCATCGCTTCGGCTTCCATCGCCTGCGTTGGCCAGCGATCGCTCGAACCGCTGCGCACAGCAGCCGCCATATCCGTATTCACCCAGCCAGGACAAATCGCCGTCACCCGAATTCCTGCAGCCCAGCCCTCATTGCGCATGGTTTGGCAGAGACCAAGCAGGGCAAATTTGCTGGCGCTGTAGGCCGCCAGGCGACCCTTGCTGCGCTTCCCACTCATGGAAACCAAAACCTGGATGCGACCTTCTCCATGGGATGCCAACTGCGGCCAGGCAGCGCGCGTCAACCACCACGGTCCCATCAGGTTCACATTGATGGTGTGGGCGATTTCATGCTCTTCGCTCGGCTCAAACAGAAGCGGCACACGGCTGAAGATCCCAGCGCTATGGATCACGCTGTCGAAGCCACCAAAATGCTCGATGGTGGAATCAACCCAGGCCTGGGCCGCCGCTGGGTCCTCAGCCGCATAGGGCTGAAGCAAGACCCGTTCACTCCCAACCAAGTCAGGGTCAAGGGGGGTCTGTCTCAACACTTCCAAATCGCGAAGCCCAAGGCTGAGGCGATGGCCGTCAGCAAGAGCGCGTTCAGCGACAGCTCGACCGATCCCACGACTTGCACCACTAATCAGGAGAGTGCGCACAGCTACACGGGTGAAGGTCTACAGCGGTAAATTGACACGTTGCCGAGCAAGCCATGGCCAAGTTCGTGTTTGTCACCGGCGGTGTGGTCTCCAGCATCGGCAAAGGGATTGTGGCCGCGAGCCTCGGGCGCCTGCTGAAGTCTCGGGGCTACAGCGTTTCCATCCTGAAGCTGGATCCCTACCTCAATGTGGATCCAGGAACGATGAGCCCGTTTCAACATGGTGAGGTGTTTGTCACCGAAGACGGTGCCGAAACCGATCTGGATCTAGGCCATTACGAACGCTTCACCGACACCGCGATGTCACGCCTGAACAGCGTGACCACCGGCTCGATCTATCAATCCGTCATTAATAAAGAGCGCCGAGGCAGTTACAACGGCGGGACCGTCCAGGTCATCCCCCATATCACCGGGGAAATCCGCGACCGCATTCACCGTGTGGCCTCGAATAGCAATGCCGATGTGGTGATCACCGAAATCGGTGGAACCGTTGGTGATATCGAATCGTTGCCCTTCCTGGAAGCCATTCGAGAGTTCAGAGGGGATGTGGGGCGACGCGATCTGGCTTACGTGCACGTGACCCTACTCCCCTTCATCGGCACATCGGGAGAACTGAAAACCAAACCCACCCAGCACTCCGTTAAGGAGCTGCGCTCGATCGGGATCCAGCCAGATCTGCTCGTCTGTCGCAGTGATCGCGACATCAACGATGAGCTCAAACGCAAAATCGGAGGCTTCTGTGGTGTACCCCAGCGCGCTGTGATCCCCTCCCTGGATGCCGACAGCATTTACGCCGTGCCGCTCACGCTCGAAGACGAAGGATTGTGCCGTGAAGTCCTCGACGTCCTTGACCTTGAAAATCACGACAGTGACATGGTGGACTGGTCGCAACTGGTCCACAAACTCCGCAATCCAGGTCCCGCGGTCAAAGTCGCCTTGGTGGGCAAATACGTCCAACTCAATGACGCCTACCTATCGGTCGTGGAAGCACTGCGCCACGCCTGTTTAGCCCAAGACGCCTCCCTCGATCTGCACTGGGTCTGCGCCGAAGAAATTGAAAATCAAGGCGCCGATGCCCTTCTCAAAGGCATGGACGCCGTGGTCGTGCCAGGTGGATTCGGCAACCGTGGTGTTGACGGAAAAGTCGCCGCCATCCGCTGGGCCAGAGAGCAACGCGTACCGTTCCTTGGCCTTTGCCTAGGGATGCAATGCGCCGTGATCGAGTGGGCACGCAATCTGGCAGGCCTTACCGATGCCACAAGCGCTGAGCTCGAGCCAGGAACCACCCATCCAGTGATTCATCTTCTGCCTGAGCAACAAGACGTTGTGGACCTTGGAGGCACAATGCGGCTTGGGGTGTATCCCTGCAGGGTTGCTGCAGCCACCCTCGCTTCAAAACTGTATGGGGAAGAAGTGGTCTATGAGCGCCATCGCCATCGCTTTGAATTCAACAACGCCTACCGAAACCTGTTTCTCGAGTCTGGCTACGAAATCAGCGGAAGCTCCCCCGATGGCCGGCTGGTGGAACTGATCGAACTTCCCGAACATCCCTTTTTCACCGCCTGCCAGTACCACCCCGAATTCCTGTCGAGACCCGGCAGGCCCCATCCCCTGTTCCGCGGCCTGATCGAAGCGGCCCAACAACGCTTGCCCTCCAGCCCCAGCGAAGCCATGCACCAACAAAAGAATTCAGCAACTGGATCCAGTCATCCCAGCCTGCAGCCTTGAGCGACTCTTTGCCGGTTGTTGAGACCTTTCACTCTCTTCAAGGAGAAGGGATCCACGCCGGCAGGAGTGCCTTTTTCATCCGCCTGGCCGGTTGCACTGTGGGTTGCAGCTGGTGCGACACGAAGCATTCATGGCCTGCAGATTCCCATCCAAACCGTCTTGTGATGGACTTGGCGACGGAAGCCACAGCTGCCGCTGAAACCGGAGCCGCCTTTGTGGTGATCACCGGTGGAGAACCTCTGCATCACAACCTCGATGCGCTCACCTCTGCGATTCGCTCAAGCTGCGAACTGCAGCCCCTGCATCTTGAAACCAGTGGTGTCGACCGATTAAGCGGTGCCCCCGACTGGATCACCCTCTCACCGAAGCGCCACAGACCTCCAACACAGGAGATGGTGCAAGCGTGTCACGAGCTCAAGGTTGTGGTGCACGAGCCGGCAGATCTGCTGTTTGCGGAGGTGGTGGCAGCACAAGCACCCCAGGCCCATTGGCTGCTTCAGCCTGGCTGGGACTGCGAGGAAGGACTGAAACTCGCCATAGGCAAAGTTCAGCAAGATCAACGCTGGAGGTTGAGCATACAAAGCCACAAATGGCTTGGCGTGCGCTAGGCATGCATCCCAGTCAAAGCTTCACGGCTTCCTGCTGACGGGTTTCCGCTTTCCAAACTCTCCAGCGCAACTCCACCCCATCGGGCAGATCCACCACAACCGGCCAAGACGCGTTGTAGGGAATCAAATAGGGCTGCTTACCAAGGGATAAAAAGGATCTGCCTTGGGGTTGTTCTTGAGTACAAGCCATGCGCGTACTCAGCACAAGCACGGGCCCACTCACTTCAAACAGGGCTTTTCCGGACGCTTTAGGGAGTCGCTGCATCGATAAAGACGGACCCGACAAGCGTTTGACATTGCAATCAACGTCCACCTCCTTACCCACGATCAACTGGACGCGCCAATCCAGTGGATGGGCCGAAATCATTGCGTCGTCGCTCTTCGGCAGCAAACCCGAGGGCTGAATCACCCAACGTTTCAAGCCTTGCTTGGGTGCTGGGTAACCACTCAAGTCAAGACGGGGAATCGCAACAGCAGGCGCTGAAGCAGCCACCATCAACAGCGGCAGTGCCAGCCTCAAGAATCCCAGACCCATGGTCTTACCCCTACGGCAACAGAATGCAAGCATGACCGATTCCACCGCGATTGCCCTGCTCTCAGGAGGGCTTGATTCCGCAACGGCTGCTGCGCTCGCCATCCAGTCTGGCTTCCGTGTGATCGGCCTCTCCTTTGATTACGGCCAGCGCCATCGTCGTGAGCTTGAGGCCGCCGTGGACATCGCCAAGGCTCTGAACCTGGCAGAACATCACACCATCCACGTGGATTTGGCGATGTGGGGAGGCTCCTCACTCACCGATCACGGCCAAACCCTTCCCACCAGCGGCGTTGAGGCGGGCATGATTCCGAACACCTATGTCCCAGGGCGAAACACTGTGTTCATTGCGATCGGACTCAGCCTCGCCGAAGCGCGAGGTGCCGATCGACTCGTGCTGGGCGTAAACGCCGTGGATTACTCGGGCTATCCCGACTGCCGGCCCGATTATCTGAAGGCCTTTCAGGATCTTGCAAACCTCAGCAGCCGCGTTGGACGAGAAGGCCATGGTCCAACGCTATGGGCACCACTTGTGGAGTGGAGTAAACAGCAAATTGCAGAAGAAGCACTACATCTAGGGGTTCCCATCGAACGCACCTGGAGTTGCTACAGCGGCGGAGACGTGCCCTGTGGTGTCTGCGACAGCTGCCGAATCCGTGATGAAGCACTGCTGGCCGCAGGACGGCCGGACCTGTGCAGCCCAGGCCGTCGATGACCTCCAATCACGCCGGCACCCAGAAGCTGATTCGCAGCAGCCATCCCTGGATCGAACCTGATTCCGTGGCCAAAGCTCTCGCCCAAGAGCACGGAGAAGCTGGCTTGATTTGGCTGGACGGGGATGCCAGCGACTTGGGCCGTTGGCTCACCCTGGCCGCTGACCCACTCGAGCAACTCTGTTGCCGGGGGTTGCCAGGAGAGGTTGGTGCCACCAATCCATTTGAGGCTCTGCGCTCGCTCAATCCTGGGCACTGGACGGGCTGGCTGAGTTACGACGCTGCTGCCTGGCTCGAACCCACACACGCCTGGCGAAGCGATGCCATGGCAAGCCTTTGGATCGGTCGCCACGACCCCGTTCTGCGCTTTGACCTCCAACAACGGGAGGTATGGATTGAGGGTCGTGATGCCAAGCGCCATGCCGCAATGGAGCGATGGATTCAGGGACGGAGTCAACAACTCAACCGAAGCCGAGACGCACTCCCCAACCCCAAACCCCTCCATACAGCCTGGGTGCGCCACAGCGACAGAAAGGCCTATGCCAAGGGAGTGGATCGCATCCGAGAGCTGATCGCGATGGGCGATCTCTTTCAAGCCAATCTCACCAGCTGCACCTGCACAACCTTGCGAGAGCCGATCAACAATTTGGAGCTCTTTCTGCGCTTGCGTCGAACCTGTCCCGCACCCTTTGCGGGTCTGGTCGTTGCCAGCGGTGAGGCCGATGGCGAAGCACTCCTGTCCACATCGCCGGAACGCTTTATGGAAGTGCTGCCCAACGGTGCTGTTCAAACGAGACCCATCAAAGGAACACGCCCTCGGGACTCCGATCCACAACGGGATGCCGACCAAGCCGCTGAATTGGTTTGCAGCGAAAAAGACCGTGCCGAAAACGTGATGATTGTCGATTTGCTGCGCAATGACCTTGGCCGGGTCTGCGTGCCTGGCAGCGTCGATGTCCCTCAACTGGTCAAGCTCGAAAGCTACGCCCGAGTCCACCACCTCACCTCGGTCGTCAAAGGCCAACTCCGAGACGGGCTGACCTGGGTGGATCTCCTAGAGGCGAGCTGGCCAGGTGGTTCGATTAGTGGTGCACCAAAGCTGAGGGCATGCCAAAGGCTTCAGGAACTAGAACCGAAAGGGCGAGGTCCTTACTGCGGTTCTTTGCTAACGCTGAACTGGGATGGGCGTTTTGACAGCAATATTTTGATTCGCACCGTTCTGCGCAAAGACAACGAGCTTCGGGTGCATGCAGGCTGCGGAATCGTTGCCGACTCGGATCCTCAGGCAGAAGCCGACGAACTGGACTGGAAATTGCTGCCACTGTTAGAGGCACTGGAGTGACAGCATCTGAGCCACAACACTCCATCGCCTGGATCAACGGAGCATGGGGTCGGCCTGTAGAGCTGACGCTGCCAATCAGCGATCGGGGCCTGCAGCTCGCAGACGGACTATTCGAGACCATTCTCGTTCAACACAACCGTCCCTGCCTATTCGATGCACACCTCCGTCGATGGCGGCGAAGTTGTGAGCTGCTAGGGATGGCACCACCACCCCCAAAACCCTGGTTAGTTTCGTTGATACAACAAGCGATCGAACGACTCGGGCTTGAGCATGGGGAGGGTGCCCTCCGCCTGAACTGGAGTCGAGGCGATGGAAGCCAACGAGGGATTGGGCTCGATCACAACGCAGCCGACCCCTCCAAGCATCGCTTTTGGCTCACCTTGCAAACGCATACTCCGACGTTCGAGTCCATCACCACATGGATCAGTCGTCATGAATACCGGCATGCCTCCAGCCTGATGAGTCGATGCAAAACCTTTGCCTACGGACAAGCGATTCAAGTGCGCTGGGAGGCTCAACAGAGGGGAGCTGACGATGGATTGATGCTCAGCACCAATGGCTCACTGTGCTGCGGGAGCAGCGCCAATCTTGTCGTACTCCGCCATGGCCAATGGCTCACACCGCCTTTAAGCGATGGCTGCCTACCTGGAGTGATGCGGGGTCAAGGCCTCAAACAGGGGCTGATTAAAGAGCAGTTGCTTTCATCCAAACCTCAACCGGATGACCAATGGTTATTAATCAACAGTCTTGGCTGTAAGACGATTAGCCACGTGAATGATCAGCCACTCACGATCAGCGGCCGTGGAGAAACCCTTTGGAGATCTTTATTGTCAGCTCATTCTGAGGAATCATTGCCATCCTGAGCACAGCAACAAGCAATTGGCGATATGGAATTACGGCGTGAGTTAAGCCTCACAAGCCTCACCCTCACCGTCGTCACCGGAACGATTGGATCGGGATGGTTGTTTGCCGCCTATTACGCCGCTCGAACAGCTGGACCCGCAAGCCTGCCCGCCTGGCTCTTAGGAGGCTTGATCTCCTTTCTTCTCGC
>Ga0129348_1000490_pt1 | contig 14103 bp, 20 predicted proteins | sample CPBDNA_4_FD_94424 | JGI IMG/M metagenome (GOLD analysis project Ga0129348, IMG submission 94424) | Freshwater to marine salinity gradient microbial communities from Chesapeake Bay, USA - CPBay_Sum_27_0.8_DNA | ecosystem: Environmental > Aquatic > Marine > Coastal | place: USA: Chesapeake Bay...
AGTTTTCCACAGGTTGCAGAGTTTTCCACAGGTTTTTTCACAGGCTTAGCAGTCGCTTTGTGATACTGCCTGTGGAAAACTACCCCATTTCACCGCACAACATCCAAGGTTTCCCAACATGTCTAAGAGTTTTCTTAGGATTTCCATCCTTACTATCACTGGTTTTTCGGCTGTTTTCGGCGCTGTGGCCATTGGCACGGCAGCGGCCAAGCTGCCCCACCGCCAGGCAGCAGCAGAGCACGCGCTGCCACTGCTCGCAACCGCAGCGCTGGCGGCAGCTTGCCTAGGCACGGCAGCAGCTGGCGCGTCTGATCTTTGCAGCCGGAACCATAAGCAACACTGATCAGTTGATCGGTTGACGTGCTGCTCTGATCTGCTACAATATGAACAAGCAGATCACCCAAGTCTGCACCGCTTCCAATCTCATGACCACCACCTACCACACCTACGCTGATCTGCTGCACTCCGGCGATCGCCTCGCTGCCACTGAGTGGGGAGGACGCCACAGCATCGCAGCTGGCACGCTCCGGGATGGCATCGCTGCAACGCTCCGGCTTGATCCGGAGGCTGTGATCCTCCGGGCTATGCACGGCGCTGAGCGCGTGCAAGGTCTCGCCCCCGGCGGTCTCGCTGCCTGACCCCATGGAGCGCCCCACCCCACTAGCCGATCAATTCGCCGCTGCGCTGGAGCGGATGCGCCAGGTAGACGAACGGCAGCAGCAGCTCACCGCTGAGCTGCTGCAGCGCACCAGGGAGCTACTGGCAGCGCTGGAGGACTGACCCCTCACCCGTCCCGCCTCGCCCCCACCAGGGGGTGGGGTCCGGGATCGGCGGGGCTCAGTAATGACATAGGGAACCTACTGATACATGCTCGAACTCCGCTCCTGTGCTACACCTCTGAACTACTTCTGTAGCATAGAGGGGGCACCGGGCAAAAGTCAAGTACCCTGTGCTACAGGGCCAAAAAATATACGCACCCACACATTCTTCTGTAGCACACCCCCATGGCAAAAATCCCGGAACTCACGCTCCGTCACGCACAAGGCGAGGTCTTCAACGACCGCACCCGTTTCCGCGTCCTCGTCGCAGGCCGCCGCTTCGGCAAGTCCTACCTCGCCTGCATCGAACTCCTGCGTGGAGCGATCGAACGTCCCGGCGAAACCTTCTTCTACTGCGCCCCCACCTACCGCATGGCCAAGGACATTTCCTGGAAAGTCCTCAAACGCCTCGTCCCCACCTCCTGGATCAAATCCAAAAACGAAACCGACCTCAAACTCGAACTCGTGAATGGATCGATGATCGAACTCAAGGGCACCGAAAACGCCATGGCCCTCCGAGGCCGCAGCCTCTCCGGCGTCGTCCTCGACGAAGCCGCCTTCATGGACCAAACTGTCTGGTCCGAAGTCATCCGCCCCGCCCTCGCCGACAAACAAGGCTGGGGCCTCTTCATCTCCACCCCCGATGGAACGGCCAGCTGGTTCTACGAACTCTGGCAATACGCCGCCACCGACGACTCCAACTGGAAGCGCTGGAGCTTCACCACCATCGAAGGCGGCAACGTCCCACCCGAGGAAGTCGAAGCCGCCCGCGCCCAACTCGACGCCCGCACCTTCCGCCAAGAATTCGAGGCCAGCTTCGAGAATCTCAGCGGTCTCGTCGCCGTCTCATTCAGCGACGCCAACATCGACTCCGAAATCCGCGACCTCCCCATCCTCCCCCTCATCCTCGGCGTCGACTTCAACGTCGACCCGATGACCGGCATCTGCGCCGTCAAAAAAGGCGAAGAACTCTGGGTCTTCGACGAAATCATCATGACCGGCGGCGCCACCACCTGGGACTTCGCCGAAGAAGTCCACCGCCGCTACGGGGTGGAACGCCGCACAATCGCCTGCCCCGACCCCACCGGCGGCGCCCGCAAAACCCAAGGCGTCGGCGTCACCGACCACACCATCCTCCGCAAATCCGGCTTCAGCGTCTCCACCCCCAAATACCCCTGGAAAGTCCGCGACAAAATCACCGCCGTCAACACCGCCCTCCTCGACGCCTCTGGAACGCGCCGCTGCAAAATCCACCCCCGCTGCCGCGAACTCATCAAATCCTTCCGCACCCTCACCTACACCCCTGGAACGGGCCTCCCCAACAAAAACCTCGGCGTCGACCACGCCTTCGACGCGTTCGGATACCTCTGCTTGCAACAATTCAACCTCGCAAAAGCTGGCCTAATGGGCAAAACATCATATAGGCTGTACTAAAGCACAGTGGATACTATGTCCGAAGAGCAAAACGTTACCGAAGACCAAAAATTCGAGCACGAACTCGACACATACTCCCCCGAAAACATCGACAAACCCAAAAAAGAACGCCGCACCCGCGGCGACAAACGCGCCGAAGAGTTCATCGAAGCCCGCCGCCGCCGCCTCTACCGCCACCAACTCGACGGCCACAGCACCCGCCAACTCGTCTACGACCACGCCGCCCGCGAAGGCATCGGAGTCGCCACCGCCTGGCGCGACTGGCACCAAGTCAGCATCTGGAACGAAGAAGACTGGAAAAAAGACCGCGAAAACATGCTGGCCCGCATCCAAACGATGCGAATCCGCCTCGTCAACGCGGCCATGAAAAAAGGCCAACTCCAAACCGCCGCCCAAGTCCTCGACTCCCTGGGACGTGTCCTCGGCGAATCCACCCCCGAGCAAGTCTCCGTCCAAGTCCCCCTGCTTAATATCAACGTAGAGCCCAAAAAAGAGCCCGCCCAACTCCCCGAAGCCGAGGTAATCGATGCCATTGAAACGCGGATACAGCCAGAAAACCATCAGCGAGAACATCAAGAAGCTGATTGACGAGGGCTACAGCCAAAAACAAGCCGCCGCCATCGCCTACGACACCGCTCGCAAAGCAAAAACCGCCGCCCAAAAACGCAAAAAGAAGTAGACTTGGTATAACCGCCGCCCGCCCCATGCCAAAACGCGGTCTCTACGCCAACATCGCTGCCAAACGCAAGCGCATCGCGGCTGGATCGGGCGAAAAAATGCGGAAACCCGGCTCCAAAGGCGCCCCCACCGCCAAGGACTTCCGCGAATCCGCCAAAACGGCCAAAAAACGCCCCAAGCGAGGTAAAAACTAATGGCTGCCGTCGCAACCACTGCCGTGGACCGCTTCACAAACGTCGTGGAGCACACCGGCGCCACCATGAGCGCCCTAAATGACTGGTTCGAAGTCCACGGCCACAGCAGCGAATACAGTTTCGCCGCCAACGTAACCAGCGAAGCCAACTTCACCCTCGCCCTCGAAGCAAACTTCAACGGCGACGGCAACTGGTTCACCATCGACACCAGCAAAACAATCAACGAATCCGGCCAATACGTCTACTTTTACGCCGGCAAAGCCGCCTCCAAAGTCCGCATGAGAATCGCCTCCATTTCCTCTGGAACGCCTTCTCTAACCCCACACATTGTCGTCGCTTACCACGGCTAATGGGCGTCCGCATCATCTCCGGCTACTCCACCCACTTGGAAATCGATGCGGACACACGCATGACCCAAGCCACCTTCGTATTCCCCACTCCCCAAGACCCCGACGACTTTGGTCAACTCATGACCCGCCTCGCCTCCGGCATCGAGGTCATGATCGAAGTAGACGACGGCGAAGACGATGATTGAATACCGAGGCGAAAAATTTGCGGGTTACAACAAACCCAAACGCACCCCAAATCACCCCAGCAAAAGCCACGCCGTCCTCGCCAAAGAAGGCAACCAAATCAAACTCATCCGCTTCGGCCAACAAGGCGTAAGCGGCAGCCCCGCTGGTACGGCCCGCAACAAAGCCTTCAAAGCCCGCCACGCCGCCAACATCAAAAAAGGCAAAATGTCAGCCGCCTACTGGGCTGATAAAGTGAAATGGTAAGGAATGTAGTGTAAACCGTGGTCTACAGCGCAAACATCCCACCAACAGGCGCTGTTGTCAGCGAGTCGCCCTTCGTCCGCGACCTCGAAGTCATCGCCATGATGACCGACTGGCAAACCATGGCCGCCGTCACCCGTGGAACGAGCTATATCCGCGACCTCAGCGAAACATACCTCCCCCAAGAACCCCGCGAAGACGACGACGCCTACCAAACCCGCGTAGACCGCTCCGTCCTCTCCCCCTACACCAGCCGCCTCATCGAAACAGCCGCTGGAACGATCCTCCGCAAACCCATCCAAATCGAGGGCGATCCCTACTGGGTCGAACTCAGCCAAAACATCGACGGAATCGGCTCCAACCTCGATGAATATGCGCGTCGTGCTCTGGTCAGCAGCCTTACCTACGGCCATAGCGCAGTCCTTATCGACTACCCAGCCGCTACTGGCGCCCGAAATCTCGCCGAAGAACGTGCCATGGGACGGAGGCCGTACTTCGTCCATGTCGATGCACCACAGATCTGGGGATGGCGCCAAGAGAGCACGATGCCCGGAAGTCCACTAACCCAAATCCGCATCCACGAATACACAACCCGCCCGCTCAACGACTTCGGCGAAGAGCAAATCGAACAAATGCGGGTCATCTACCCAGGCCGCTACGACCTCTACACCCTCGGCCAAGACGTCGTCGAATTCAGCCAAACCGGCGACTACAGCCTCGACGACATCCCCGTCGTCCCCATCTACAGCAACCGCCGTGGAATGCTGCGCTCCCAGCCCCCACTCCTCGACATCGCCAACCTCAACATCACCCACTACCAACGCCAAGCCGACCTCATCCACGCCCTCCACATCGCCGCAATGCCCACCCTCGTCCTAGAGGGCTGGGACGACACCACCGGCTCCGCCACCATGGGCGTCAACTACGCCATCGCCATGCAACCCGGCAACAAGGCGTACTACGTCCAATCCGACGCCACCAGCTTCGACGCTCAAATGAACGAGCTGAACTCCCTCGAAGCCCAAATGTCCACCCTCGGCGTCACCAAACTCCTAGGCCAAAAATTCGTCGCCGAATCCGCCGACGCCAAACGCATCGACCAAGCCCAAAGCAACTCCGTCCTCGCCATCATCAGCCAAGAACTGGAAAGCGCCCTCAACCAAGCCTTCGACTTCGCCTCCCGCTACGTCGGCATCGAACCACCCCGCATCAAGGTGGACCGTGACTTCGACTTCTACCGCCTCATCGGCCAAGACGTCTCCGTCCTCTCCCAACTCAACGAATCCGGCAAAATCAGCGACCGCCTCCTCCTCGACGTCCTCCGCCGAGGCGAAGTCCTCCCCGACAACGTTGACATCGAAGCCGAACTCAACGCCACACAGCCCATCACTGTAGTGGACAACAACCAAGTAGACTGAACTGTCCGTCTACTACAAGACCGTGTCCGAAGAACAGCAAGTTCAAGCTCCTGTGGAGCCCAAAGCACCTGCGCCCGTGGCTGATGGTGCGGACTTTGCCGCCCAAGTTGAAGCACTCAAAGCCAAAAACGCCGAGCTAATCGCCGAGCGCCGCAAAGACCGCGAAAACCGCGAAACGCTCCAGCAACAGCTCGACGAGCTAAAAAACGCCTACGAAGAAACCAAAACCGCCAAACTTGCCGACTCCGGCGACTACAAAACCCTCTGGGAAGAAGCCCAAAACACCGTCGCTGAACTCAAACAACAAATCCTCTCCAAAGACGCAGAAATGGAAAAACTCCAACAGGGGTATTCCAAACAACAAACCCGCGCCGCAACCGTCAGCCAACTCTCTCAAGCTGGTGCATTAGCACCCGACCAGCTGTATCGTCTAATTGAGGACAATATCCGCACCAAAGACGGCCAGCCTGTGGCAGTTGTCGGCGGTGTCGAAGTCCCGGTTAGCGAATACCTCGCTAATCTGAAGAACCCCGGTAGCGGCTACGAGCATCATTTTGCTGCTTCAAATCGCTCCGGCATGGGTGTAGCAGGCAGTGCCCGCGCCACCTCCCTGCCCGGCCAAAACAACCCGTGGTTGAAAGACAGCTGGAACGTAACCGAGCAAATGATCATGTTGTCCCGTGATCCCGAAAAAGCTCAGTTACTGAAAGCCGAAGCCGGAAAGTAAGTCCCCGTGGGACGCCTCTGCAAACCTTGCTAGGAGCCCCAAATGGCTGCCATTTCTGAGAACTATTCCGGCGGAACATTCCTGTCGGATCTCGTCACCCGTCCTGAATTTCTTCAGTACACCGCTGAGGGCATCTTCGAGCAATCGAAGTGGATCCAAAGCGGCATCGTGCAACGCAACGCTGCCCTGGACGCCCGCTCCGGCGGCACCCGCGTTCGCGTTCCTTTCTTCGATCCCATCAACCCCACCGAAGAGCAGATTACCTCTGCCGACGACTGGGGCACCAGCACCGCCGGCTATCTGACTCCTCAGGGCACCAGCGCTGACGAGCAGATCATGACGATCCTGCACCGTGGCTTCGCCTACGCCGCAGACGATCTCTCCCAGCTCGGCTCTGGAGCGGACCCCCTGGCCCACGTCCGCAACCAGCTGACCGCCGCCATCAACAAGCTGAAGACCGCCACCCTGAAAGCCCAACTGCTGGGCCTCTTCGGCGGCATCTCCGCTGCTGGCGTGCTCGGCGCCAACCAGTATGACGCCACCGGCACCACGTCTGCCGACGAAGACAACTACATCTCCGTCGCCAACGTGATCCAAGCCAAGAACAAACTTGGCGAGCGCGGCGAGGAGATCGACACCATCGCCATGCACTCCGCTGTTGCTTACTACCTGCAACAGATCGGAATGCTGACCTTCAGCACCTCCGCACTGGCCGCAGCCGGCGCTGTGACCTGGGGCGCAGGCGGTGTGGGCGTGTCCCAGCCCGAAGTGATGACCTTCGCTGGTATGCGCGTCGTGATCGATGACCAGCTGACCTCCCTGGCCGGCGGAACCTCCACCCACCTTGTCAAGTACCCCGTGTACATGTTCAAGAGCGGCGTGGTCTCCGAAGGCATCCAACAGGACCTGCGTCTGGCTGCCGACCGCAACATCCTGTCCATGCAGGACGTGATCGCCGTGGACTACCACTACGGTTTCCACATCACCGGCACCAAGTGGGCCGCCGCCGGCGACAACCCCACCAACGCCGCCACCACCGGCAACCTGGCCGCCACCGCCAGCTGGAACCTCGTGTTCTCCACCACCAAGATGGTCCCCGTGGTCCGTCTGCTGGTCAACACGCCGTTTGATGTCAGCACCTACGCCTGACCCTCAAACCAACTACAGGCCCCCAAAACGGGGGCCTTTTTTAATGCCTACAGCCCAAGCCGCTTCGCCTCATGCCGCTCAAACACCTTCTTGGTGTTCGCCGTCATCTTGTACGACCGCAGCATAATCTGATTCACAATCCCATACGTCAACTCCAACTTCTCCGCAATCCGTGGAACGCTCATGCCCACCTTCCGCAGCTTTTGAATCTCCTTAGCCACATCCTCCCACTTACGCGGCTTCGGCTCCTCAGGCTTCACTGCCCTGGGACGTCCCACACGCTTGGGCTCTTCAGACACCTTTTTCTCTACGCTGATTTCAGGCAGCTTCTCGTCGGGAACCATGAAAAAAGTAAGACTCTTCGTCCTTAAGGGTACTACAAAATCGTTTATCGACGTCCCATACGGCTCCCAAGACGAAGCCCAAGCCGACATCGAAATAAGCGGCGGCACTGTCTACCACGCCACCGTGATTGGAGCGACCCCCAAACGCCGCAAAGCTAGACTGAGAAAAAGCCTGTACTAACCGTGGCAGCTGCCATCGACGCCACTCTTGAAGGAGCCTCATCCAACAGCTACGTCACGCTGGCGGAGGCCGACGCCTACTTCGAAACCACCCCATCTAGCACCACCTGGGACGACAAGACCACCGACCAAAAGAACCGCGCTCTCATCTCCGCAACGCGCAATATCGACGTAATGACCTTTTACGGCGAACGCTGCACAACCACCCAAGCCCTCAAATGGCCCCGCAAAGAATACACAGTTGACGGAATTGAACTCGCCTGCACCTTCATCCCCGATGAAATCAAAATCGCCACATTTGAGCTGGCCCGTGCCCTCGCCAACGACACCGACGCCCTGACTGGCAGCACCGGAACAACCGGCATCTACGACCAAGTCGAACTCGGCGAACTAAAAGTCAAATACAACACCAGTACCCAAACCCCCGGCCTCATCAACAACATTTTCGACGTCTACCCCTGGTTGCAGTCCTACTTGGGCGCCTACACCCGCGCCGGCGCCGGCAACCACCCCGTCCGCCTATACCGAGGTTGACATGGGACGCATCGACGACACCTTCGGCCCAGTTCCCGACCAAATCCTCGCCGACTGGGGCCAAGACATCACCTACATCAAAACCGCAACTCCCCGCACCTACAACCCGGCCACCGGAGCCGTGACTGGAGCGGACACCCAAGTCACCGTCAAAGGGATCATCAGCCGCCTAACCCCCCGCGAATCCGAGGGCCTCTACCAAACCACGGATGTTAAGATTCTTATCGGAACCTCAGAATTGGGCGACTACTACCCCACCGAGGCCGACCGCGTCCAATACCCCCAAGCTGGAGCGACCCGCGAAGCCAAGATCATCAACGTCCTGACCTACCGTGGTGACAACCCCGTCTACCACACCCTTATTGTGAGGCCCCAGTAATGGCCAGAAACGGTGTCTGGAATCTACTAAAAGAGCTGGACCGTGTAGCAGCCACCACGGTATTTAACGGCCCAAAAGCTGCCGCAGAGCGAACAGTGCGTGAACTGCAGCAAGAAGGCCCTAGCTGGACCGGCAAATTTTCCAACTCTTGGCAAATCGAAAGCCCCCTTGGTGCATCCGGCAGCTCAAAAGGCGATGGCCAACCAGGCGAACCCCGCCCCATCTATTCTCCAGCACTTACCGGCCAGCAGGTTGTAAAAAGCATCCTTACCAAAGACAAAATCACATTTACAATCTCAAACTTTTCCAATTACGTTCCAGAAGCAACTGACTTGGTGGAAAGTGCATTTATCCGGCCAACCCCCATGCCCCAAACACAACTAGGTCTCCGCAAATTCAGGGAAGGCGACGGCGGTCGTCAACAACCGTCCTACCGTGGTTACATCGGCGGGGGCGACCCTAACCGCGAATCCAGCGCCACAGCAGATCTCGACTGGTTCGCCACTTACGTCGAAGGCGGCAAGCTCGACCGAGCCGTCAAAATTGAGATGGACGATCTATTCAGCTGATGGACTACCAAGCAATCCGAGCTTCCATGGAGTCACCGCTCCTGACAGCGTTCAACAACTTGGTGCCGCCTGTCCCTGTGTACTTCGACAACATCACTGCCGTCCCACCCAACACAACCACCGAATACGTCCGCGTCAACATCACGTTCGGACTAACCAACGAACCAACGCTCACATCCAGCGTCGATAATGCCCGTGGAGCGCTCGTAATCCGCATCTTCACCGAAAAAGGCCGTGGTCCGGCCCGCAACCAACAACTAATAACAACAGCAGTAAACGCCCTAGAAACAATCAACGACACCGCAAAAACAACCACAGGTGTCTACGTCAAGCTAGGCGAAATCAACGGCCCGACATTCTCAGCCACAGAAGAATCGCCTCATTTCATGGGCCGCATCGATACCGGCTACACAGCGACTGTGTTGTCGTAACTACTTGCGCTAACCTATAAGAAGCCGGGCAGTGCCCGCAGAAATCTCTATTTCCTGGTACGCCCCATGGCCACCACCGTTCTGTCCGGCACTTCCGGTGCCCTCTACTACAAGCCCGCTGGTACGACCGGCACCTTCGGCGAAAGCGACGTCAACACCACCGACGACGAAATCACCGTTGCTCCCTACCTGAACTTCAAGGTCGGCGACCCCGTCGTGTTCAGCGTCGTGAACAGCCAAACCGGCGGTTCCGGCACCGGCACTCTGCCCGCTGGCATCACCGGAGGCACCACCTACTACGTCATCGGTTACACCGCGTCTACCGGCGTGCTGCAGGTGTCCGCCACTCTGGGTGGTTCGACCATCACCATCACTGACGACGGCACCGCTGCTGCTCCTAACGAGTTCCAAGTGGCCTACGCCGACTTCGCCGTTGTCGGCCAAGTCCGCGACTGGAGCTTCGAGATCACCCGTGCTGAGATCGACGTTACCACGATCGGCCAAACCCCCGGTCAATACGTCCCCTTCCGCGCCTACATCGCTGGCTTCGGCGACGGCACCGGCACCGCAACGGTCTACATGACCAACGAAGACGCCGCCCTTTCCAACCGCATGGTCGAGGACGTGCTCCAACGCCAGCAAGTCGGCGCCGCCTTCAAGCTGTACACCGACCGCGTCTTCTCCGGTGGTTCGCTCGACGACACCCTGAGCCGCTCCATCGAGTTCGATGCCACGCTGACCTCCGCCAGCATGAACATCAACCCCGACGATGCTCAATCGGTTACCGTGAACTTCCGCCCCGCCGGTGTTCCTTCCTTCGACCTCAGCACCAGCGCCTGATAGACCGCTACAGGATACGGATAAGCGCCCCGGTTCGCCGGGGCTTTTTCATGCTGGAACGCTACAGTAAACCTATACACCATCACTTGCTATGCCGGTCCCTACCCGCGCCATCGACCGCCTGCGTAAGGCCGCCAACCTCGAACCCACCAAGCGCGAAATCGAACTGTCCGACGGCAGCATGTTCGAGATGTATGTCAGCCCACTGACCATGGCTGAACGCGAACGCGCCCAAAAGCAAGCAAAATCGGACGACGCCTCCGCATTTGCACTCCAGCTGCTGATCAGCAAAGCCATGGACGAAAACGGCAAAAAGCTGTTCTCTCCCGGCGAAATCGACGTCCTCAAAAACGAAGTCAAAGACAAGGACCTCCAAGCACTAATGCTCGGCATCCTCGATGACGGCAACGACGAGCCGATGGACCCAAAAGCCTGATCGCGGATCTTCGCAAAGACAACTGGCTCATGCTCCAATTTGGCGTCGCCAAAGAACTCGGCATGAGCCTCTCCGAAGTCCGCACCACCATGACCCCAGAAGAACTCATTGCCTGGAGCGCTTACTTTAGTATCCTAAACGAGGACCAAGAAAAGCAAATGGAGAAGGCCCGCCGTCGCAGATGAGCGGGCTTTTCGCCGCCTACAATAAAGTACGACGTACCAGCCCTGGGCCGTGGCTTACAGAGCAGAGATTGAGATAAGTGTAAGAGGCACACGCCAGCTCGAAGAACTGCGCTCGAAAATAAACCAAAGTGCTGTAGCTGCCGATAGCTTAAATGAAAGCCTAGGTAAGCAAGGTAGACTCGCACAATCCTTAGGTAATTACGAGCGGCTACTCGGAAAAGCGGCTGGAACACTTAAAGACGTAATTGCTGGTACGGAGGGAGAAACAAAAGCAATTAAGGAGTATGTAACAATTCTCGGTCAAGCCAACGAAGCACAGACCCGCCAAAACGGTTTAATCGAGCGCGAAATTGCTTTGCGTAATCGCCTTAAAGATGCTGGTCCTCGAACTGCATTGCGTGCTCAAGAGCGCCAGATTTTTGTCGAAGAAACAATATCCCGTGGCCGTTCAGCTCGTATTGCTCGGGAGCGGTCTGCGTACCTACAAGGCCCTGGCAGAACAGCCGAAGCCGAACGTCTCGCGCAATTAGCCGCAGAGGAAAGCGTCAACCGTCAAGCGCAGTTTAAGGCAAGGGAAGCCTACGCCAAGCAAATTTTTGACATCGAAAAAAGTTTCAATAAACAACTTGTTGACTATGAAATTGACAACCTAATGCGTACTTTTAAACTAGAAGAAAGTATGCAAACAAGGTTATTTAATCAAGCCTTAGAGCTTGATAAAAAAGAAGGAGCGGCATTTGATGCAGAACTCAAACGACGCACAGCCGCAAAAGAAGCTGCTTTTGAAAAAGAACGCAGGATCGCTGAACAAGTTGCAAAATCCAGCCCTATAGGCGGGGCTGAAAACATTCCGGGTAGTCCCGCATTTTTACGCGCTAGAGCCCGCCGTCGCCGCGAAGCCACCGGCAGCGCCATTATCGGTGGCGCGTTCCCGTTGCTGTTCGGACAAGGCGTAGGCGCCTCAGTAGGTGGCGGACTGGGCGGTGCTGCCGGCGGCGCTCTCGGCGGCCAATTCGGCTTTGGCTTGTCCCTGGTTGGAACGGCAGCCGGCCAAGCCGTTGACAACTTCATCAACAGCATAAAAACACTCGGCGAATCCTTAAAGGATCCGGCCCAGACACTCACGGCACTGGAGGAAGCTGGCTTCGCGGTTGACGACTCAGTCAAGCAAACCGTTGAGCAGCTTCTCGAAGCCAACAAAGTCTATGAAGCACAAGCTGTTGCGCTCCAACAAATCACCGATACCCTCGGCCCTGGTTCGGTCGAGCTGCTGAATGCTTACGACAAAGAAAGTAAAAAGCTTAATAGTTTGTACCAAGACCTTACAGCTTCGATCACACGTTCACTGCTGCCGGCCCTCGTCGGAGCAGTTGCAGCTATCAACGATCTTTCTGCTGGAACAAAGAACATCCAAATACCCAGCAATGTCCTTAAGGTTTTAAGTCTTCTCAGCCCAAGCCAGCTTATAACTGGTGGTCCGGCCGAGCTTCTGGCACAGCGTGGTCGTCAAGCTGCTCAGGAGGCTGGGCGCCCTGATCTTCCTGATAATCCCGCTGCAACAGAGGCTGCTCAAAAAGCCCGCGAAACAGCTGACCAGCTGGAACGTCAAGCCGCAACGCTCCGTGACCAGATCCGTCTTGCAGAGCTGAACGGTGACCTTACGGACGAAAGGGTTTTCAATCTCAGAAAATCAATCATATTCCAAGAAGCAGCCCTAAAGCTTGCCGAAGACGGCTTAACCACAGAACAACGCACTGTCATTGAACTGGAACGCAAGTTCAAACTGCAAAACTTGCTGAACGAACGGGTTAACGAAGAAAACCGTGCCCGCGAAAATGCCGCCCGCAAAGCCGAACGCGCTGCCCGTGAAGCAGAACGCGCTGCCAAAGAAGCAGCCCGCGCTCAGAAGCAGAGAATTGACCAGCTTGATGCTGCCAGCATAGCCTTCAGTAGTGCATATATGGAACAAATTAAACTGTTTGATGAAGTCGAACGCATACAAAAAGGCGAAGAAGCGATGTTAATACGGCAAAATAAATATGCCGAGAGCATTTTTAAGATAGAAAAAGATACTTTGATGGTTCGGTACAAAAAGTTAGAAGCAGAGGCCAAGAGCGCAGAAGAACAAGATTTTCTCAAGAAAACTTTAATACAGCAGCTAAGCAATTTAGGGCTTCAAAGAGACCTAGGGATCGCTAAACGTAATGAAACTTTGGCCCGCCTGCGTGCTGAAAAACTTATCACGGAAGAACTACAAAATCAAGAACGTCAAGCAGGACTGACTCAAATCGACAGATCGGTCCAGCGTATCGGGGTTGAGCTTGGTATGCCCTTCCAAGGAGAGGAGCGCGAACGACAGCTACAAATTTTAGAACAACAATTTCGACAAGAGGATCAACTTGCCGAAGGTAAAAAAAGGCTTCTCAGTCTTGAACAAGCGTTGCTGTCTACAACAGAAGACACGTCAAACAGTACTATTGAAGGTTTGCAGCGCGAAATAGCAATAGAAAAAATACATCAAACTCAACTACAAAGCCGACTCAGCGTACTCGACCAAGCAGAGCAAGCACAACTACGCCAAAACCAGCTGATGGAACGCTACGGTTTCTTGGCCAACGAGCTGTCCACAGCAATGTCCACCGCCGTACAAGCCGTGGTCACCGGCACTGGAACGGTCGAGGAAGCCTTTGCCACGATGTTCCAAAATATTGGCCGCGCCTTCATCGACATGGCCACCCAAATGCTGGCCCAAAAGCTGTTCATGACGGTGCTTGGTGCGCTGGGCGGCGGCTTTAGCTCCGCTGGCGGCAGCCTGACCACCAGCGCTGGAGTCAGCATGTCCGCTGGCACCGCCACTCAATCCGGCTTTGACATGGGCTCGTCGCTCGCTGGCATGTTCAAAGCCAACGGCGGCCCGGTCAACGCAAACCAGCCTTACATCGTCGGCGAACGCGGGCCTGAGTTGTTCATGCCATCTAGCAGTGGCATGGTGATGTCAAACGCCGAAACAC
>Ga0129348_1000493_pt1 | contig 14073 bp, 10 predicted proteins | sample CPBDNA_4_FD_94424 | JGI IMG/M metagenome (GOLD analysis project Ga0129348, IMG submission 94424) | Freshwater to marine salinity gradient microbial communities from Chesapeake Bay, USA - CPBay_Sum_27_0.8_DNA | ecosystem: Environmental > Aquatic > Marine > Coastal | place: USA: Chesapeake Bay...
CAGGTTGCTGCTCCTGCCCCTGCTGCCGACCCTCTTGTTGTTGGCCCTGTTGCTGGCCCTGCTCCGGCTGGCCGTCTTGCTGACGCTGTTCTTGGCTTTGTTGCTGCCGCCCCGGCCGCTGCTGCTGTCCCTGCTGCTCTTGGCCTTCCTGCCGATCTTGCTGCTGCCGATCACCCGGCTGCGGCTCTCGTTGCCCGTCCTGATCCTGCCCACGCTGCCGATTCGACTCCGCCTCGCGTTGGCGGTGCTCAAGAATCCGCTCCATGGCCTCGCCGTCGTCCGTCCCATCGGCGGCTACCGCTGGATCAGGCCGCCGCTCGCCTTGCCGGCCAGCCTCTCCGTCGGCTGGTTGCTGCCGGTCAGGCCGATTCCCACCCCCGCCCTCGTTCGACTGACCGTCTGGGCGATTCCCCGCTTCTCCACCTTCATTGCGACCCTGCTGCTGCCCAGGGGCCTGGTCGCCTTGCTCGCCCCGGCGGCCCTGCTCCTGGCCCTGCTCTCCCCCGTCACCGGCCTGCGGGGGCCCTTGGCGAGCCGGTTCCCTGGAGTCTCCTCCCGGATTTGACGGATCGGGCTTCTTGCCCTGCTGGTCGCCCTGCTGGTCACCTTGCTGATCGCCCTCCTCCGGCTCGCCCTGCTTCTGCTCCTGCTCATCCTGCCGATCACCGGCTTCGTCGCGACCCTGCTGGCCCCGCTCAGGCTGCTGCTTGCCCGAGTCCGAAGTTCGCTCGCCAGCGGCCTCCTCCGCCCCCTCTCCCGACTGCTCGCCGTCCGACTGCTTGTCTTCGCCGGGCTCGCCCTCGTTGCCTTCCCGACCTGCAGAACCGTCTTGAGGCTGGTCCCTCATCTCCTCGTCGGGCTGCCCGCCCTGCTGCCCATCGGCTCCCTGCCCTTCCTGCCCCCGCCCCTGCCCGCTATTCGGGTCTTGCTCCTCGTTCTCGCCAGCCTCGCCCTCATCGCCGTCATCCGGATCACCAGGCTCGCCATCGCCCTGGCCAGGCGGCTGCTCCTGCGGCGGCGCCGAGGCGTCGATCTTGAGAGTCTGCCAGTCGGTGAGCGTGCGATTCGGCTCGTCGGGCCGGGAATCGGTCGCGACCGCCCGGTACTCGAGAACGCTCCCCGGACGACCGCCAAGTTCCGAAGGAATCAACGTTTCGGCACCGCGGAAGTTCATGCGGCCGTCACCGACGAGCAGTTCGCCACCGCTGCGGGGATCGCCGCCCGCGAGCCGCGTCTCGACGCGCACGCTCGCCAGGCCGAAGTCGGGATCCAAGGCTTTGACCCGCACGGTCACCGGAGCATCGGGCGGAACGGCCAGAACCTTCTCTGCCGGCACTTCGATCTCCACTTCCGGCGCGAGATCAGGAATCACCTCGATCCGGTACTCGAGCCCGCCTGTCAGATCGTCCGCTGAAGGACCGCCCGCCTCCGACCGGGAGCGGAAGGCGAACCGGTACGAGCCAAACTCCGCGGCCTTGCGGTCGGGATCGAGCCGCAGCACGAACGATCCCTCTCCGATCGTGCGATCCTTTCCGGAGATCGTCAGGGCGACATCCCGGCGGCCGTCGCTGCCCAGGTCGATGCCTGCCGAATGAAGTGGCCGGTTGGCCTGAGCGACGATGGTCACCCGCGTCCCTTCGACGCCGCGGATGTCGCCCTGCCAGGGCAACGTCTCCGACTCCCGACGCATGTAAGCCGGGTATTCGTAACGAACCTCGCGAACGAGCAGCGACGGCGCGTCGACCACCGCGACCCTCAGCGGCCCGCTGCGAGCATCCCCCGCCTTGATCACCAGATCGACCGGATAGTCGAGACCTCGATCATCGTCGGGCAGGACACACCGTCGCCACTGACCAGCCGCTGCCGCCAGCGGCACCTGCCAGCCGGGAATGGCCTCTCCGCCCGTCCGCTCCGCCCGCGGGGTCACGAGCAGGGTTGGCTTCTCTCCCTCGGCAAGGCCGTCGATCTCGGTTTCCACGACCAGTTGGCGACCGCGAACGATCTCGGCCACACCGTCAATCACTGGGATCAACCGCTGGTCACGATTGACCACGTCGGCGGCCTCGCCGGGCTGCCGCCACGAGAGCCGAGGCGGTTCGATCCAGACGCGGGCCGGTGGGCTGACCCCGGTCCAGGGGGCGACGATTCGCGCCGCTGACGTCAGCAGACTCTTCGGGGCGAGCAGTTGATAGAGAATGACGCCGCTTGCCAGCACGGCAAACGCCCAACTCAGCCGCGCCACGGAACGGCGATCAGCGACGGCCTCCTCGCCGGGCACGGCCGACAGCTGACGGGCGGCCCGGCGACGCAGCGACTTCACAACCGCTTCGGCGGCGTCCCCCGACCGCTCCCTGACGAGCACGGCGTTGACCAGGTCATTGTGGAGTTCCGGATGCGACCGCTCGATCGCCCGGGCGGCATAGACGATGTTGATGCGATACCTCAGGAGCGGCACGAGCCAGCGGATGCCCGCTGCCACCAGACCCACGAGCCCGATCGCCAGCCACGCCCAGCGAGCCCATCCGGGCAGCCCCCCGGGAACAAGCCAATGCTCGACCAGCACACCGGTGAGGAGCCAGGCGAGGGCGGCAACCGCCAACCCCAGCAGAAACGTCACCACCGCCGTGCTCTTGTACTCGGCGCTGGCCGCCGCAAACCGGCGGGCCAGATACTGGTCGGACTTGGAGCCGAGGACGGAATCCTTGCCCCACGGCCGGACGGCCAATGATTCGGCCGGCTGATCGGTGGCTGTCGCCATGGCCTGATTCCTCTCGGCAGCGGGGTCGGACCTCGGTCTCCCTCAAGTATATCGGGGGCAACGTCCCCGATTCCTCAAATTGACGCCTGCCAGACTCCTATTTTACGTTCGCAGAGTCGCCCCACAGCCTTTCCTGGTACGCCCCGGCCCATGTCGCTCCTGCCAGACGCGGAGACGTTCCGAAGGCTGGCCGACGGCTCGCTGCGGGGCGTGGGGCCGGCCCTGCTGCGGACGCTGCTGGCAGGCCTGGCCGCTCCCTACGGTCTGGCGACAACCGCTCGCAACGCCGCCTACGATCGCGGGCTGCTTGCCAGCTTCCCGGCACCGGTGCCAGTGGTCTCGATCGGCAATCTCACGCTGGGCGGCACGGGTAAGACGCCGCTAGTCGCCTGGGTTGTCCGCCATCTGCTGGCCCGCGGCCGGCACCCGGCGGTGGTGAGCCGTGGCTACGCCGCGGCAGACGGCCTGAGTGATGAGGCCGCCGAACTGGCGATCCTGCTGCCCGGCACGCTGCATGTGGCCAACCGGGATCGGGTGGCGGGGGCGGCCGTCGCGGCCGACCGCGGTGCCGATGTCGTCGTGCTTGATGACGGCTTTCAGCATCGCCGGCTCCGCCGCAATCTCGATGTCGTGGCGATCGATGCGACCGATCCCTTCGGGTGCGATCACCTCTTCCCGCGAGGCCTGCTCCGCGAGTCGGTCGCTGGCCTCCGGCGGGCGGATGCCGTGGTCCTGACGCGGGCCAGCAGCATCTCGGCTGACCGACGCCGCGACCTCCGGACGGCCGTGGAGCGGGCACGGGGCGGCCCTCTGCGGGCCTGGGTTGAGTGCGACCATCATCCCGTCGGGCTTCGAACGGCCAACGGTTGCAGCGAACCAATCGCGACGCTGGCAGGCCGCCGGATCGCCGCCTTCTGTGGGATTGGCAACCCGGCAGCCTTCCGGGCGACACTCATTGACGCGGGCTGCGACGTGGTCGACTTCCGCGGCTTCGCCGATCACCACGCCTATAACGCTCACGATCTGGCCGACCTGGCAGCCTGGGCTCGGAACGCCGGCGCCGAACACGCCGTGACGACGCTCAAGGATCTCGTCAAGATCCGCAAGCCTGTCCTCGGCGACCTGCCGTTGGCGGCCGTTGAGATCGCCATCGAACCGCTGGGGGATGCCAGTTCGCTGCTGGGCTTGATCACCGGGCTGGTGGCACCAGGCGAGGTAGCCCCATGACGCTCGCCCGTGACGCCCGTGACATCGACACGTCGGTCTTGGTGACCACCTTCCGTCGACCCCGTCACCTGGCGCTCGTGCTCGAGTCGATCGCGCTTCAGCGGCACGGGCCGCCCCGCTTCGAAGTTGTCGTGGCCGATGACGGCTCGGACGACTCGACGGCCGAGGTCGTGGAGCAGTTTGCCGCGACGGTCGATTTTCCGGTTCGCTTCACCAGCCAGCAGCACGAGGGCTTTCGACTGGCACGGGTGCGAAATAACGCCGTCCGGCAGAGCCGCGGCTCCTATCTCCTGTTTCTCGACGGCGACTGCATCCTGCCCCGCGGCCATCTGGCGGCCCACCGGCAACGCCGCCGCCCCGGACAGGCCCTGCTGGGCCATTGCGCCAGGCTGCCCGAAGAGACCAGTGAGCTGCTGATGCCTGAGAATCTCGCCGTCACCAGCCTGCAGCGGCTCATTCCGGCACGCGAGGCCCGCAGCCTGGCCCGCCGTCACCGGCGGGCGTGGTGGCATAACCTGATCAGGCACCCGTCAAAACCGCGACTGACGGGAGGCGACTTCGGTGTCTGGCGGGCCGATTTTGAGCGGGTCAACGGCTTTGACGAGCGGTTCGTGGGCTGGGGCCAGGAAGACGATGACCTGGGCCTTCGGCTACGGGCCACAGGCGTCCGGCTCGAATCGATCCTGGACCAGACCTGCTCCCTGCATGTCTGGCACCCGACCGACCCGACTGCCACCACCCGCTGGCGGGACGGGGCAAACGTCGCCTATTTCGAGCGGCGTGGCCGGCTGACCGCCTGCCGCCAGGGGCTTACGACTCGCGACCACCACGACATTCTCTGGGGCCTGCCGGCCGATCTGCCGGGCACGCCGCTGGGCCGCCTGGTCAACGCCGCGCTTGCCGACGCCCCCAGGGCGGCGCGGGGCGAACCCTGTGAAGTCGACATCCTCGTCGCCCCATCGACGGTCGCGTTCTCCCGTCCTGCGGAATGCCGACTGATCCTGACGCCCGATGACCGCCGACTGCCGCGGACGCTCCAGCGGCAGGCCGACCGGATCATCACCATCGATCCGGCCGACAGGGACGGGCTGATCCCCTTGCTCACAGACGTCGGCTGAACGGACAGAGGCCGGCGAGCCGGACGGACCCGGCTGAGAAAATGGTGCCGCCGGCCGGGGGCGATACCCCGGAGCCTACTTCTTCTTTTCGACGTGGACCGTGTGCTTCCGGAGCCGGGGCGAGAACTTCTTCAGTTTGAGCTTCTCGCCGCCGGTCTTCCGTCTGAGGGTGTAGTTTTGGTCGCCCGTTTCCTGGCAGACCAGATGCACGACCTCGAGTTTCTTCTTGCCCTTGGCCATCGGTTACACGTTGCTATTTGCCGGGGGAGGAGGGGACGGCTGAGCGGACACCAGTGGCTCTCCGTCAAAACCCTCACACTACCTGCCCCGCCGCTGAAAGGCCAGCGGCACCCCGTATGGCCCCTGAGAAGGCGGCATTTGCCCGGCTTTGCCCCCGCCCGTTCGCTGCCGCCCCCTCCCGGCAGGGGTCGCCTGAGGAATAACCTCGGACCGCCGCTCCGAAACCACTCCAGGTGGTCTTGCGGAAGACGCTGCTGGGCTGGAACGCGGACGGTAGGCCGACGCCTCGCGCGAGCAGGCAGGCATAAAGGCTTCGGATCGCCCCAGCAGGGACGAGCCATTGGAACGAAAGGCCGTTTTGCGGTATTTTCAGGAGTGAGGATGCGTTGGTTGTCTGGTGGAGGGGTCGGTCGCCGAGGAGGCCGGTCGCAGCGGGACGTTCGTCGATCTCATGTCGTCGGGAGACGATTTGCCGCAACTGTCGCGCCTGAGTGGTTTTTGCTGCATTGAGGGAATGATTCATGGCAAGTCAGATCGATCCAGATCCAGTCGAGAAGACGCCGCCTCCTCCGCCTTCTGGTCAAGGCAAGGTCACGACCAGCCGTCCGCCCCAGGCCCCCCCGGGGTCGAAGGGCCGGATTCCCCTTCAGGCTCCGCCCAGGCCTCCCGAGGCCTCGTCGCCGAGCGACGACGGCGATGAGACCGACGATGAGGTCCGGGTAGCGGGCCGCGGCTTCCTCTCGGCGATGCCCGCCTGGGCGATCAGCATGCTCGTCCACATCGTGGCCCTGCTGACGATGGCCTTGATCGCCGGCAACAACGAACCGGTCGAGAAGCCGACCGTGATCACCTCGACCGCCGCGGAGAGCGAGGAGGAGTTCAGCGAGTTCGAGGAGCAAGACACGCCCGAAGAGACCCCGGAAGAGATGGTCGACCCGGTGGCCGACGTGATGGTGACCACCGAGGTGGCGGTGGAGCCGGTCGAAGTGGTGTCGCTCGCCGATGACCTCGATGCGGCCCCTCTCGCCGTTGAACTGACCGATTTCGGGAGCGAAACGGCGCCCGCCTCCGACATGATGGCCACGATCGGCGCGATCGGCGGCACCGGCGGCGGGCTGGGCGGCCGGGCCAACGCGAAGAAACTTGCCATGTCGGGAGGCGGCGGGGGCGACACGGAGGCCGCGGTCGATCGGGCACTCAAATGGATTGCCGTGCACCAGATGCCTGACGGCGGCTGGTCGTTCGATCTCAACGCCTGCCCGAGCTGTCAGGGCAAATGCTCTCACGGCGGAGGCTCTCGCAAGGAAGACCGAACCGGCGCCACGGCGATGGCCCTGCTCCCCTATCTCGGCCGCGGCTACACCCATCGCGAGGGCCCGTACAAGAAGCAGGTCGAGGGAGGCATCGCCTTCCTCGTGCAGCGGGCCATCCAGGGCAAAGGCAAGGCCTACGACGGCGCCGGCAACATGTATTCCCAGGGCCTGACCGGGATCGTGCTCTCCGAATGCTACGCGATGTCCCAGGACAACCGGCTGGCGGCCCCCACCCAGGCGGTCTTGAACTACATCATGCAGGCCCAGGATCCCCGCGGTGGAGGATGGCGGTACAACCCTCGTCAGGCCGGCGACACCTCGGCGGTCGGCTGGCAGATCATGGCGCTCAAGAGCGGCAACATGGCCTACCTGCAGATCAACCCGCTCTCGGTCAAGAAGGCGGTCGAGTTCCTCGACTTCGTCCAGGCCGATGAATACGGCGCCACCTACGGCTACGTCGACAAGTCGAGCCCCTCCAACGGTCGCTCTGCGGTCGGCCTCCTCTGCCGGATGTACCTGGGCTGGAAAAAGGACCACCCCGGGATTCAGGAGGGAACGCGGCGAATCGCCAAGGCGGGCCCCTCGAAGGATCTCTACTACGACTACTACGCCACCCAGATCATGCACCATATGGAAGGCGAGATGTGGATCGCGTGGAACAAGAAGATGAAGGAGCTGCTCCTCAAGACCCAGTCCAACAAGGATCATGAGGCGGGCAGTTGGTATGAGGGCGTTGATAGCGGCCATGGCGCCCACGCCGCCGGCCGGCTCTACTGCACGTCGCTGGCCACGATGATTCTCGAGGTCTATTACCGCCACCTGCCGATTTACAAGAACCAGAGCGTCAAGGACGAGTTCCGCGAGTAGGCAACGGCTGCGTCCCGGGCCGAATCGGCTCCAGTTTCCGCGTTCTTCGTGCCGACCTCCATTCGATGCGGGAGCGTGGTGGCCGGCCGCATCCCCGCAGGCTTTCCCCGACCGGCAGAGTCGGGACCTGGCGAGCCCCGGCGGGAGCGGCGGCAGAAGGGAAACGACGATGGAGCCCGACACCCGCCAGCGGCCTTGGATCGAGCGGATCGTGGCCAGCCGCCAGGTGCGGTCGGTCTACAGCAGCCTCGTCGCTCATGTCATCGTGCTCCTGCTGCTCGCGATGCTGGTTCGCCAGCAGCCGCCGGCCCCGCAGCCCCTCCGGCTCGAACTCTCCTTTGCCGTCGCCGACGTGCCGGCGGCCGACGGGCCGGTCACAATAGAGGCTGCGGCAGCTGCCGCAGGCGGCGCTGATGAGGCTGGCGATCACGACGAGGCTGCCGAGGCCGCGCCGACTGCTGGGCCACCGCGGCAGCTGCCCTCCGAAACGCAACAGGCAGCGGAGTCCTCCACAGCGATACCGCCAGAGCGACTGGCAGCCGCCGAGCCCGCGACTGAGCCGGGCGACCCCGCGCAGCCTCGCCCAGCCAGAGCGGAGCCCCAGCCGGCAGCCGTCGCCGCAGCCGCGCCGGCGACAGCGACGGTCGCCGATGACGCGGAGCACGCCGCAGCAGGATCCGGCTCTTCCGATCCTGCTGCTGTGTCGGCGACGCATCCCCCGGCCGGCAGCCTGAGCGGCCCGGCTGCCTTTGCTGGCCGGCGGGGCGAAGGGCGGCGGCGGGGGCTTGCAAAAAACGGCGGTTCGGCAGCAAGCGAGGCGGCCGTGGCCGGCGGACTGGCCTGGCTGGCCCGCCACCAGGCTCCCGACGGATCGTGGCGGTTTGACCTCTCCGGCTGCCGCTGCGACGGGGCCTGCCGGCACCCCGGCACGGTGACCAGCACAACGGCCGCGACCGGGATCGCCCTGCTCCCGTTTCTCGGTGCCGGCCACACCCACGAAGAGGGAACCCACCGGGAGACCGTCACCCGCGGCATCTATTACCTGATGAGCCGGCTCCAGGCCACGCCCCGCGGCGGTGATCTCTCGGAGGGCACGATGTACGGCCATGGGGTGGCCACGCTCGCCTTGGCCGAAGCCTTGGGCATGACCGGCGACCGGATGCTCGTGCCGTATGTCCGGGACGCGGTCCGGTTCATCGAGACCTCGCAGGATCTCCACGGCGGAGGATGGCGGTATCTCCCCGGTCAGGCCGGCGACACGACCGTCACCGCCTGGCAGTTGGCGGCTCTCAAGAGCGCTGCCTTCGCCGGGGTCGCCGTTCCCTCCCCCACCGTCGATGGTGTCTGCCGATTTCTCGACCGTGTGCAGGTCCGCGATGGTGAGGGCTACGGCTATCTCTCGCCTCAGGATCGCCCGTGCACGTCGGCGATCGGCTTGCTCTGCCGGATCTACACGACCTGGCCGGACAAGGCGGCTCTCGACCGTGGCCTCGCAAGGCTCGCCAAACGGGGCCCCGACCGAGAGGCGGTCTACCAAAACTTCTACCTCTCCCAGGCCCTCCTCCTCCACCAGCACGTCCTCTGGGAGCGCTGGAACAAGCAGCATCGCGACCAGCTCGTCGCCCGGCAGGATCGGATCGGTCACGAAGCCGGCAGCTGGTCCTTCGCCGACGCAGACACCGCTCCCGGGGGCCGCCTGGGGCACACCGCTCTGGCCATCCTGACCCTCGAGGTCTACTACCGTCTGCTGCCGATCTACACGACCGACGCCGCCGAGATGCGATGGTGAGCCGGCAGGCCCCTGCCGGCGGGCCGCCTATACTGTGGTCGGGAGTTCTCCATGCGCCGTTCCACCTACGCCTGGCTCGCAATCGCCCTGGCGGTCGCCTGCGGGGCGATCAACTGGCTCGGGATCGCCGGCTGGCTCGCGGTGGTCGTTCTGGCGGCAAGCGTCGCGATGCACGTGGCCGGCAACGCCATTGGCACGAAGTTGCGGGATTCCGCCGACAGTCGCCTGGAGCGGGTGCCTCGCCCTCCCCCCCAGATTCCTGCCAACCGGCCCAGCCATCTCGAGCAGCGGACGCCGCTGAGCAGGCTCGTTCCGTTGGCGACCGGCGTCGGCGCGGCAGTCGGGGGGATCGCGGGCGGCCTGACCCTGATCCGGCTGGCGGCCGCCTCTCCGGCCGGGGCCGTGCTCGGCGGGGCTTCTTCGGCCGTGCTCGGCGGTCTGCTCGGATTTCTCACGGCGAGCCTGTTTGAGATTATCCGCACCAGCGTGCGGGAGGCCGTGGCGGCCGAGCACCGCGGCTGAGCGATCAGCCGGCCATGGCGAGGCGACCAGCAGCGTGGTACAAATATGGGTTCAGGCATCTGCCTGCCCTTTTTTGGAGACCGTCATGGCCAAGCCCCACCGCACCCTCAAGAAAGCCAACCACGGAGCCAGGCCGGCCAACAGCAAGGCCCGCAAGATGAAGCGGAAGCATATCCGCACCTGATTGGCCCTCCGTCACCCGCGAGAACCGTCGCCGTGGCCCCCCGCGATTACATCATCAGTCCCAGCGAGTACGATCTCGACCGGGTCATCGCCGACATTCACGAGATCCGCCGCTGGAACAGGCAGCGGTTCGAAATGGAGCAGTTGACGGCGATCGTCCATGAAGATGAAGCCCGGGCCCGCTGCGTCGGCTACAAGGACGTGACACACGACGAGTTCTGGGTCCGCGGGCACTTTCCCAAGGTGCCACTGATGCCGGGCGTCATGATGTGCGAGGCGGCAGCGCAACTCTCCAGTTACTTCAGCCAGAAATACAATCTTCTCGATGCCGAAGTGGTCGGCTTTGGCGGGCTCGAGGAGGTTCGCTTCCGAGAGCCCGTGGTGCCCGGCGATCGGCTGGTGATTGCGGTCGAACGGATCCGCGTCAGGCGGCGGGCGATGATCGTCTGCCGCTTCCAGGGGCTTGTCAACGACAACATCGTTGTCGATGGCCTCATTAAGGGCGTGCCGTTGCCCGCCGACCTCCTGGCGCCCGCTGCCGATCCGGCAAGCGACGGCGTGACGACGTGAGCGGCCGATGCCTCGCCGCCCTCCCCGCCGGCCTGATCCCGGACTTGATCTCTCCTTTCACCTTCTTGCTCAAGAGGATCTGACCGATCCCTTCGACCCACGGAAGGCCTTTCCGGAGCCGGGACCGGTCGAACTCGAGGTCGGCAGCGGGAAGGGGCTCTTTCTGACGTCGGCTGCCGCTGCGTCGTCCGATCGCAACTTCCTCGGTATCGAGATTGCCCACGGCTACGCCCGGCTCACCGCCGGCAAACTGGCGGCCGCGGCGGCACGCAACGCCCGCATCATCCGCGGTGATGCCGGCTTCATCGTCGGCTCACTGCTGCCCGACGCCTGCCTGGCCGGCATGCATGTCTACTTTCCCGACCCCTGGTGGAAGGCCCGGCACCGGAAGCGGCGGGTGCTCTCGGAAGGCTTCCTCGCCCAAGCGGGACGCGTCCTGACCACCGGCAGCCTGCTCCACGTCTGGACCGACGTGGAGGAGTATTTCGATGAGGCCCTCGCGGCAGCTGAGCAGACGGGCCTCTTTGCCGCTCCGAGCGAGGAAGCCGCGTCCGAGCCGAGCCACGACCTCGACTACCGCACCCACTTCGAACGTCGCACGAGACTGGCCGGCCTGCCGGTCTGGCGGGCCGCCCTCGAGCGGCTGGCGACCGCCGCGCCACCCCGCCGCGTCACGGCGTCGCCGGCTCGTACGTCCGCGCGGGCCGCTGGCCCGACTCCGACTGCGCCAGGGCGATCTGATAGAGCCGTTCCCCCGCCGGCGTCGGGTAGCGGCCCGTGAGACAGGCTTGGCAGAGCTCGTCGGCCGCGAAGCCGATCGAGCGGGCCACCGACTCGACCGGCAGATACCGGAGGGAGTCGGCTCCGAGCCGGGCAGCCATTCGCGCCTGGGCCTCCTCGGTGAGCGGGCCGCCAGCGAGGAACTCGGGGGCGAAGAGTTCGTCGATCGTTGACATGTCGATCCCGTAAAAACATGGAGCCACGATCGGCGGGCAGGCCACGCGAACGTGGATTTCACGGGCCCGGCCCAGCGACCGCATCCGGCCCAACAGCACTCGCATGGTGGTGCTGCGGACGATCGAATCCTCGACCAGGAAGACCCGCTTGCCCTCCAGCACCTCGCGGAGGGGCGTGTACTTGGTCTCCGCCTTCTGCCGCCGGCCAGCCGCGCCGTCGATGAAGGTCCGGCCGGTGTAGCGATTGCGAATCAGGCCCTCCACCGAGGGAATCGCCAGGCGGTAGGCCATGGCGTCGGCGGCGGCCTTGCTGGTGTCGGGAACGGGCACCACCACCGTATCTCGGTCGACCGGCACCGTTTCCAGTTCGGCCAGTTCCTCGCCGAGTCGCTTGCGGGAGAGATAGACGCTCCGCTCGTCCATCGTGCTGGCCACGTTGGCAAAATAGACCCATTCGAAGAAGCAGCGGGCCCGCGTCGGGGCCTCGGCAAACCGCTCGATCCGCAGCTGGTCGCCTTCGACAACCAGGGCCGTCCCAGGTTCGAGCGACCGGATTGACTCGGCCGGAAAGCCGAGGTTGAGTAGGGCTACGCTCTCGCTGCAGGCGGCTACCAGCGGCCCCAGCCGGGCGTACTCCAGCGGCCGGATGCCAAGCGGATCGCGAGCCACGATCAGCCGGCCGCAGGCATCGAGAATCGCCAGATTCCAGGCCCCGTCGAAGCGGTGGGCGATGGCTGCCAACAGGTCTGCCGGGCTCGGATCGGCCGTTCCCGAGAGCTCCCGGCCGATGGCGTGGAGGATGACCTCGGTGTCGTTGTCGCGGGCGAGATGGGCGTCGTCGGTGGCGAGAATCTCGGCCCGCAGCTCGGGGTAGTTCGCCAGCTGACCGTTGAAGCCGAAGGCGAACCACTTTCGCTTTTGGATGTGGGGCCGCTCGAGAGGCTGGGCGTAGCCCCGGTCCTCGGCACCGCAGGTGGCATACCGGACATGCCCGATGGCGGCCCGTCCGGCATGCTGCTCCATCAGGCTCTCGTACTTGCCACGGTGGCTCATGCGAAACACCTCGCTGACGCTGCCCACATCCTTGTAGGTGGCCAGCAACTGGCTGCGGTGGGGATGCCAGGCCGTCATCCCCGCGGAAAGCTGGCCCCGATTCTGGATGTCGAGGAGCATCCTCGGCATCAGGCGGGAAGCCTGCTCTTGATCCTGCCCGGGGCAGAGGGGGCTCGTGTCGGCGGCGGGCAGGTGGTAGATGGCCGCCAGACCGCACTCGTGTCGCAGGTCGCTCATTGCTCTCTTTTCCGCAGTGGCCCGGGGCCCGAACGGCGGCGGAAACGGCGGCCGTCGCGCCTGCCGACGCTCAGTGTATCGCTCGCGTCGGGGCCTGGATACCATACGGATCGTGTCCTGCCCCGCCCCGGAGGCCTCTGCCTCGGCCAATGACTGAGCCCCCCCGTCACTCCATCGTGGCTTCCGCCCGCCTGCTCGTCGTCAAGGTCGGCTCCCGCGTCCTCACCGGTGAGGACGGTCTCCTTGACCCTGGCCGCCTCGAGGTGCTTGGCGAGCAGATCGATTCGATCTGCCGCGAGGGTCGGCAGGTCGTGCTCGTCAGTTCGGGTGCCGTCGCGGCCGGAATGGGAAGAATCGGGCTGGGCCAGCGGCCTGCCGAATTGGCCCATCTTCAGGCGGTGGCGGCCCTGGGCCAGAGCTGCCTAACCGAGGCCTGGGAACGGGCGCTGAGGCGGCATGGCCGGCATGTGGCGCAGGTGCTCCTGGTGGCCGACGATCTCCAGCATCGGGCCCGCTATCTCAACATTCGCAATACCCTCCGGGCCCTCCTCGACTATGGCTCGATTCCGGTGATCAACGAAAACGACACCGTCAGCGTCGAAGAACTGCGGACGAGCTTCGGTGACAACGATCGGCTGGCGGCCCTGGTGGCGACGCTGCTGGGGGCCCCGCTGCTGGTGCTGCTCTCCGACGTGGCCGGGCTCCATGACCGCCACCCGACCGAGGCCGGCGCCACCTTGCTGACGGAAGTTCCCCGAATCGACGCGGCGATTGAATCACTCGCTCGGGATTGTCCGGCTGGGCTCTCCAAGGGAGGTATGGCCAGCAAACTGGCTGCCGCCCGCATCATCACCGAGGCCGGGAGCCACTGCATCATCGCCGGCGGTCGCTCGCCCGGCGTGCTCGCTGCGATTTGCCGCGGCGACCCGGTGGGCACGCTCTTTCCCGGCCGGGACGTGGCCATGCCGGCCTGGAAGCGGTGGCTTGGCTGGTCGGCCGACGCCCGGGGCACATTGCGGATCGACCCCGGTGCCCGGGACGCGATCCTGACGGGTGGCCGGAGCCTGCTGGCCGCCGGCATCGCCGGCCTGGAGGGCAGCTTTGCAGCCGGGGATGTCGTCTCGCTGACCTGCGGCGGCAGACCGGCCTTTGCCCGCGGACTTGTCAACTACCCTGCCACCGAGCTCAGCAGGATCACCGGACTGCGGACCGAACGCATCGCGGACGTGCTCGGCTACTG